>Ga0164294_10004293_pt1 | contig 12466 bp, 4 predicted proteins | sample GEODES005metaG_FD_111479 | JGI IMG/M metagenome (GOLD analysis project Ga0164294, IMG submission 111479) | Oligotrophic lake water microbial communities from Sparkling Lake, Wisconsin, USA - GEODES005 metaG | ecosystem: Environmental > Aquatic > Freshwater > Lake | place: USA: Sparkling Lake... | reverse complement strand
GAGCAGTTCGGGCGTGGCGTCTTCGCCGTGCTGGCGGGCCACATCGGCCACCACAGCGTCGATGGAATGGGCCGCAGCCACCGGCTCGGTGTCGCCACCCAGCAGCTTGTCGACCAGGCGCGCGGCCACGCGGTCGACCGCCATGCCGTCGCCCAGCATCATGGCCGGCAGCTTGACGCCAAAGCGCCGCTCGAGCCCGAGCGCGAGTTCCACGGCCATCAATGAATCCATGCCCTGATCGTGCAGCGAGCGCGCGGTGTCGACGCGATCGACGGCGATGGACAGCACCTGCGCCACCTCGTGGGCGACCATGTCGCGCACCAGGCTGACGGCTTCGGCCGCAGATTTGCCGGCGATCAAGGCCAGCACATCGACGCGTTCGCTGGCGCTGGCCTGGCCGGGGCGGCTGGTGCGATTGAGCTGTTCAAAGCGCGCGCTGTGCGCCGACGGCAACACCCGCGCGAGCACAGCCCAATCGAAGTTGGCCGCCGCGCACGGGGCGCCCGATCCGACCAGCAGCCCATACAGCAGGTCCAGCGCCTGCGCGCTGGACAGTGGCGCGGCGCCCAGGCGCTGACCAAGGCTGTCCTTGACCGCTGTCTGGCGACTCAGGTAGCCGGCGTCGCCGATCGGCCCCCAGCCGATGCAGGTGGCGGGCAGGCCCATGCCACGGCGCAGCTCGGTCAGGCCTTCAAGGCCAGCGTTGGCGGCCACGTAGTTGGCCTGGCCCGGGTTGCCAATCAGGGTGGTGACCGACGAATAGACCACGAAGTGATCGATGGGGATGTCGAGCGTGAGGCTGTGCAAATGCCAGGCGCCGAGCAGCTTGGGGCGCAGCACGGCGTGCATGCGCTCAGCATCGAGCTGCCCGATGAGTGCATCGTCAAACACGGCGGCCGCGTGCAGCACACCTTTGAGCGGCGGCATGTTCTTGCGGATGCGCTCGATGACCGTGCCCAGCGACTCGGGGTTGGTGATGTCGCAGGCCACCGGCAACACGCTCACGCCGCGCGCCTTGAATTCGGCCACCGCTTGCGCGGCGCCGGGGGTGTCGAGCCCACGCCGCCCGATCAGCACCAGGTGGCGCACGCCGCGATCGGCCAGCCAGCGCGCCGACTCGAGCCCGAAGCCAAACAAACCGCCGCTCACCAGCCAGGTGCTGCCGGCCTCAAAACGGGCCACCGGCTTGGGCCGCGCCGCGGGCTCAGGGCGTGGCACGGCAGCCATCGACACCACCACCTTGCCGATGTGGCGGGCCTGCTGCATGGTGCGAAACGCATCGACCACGCGCGCGGCCGGAAACGTGCGGCACGGCAGCGGCGACAAAACGCCGTCGCGCAGCAGCGCCATGACGTCGCGGAACATGCGCGCGGCCAGCGCGGGGCGACCGGTGAGCAGCTGATCGGCGTCGATGCCGAAGTAGCTGATGTTGTCCTTGAAGGGACGCAGGCCGATGGGCGTGTTCTCGAAGAAGTCGCGCTTGCCCAGTTCAAGAAAGCGGCCGAACGGCTTGAGCACGCGCAGGTTGCGTCGGATGGCTTCGCCGGCCAGCGAGTTGAGCACCACGTCGACGCCCTCGCCGCCCGTGGCCGCCAGCAGTTCGTCGGCAAAGCCGAGACTGCGCGAGTCGAACACGTGGTCGGCGCCCAGCAGGCCCACGAAGTCGCGCTTTTCGTCGCTGCCGGCGGTGGCAAAGACTTCGGCGCCCAGATGGCGCGCCAGCTGAATGGCCGCAATGCCCACGCCTCCGGCGCCGCCATGGATGAGCACGCGCTCGCCAGCCTGCAAATCAGCCAAATGCTTGAGCGAGTGGTAGACCGTGAAGAACACCGTGGGCACGGTGGCCGCAGCCTCGAACGACCAGCCCGGCGGCACGCCCACGACGGCATCGTCGCGGGTGATCACATGGCTGGCAAAGCAGGCCGAGCCGAAGCCCATGACGGCGTCGCCGGGCAGGTGGTCCTTGACGCGGCGACCCACGCGCGAGACCACACCGGCCATCTCGAGACCCAGGCTGGCGCCGGCAAAGCCGTTCTCGACCGCCTCGTCGGGCAGCAAGCCCATGAGGTACATCACGTCGCGGAAGTTGAGGCCCACGGCGTGCGGACGCACTTCGATCTCGTGGTCTTGCAAAGGCCGCTCGGGGTCGTTCAGCCACAGCAGATTGCGCAACTGCCCGGGAACGCGGAAGTCGAGCCGCGAGCGCACGGGCTGCTGCGCGGCGTCGCCGTCGCCCGACAAGAAGGCCAGCTCGGGCAGCGGCTGCAACGACAGGCTGTAGCGCGACTCGGGGGCGAGGACGACTTCGTTGCAGCCGTCGGGCTGCAACAGTTCCTGCACGAGACGCGTCATCGAGTGCGGCACGTCGAGATCGCAAGCGATGTCGATCAACGAACACGACAGCTCGGGGTGCTCGTTCATGACCACGCGGCCCAAGCCCCACAGTGCCGCCTGCAGCGGGTTGGGCTGGGCGGGCCACGGCGCGTCAGCCACCAGCGCGCCGCCTTGGGTGACCAGCCACAGCCGCGGCGCTCGTGCTTCGTGCGCCATGGCCTGCACGTTTTGAATCAAGGCCAACGGTGCGTTGAACGCGTGATCGACCGCACCACCCCAGCCGCGCAGATGGACCATGTGATCGACGCCGCTGAAGGCGAACTCCGCGGGTTCGTTCGCATCACAAGCCACCACCGTGACCTGCTGCGCCCACGATTCAAGGTGGCGCTGCAAATGCAGGGCACACGCCGCCGAGGCGCCATCGGCCAGCAGCAGCCAGCGTGCCGATTGCGGGGCGCTCGCGCTGGCGGCGTCTTGCACCGGCTTGCGCGCGAGCAGCAGGTAAGCGCCGGCCGACAAGTCCTCGGCTGCCGGCTCGCTGGCCAGCTCGGTGGCCTCGAAGCCCGCATCAGCCAGCGCGCCCTGCCAGGCGGCGGGCGACAGCAGCGACGACATCGGTTGATCGGCGCCGTCATGCCACCAGGCGGGGTCGAGCCCGTGCAGGAAGTCAGCGCTCCAGTCGGCGTGACGTTCGGCCACCAGCAGCAAGCCGCCCGGGGCCAGCCAGCGGCGCGCCTGGGCCAGCGCCGAACGTGGGCTGAGCGCGCGGTGCAAGCCGTGGCGCAGCACGACCACATCGAACAGCTCGGGCAGCGGCCGCTCGGCACTGAGCTGCCACGACGACGCATCGATGGCGGCGACCGTGGTGGTGGCGTCGCCATCGAACTCGACTTTCTGACGCAGCCGTGTGTCGTCGTGGAGTTGCGCGATCACGCACTCGAGCCGGCCTTCGGGCAAGGCGGCAACGAGGCTGCGGGCCAGATCGCTGGCGCCATGGGCGACTTCGAGCACGCGCAGACGGCGGTGCGCAGGCCAACCATGCGCCACATGCAGCACGGTGCTCTGGATGGCCAGCCGAGTGCCCAGGTAAGCGGGGTCGTCGTCAAGCAAGGTCTCGGCCGTCGGCGAACGTTGCAAGGCCTGCAGGAACTCGATCGCTGACGCCTCACCGCCCAGCAACTCAGGCAGATGGCGACCCACGCGGCCGAGCAGCACCAGTTTGGGCAAACACGCTGGGCTGTCACGCAGCAGCTCTTGCCAGATGTCGTCGGCGCGCGGCAGGTCGCTGGATTCGAGTCGCCAGATGCCGTCGGTTTCGAGCAGCAGGTTCTCGCCAGTCAGTCGCGCGGCCAACCAGCGCAGGTAGGGCGAGGCGGCCGGATCACTCAGCTGCTGCTGCAGCCAATCGGGTCGCTGCGCAAACAGCGTGCTGAACGCCGCATGGGCGAACGACAGCGTGAGGGCTTCAAACAGCGGCAGCGTCTGGGTGAACCACGCGGCACGCTGCGGCTCGGCGTCGGTGCCGGCCAAGCCCTCGCGCAGCCGCTGCGCCAGCTCGGCTGGAGCTGGCAGTTCGCTGCGTGCCTGATCGGCCGGATGCGGCTGCAAGCGAGGCTGGATGTGCCAGCGCGCCACCGCGGCTGCATCGCGCTGCGCCAAGTGGGCGGCGCGAAAGCGGCAGCCCGCAAGGCGCGCCACCAGTTGCCCTTGGGCATCGTGCAATTCGAAGTCAGCCGCCACCGAGCGCGCACTGCGGCGGGTCACCCGGGCGCGCAAGCCGGTGATGGGTGTGCTGCCGTACACGTCAAGCCGCCCCACCCTCACCGGCAACATCGCCACGCCGCGCCCGGCTTCGATGTCAGCCTGGAAAAAGTCGATCAGCGTCTGGAAGCACACATCGAGCAGCGCCGGGTGCAGCAGGTAGCCGCTATCGGCCAGCACGCTGTCTGACGCCTGCAAGCTGGCGTCGAGCCGGTCGTCGGCCAAGCGCGCGATTGCGAGGCTTCGAAAGGCCGGCCCGTAATCGAGGCCCAGCGATGTCGCCAGGCGGTAGTGGGTGTCGTGCTCGATGAGGTGGCCGGCTTCGGCCAGAGGCTCCATCAGCCCGGAATCAGGCACCGCCAGATCGCGCGCGTCGAGCAACCGGCCGGTAGCGTTGAGCGTCCATTCGTCGTCGGACAGGCGCTCGCGGCTGGTGATCTGGAAGCTGCCGTCGCGCGCGTTGAGGGCGAAGCGCAGGCTGCGCGCGTGATCGGCGTCGAACACGACGGGCGAGACGATGTCGAGCTCTTCGAGCGTGAAGCGCTCGCCGCCCAGCCACTCGCGCGCTGCGGCCAGCGCCATCTCTGCGTAAGCGGCGCCCGGCAACACCACGGCCGCACCCACCTGGTGATCGACCAGCCAGGGCGCGGTGGCCGCATCGAGGGTGTTTTCCCAGCTGGTGGGCGTTTCGGTGAGCCGCCAGCCAAGCAAGGGATGCACGCGCCGCCGCTCGATGAGCCCGTGGCCATCGCTGGTGACGGGATGCCAGTGACGCTCGCGCTGCCACGGGTAATTGGGCAGGCGAACGTGGGCCGCAGGCCATGGAAACAGCGTGGTCAGCGGCGGCTGATCGGCCAACAGGTGGAGTCGCAAGGCGGCCTCTTCTAGGCGCGCCAGACCGTCGTCGTGGCGGCGCAAGGTGGGTAGCATGCGACCGCTCACGCCGGCTGCGGACAGGCACTCGCTGATGTAGCGCTGCAGCACCGCATGCGGGCCGATCTCGACAAACACGCGGCAGCCCAAGCCGATGAGGCGCGACATCGCGTCGGCCATGCGCACCGGCTCGCGCACGTTGCGCCACCAGTAGTGCGCGTCGAGCCCGGCATCCTCGACCGCATTGCCGGTGACGGTGGACACGAACGCCACGCCGCCCGCAGCTGCAGACGCCAGACCGGCGAGACTGTGCGCCAGACGGCTTTGGATGGGGTCCATCTGCCGGCTGTGGAATGCGTAGTCAAGGTCGAGTTGCCGAAAGAACACGCGCCGAGGTTCGAGGTGCTGGCGCACGCGCTCGAGGTCGCTCAAGCTGCCCGAGAGCGTCACGTTGGACGGACTGTTGATGCCGGCGATTTCGACGTCGACCGCCAGTTCGCTCAGCACGCCTTGCATGTCCGCAGCCGACAGGGCCACCGCAGCCATGCAACCGGTGCCCCGGGTGAGCCCCTGTGCCACGCTGCGCGCGCAGATGACGTGCATGGCCTGATCCAGATCGAGCGCACCGGCCGCCCAGGCCGCGGCCACCTCACCCACGCTGTGGCCCGCGACCGCGGCCGGCACGATGCCTTGCTCGCGCAGCCACAGGGTCAGCGCCACCTGCATGGCGAACAGCAAAGGCTGCGCGACGGTGGTGTCTTCGAGCCTTGTGGCGTCGCCGTCGCGCAGTTCATCCACCACCGAGAACCCGGCATGCGGGTAGAGCGAAGCGTCAAGCGCGGCCAGGATGTCGGCGAAGCGGGTCGATTCGGCCAGCAGCGCGCGGCCCATGCCCGCCCACTGCGCGCCGTTGCCCGAGTAGATGAAGGCCACGCTGCCAGTGGCCGGCAAGGCAGCTTCGGTGACCAGTGGAGCCGACGCCGATCCTTGCGCGAACTGCGCCAGCGCCTGCGCGGCTTCGGCTGGCGACGCAGCGTGGATGGCCAGCCGTTTTTCCATGCGCTCGCGGCGGTGTGCGGCGGCATGGGCGATGTCGTAGAAGCCTTCAGCCGGCGTGGCCTCGAGCAGTTGCGCGTAACGACCGGCCAGCTCACGCAAGGCGGCGTCGGTGCGCGCCGACAAAAACAGCGGTGGTGTGGCCTGGCCGGTATCGGCACGCTCGGGCTGCGGCGCAGCCAGGTGCTCTTGCAGCAGCACGTGCGCGTTGGCGCCGCCAAAACCAAATGAGTTGACGCCGGCGACCAGCGGCTTACCCGCGGAGGGTACGAGCGCCTGATGGCGTGTGACCACGTCGAGCTGCAACGCCGCAAAGCCGATGTTCGGGTTGAGCGTGTTCACGTGCAGCGAAGGCGGCACAGCGCGGTTTTTCAGCACCAGCACCGCCTTGACGAGGCCGGCCATGCCAGACGCCGGCTCGAGGTGGCCGAGGTTGGTCTTGACCGAGCCAATGGGCAGCGGCTGACCGGCAGGGCGGCCTTGCCCGTAGACCGCGCCGATGGCCGCTGCCTCGACGGGGTCACCCACCGCGGTGCCGGTGCCATGGGCTTCGACAAAGTCAATATCGAGCGCGCCCAGGCCGCTGCGCTGGAGCACCGAGCGCATCAGATCGGCCTGGCCCTCGCTGCTGGGAATGGTGATGCCGGTCTTGCGCGCGCCGTCGGCATTGACGCCAGTGGCGCGAATCACGGCGTGGACGTTGTCGCCATCGGCCAGCGCGCGCGCCAGCGGCTTGATCAGCAAGACGGCGCCGCCTTCGGCGCGCACATAGCCATCGCCGGCGGCATCAAACGCGCGGCAGCGGCCGTTGGCCGACAGCATCGAGGCCTTGGTGAAGCCCACAAACGGGTACGGGTGCAGCAGCAGGTTGACGCCGCCCACCAGCGCCATCGACGACTCGCCGGTGCGCAGACTGTTGCAGGCGTGATGCAACGCCACCAGCGACGAGGAGCACGCCGTGTCGACCGCCACCGACGGGCCGCGCAGATCGAAGAAATAAGACAGCCGGTTGGCCGCCACGCTGAGCGTGTTGCCGGTCATGAAGTGCGGCGACAGAACGGCCAGATCCGCTAACCCCCGGGTGCCGTAATCGAGCGTGGAGATGCCCACGTAGACCGCGCAGTCAGAGCCCTTCAGCGTGGACGGCGCGCGGCCGCCGTTTTCGATGGCCTCCCAGGCCAGTTCGAGCAGCAAGCGCTGCTGCGGATCGAGCCAGGCCGCCTCGCGCGGCGAAATGCCGAAAAAGCCCGCTTCGAACTGGTCGATGCCCGAAAGCACACCCGCCTTGAAGGTGATGCTGCGTCCGGGCTCGGCGCGCTTGGGATGCCGCAGTTCGCTGGTGGCCCAGCGCTCGGGTTGGACCTGCGTGACGAGGTCGCGTCCTTCTTTCAGCGCGCCCCACAGGCTGGCCTCGTCAGCCAGATCGCCGGGAAAGCGAAACGCCATGCCGATGATGGCCATGGCGTTGACGTCCTCACGGCGAGAGTCCTTCGACCCTTGGGGATCATGCAGCTGTTCAGACAAGGAGGTCGCGCCTCAAACAATGCTCACGGAAAACTATTGTTGTTTAAAACAATAGCCCACTTTTGGTTGGTTAGACTTTTCTTTCTTTTGTTTGAATTTTTCTAACATTTATTAAATGCTTTGAGTGTTTTACATCGCAGTCGACGCCCAAGAACCAGACCAATCAAACGCCGCGACAACTCCCCCCACGGCTCGATCAAGGCATGGGTCTGGAAAACATCGCAGATGCAAAAAGCCTCATCGCGGCAACATTCCCACTGATGGCTTTGATGGCAACCTTCCATTTCGGCGGCGCCCGCGAGAGCCATGAACATTGCAGAGACGAACTCACCATGAGCCAGCAAGGAGTAAGGGAAAATCGACGGTTCTGAAACGGGAGTTGTCGATGAGATACGGTTACACCGCCGAGAGATTTTTTGCCGCGCGTGACACATTGGCAGCTGCGAGCCCTGACACGGAACACCTCTCGGTCGTCAGTGCGCTTCGCGAGTGCCGCCTTGGATTGCACAGGATGAACCGATCAAAGCTGGATGACGATGCGCGCGCGCTCATCTACAAGCTTGAAAGATTCACCGACACCGCAGGCTTCTACGATGCCGGCGAAGAAAGCGCTCTGACCATCAAGGCCAAGGGCATGACCCCCAGCGAAAAGGCGGAGATCGCCGCGTTGGTGGATGGCTTGGCGCAGTGGTTTGCCAGTCACGACGAATAAAAAAACCCCCGGTGCAAAACCGCAGCCCTTCGCAAGAAGGGTCAACCCATCACTTTCAAGGAAACTCCAATGATTCGCTTTTGTATGGTTGGGCTGTGGTTTGCTCTCGTGTTGACGGCGGGGCTTGTTTCGGGCCCGGCTTGGGCTCAGAGCGACATCACCGGCCCCTCGCTGGAACAACTCAAGCGCGGCGAACGCGCCTTGGTCGTGGGGCATCTGGCTGACTTTCCTCCGTTCCACTATGCCGACAAGAACGGCAAGGCCTCGGGCATGGACCGTGAGATCGTGCTGGCAGTGGCCAAGCGATTGAATATCAAGAAGGTCGAGTTTCGCGACGTCCGCTTTGGTGGTCTCAAGAAGGCCTTGTCCGACGGCAGCATCGACATGATTGCCAATAATTTCTGGACCACGCCTGAACGAGAAGAGCAGTTTGCTTTGACAACGCCGTATTACGTCAAGGGCGGAATCGGCGCGCTGTGGCTCAAGGGCAAAGGGCCTTTCAAGGATCTGGCCAGTCTTGCCGGCAAGCGCGTGAGCGTGATCCACGGCACTTACACCGAGTCCGTCGTGAAAGAACAGGTGCCTACGGCCACGGTGATTCCTGTGGATGCGCAGGAAACCGTTCTGGAGACAAAACTCCGAGACGGCGAGGCCGACGTTCATCTGGCTTACTTCACACGCCTGCAATTCGTGATGAAGTCGAAAGACGATGCCAACACATTCGAGGATGCGCTGATCAAGCCGATGAAATCGACGTTCGCGCTGCGCCGCAGCGAAACCGAGTTGCGCGACGCCATCAATCAGACCTTGGCAGCCATGTGGAAAGATGGATCGCTCAAGAAGATCAAGAAGCACCATCTGGAGCCGCTGGGCATTGAGGTTGCCAACCACCCCTGAAGCCTTTCGACCCACATGCGGCGTGGAACAAGGATCAAGCGCGATCTTCGTGTGCGCGCGGCGAGCCGGAATCGCTCCATGGAAGAAGAGGCGCGTCAGATTCTGCGCGCTGCACTTCTTGAGTCACCTCTTCCCGTCAATGATCTGACAGCTCGCATTCGGGCTCGGTTTGCCAGTCTGGGTGATGTGGAGTTGAACGTGCCGGTGCGTGAGCCCGTGCGGGCTCCGCCCAGCTTCGATGAAGATTCGAAGGCTGCTCCTGCCGCGCGTCCCAAACGCGGAGCTCAAACAAAGCCGCGCACGTGAGTGTCCTGCTAGACACCAATGTGCTGTCTGAGATCCTGCGCACGCAGCCTGATTCGACCGTGCTCGTTTGGTTTGCCAAGCAGCCTGCGAATGGCCTGTTTGTGAGCGCGGTGACCCAAGCCGAAATGATGCTCGGCGCACGCCTGCTACCTGCCGGCAAGCGACGTCAACGGCTGGAGCAGGCGCCAGGTCGGGCGGCGCCAAGATAACGGGCACCAGTAGCTGACTTGACGCCCAAAAACAAAAATGGGCTAGCCCCTTGTGGGGGCTAACCCATTGATTTGATTGGTCGGAACGGCGGGATTCGAACTCGCGACCCCTTGCACCCCATGCAAGTGCGCTACCAGGCTGCGCTACGCTCCGAGATGCCCAAAGTATAGGTGGAAAGGGTCTGAAATCAGCCGCCCAGTAGCGCCTGGATGGAGATCAATTCGAGCCTGAGCTGGGCTGTTGAGAGCAGGCCGGTATCGATGTTTTTCTCTCGACGATCGGCGGACGTCTGTGCGGCTGTTTCAACGACCACCGGCGAGCTCAAGCGAATGCTGTCGTCTTCATCTTGCCCATCGCGCTCGTCGATCAGGGCCCCGTCATCGAGCATGTGCGCGCTGTCGGCCATGGCTTGAAGCGCGGGGTCGATGAGGCGGTTGCGCGCCCCGCTGATGGTGAACCCCTGGTCATAGAGAAGTTCGCGAATCCGGCGCACCAGCAGCACCTCGTGGTGCTGGTAGTAGCGGCGATTGCCGCGACGTTTCATCGGCTTGAGCTGGGTGAACTCTTGCTCCCAGTAGCGCAGCACATAAGGCTTGACGCCACAAAGATCGCTCACCTCACCGATGGTGAAGTAGCGCTTGGCGGGTATCGGTGGGAGCGATTTCTCCATGGAAATCAATGACCTGCAAAAGGGAGGAGAGACTCTACTCGAAGTCGTCCGCCGTGAGTGTGTCGCCCTGCACGGCGCCCTTCAACTTGTGGCTGGCGTGGAAGGTGACCACGTTGCGAGCCTTGATGGGAATGGCTTCGCCGGTGCGCGGATTGCGCCCGGGTCGCGGCGCCTTGCGTCGGATGTTGAAGTTGCCAAAGCCTGACATCTTCACGTCGCGACCGCTGATCAGGGCGGTTTGCATGATGTCGAAGAAGGCTTCGACCATGTCCTTGGACTCCCGCTTGTTCAGCCCCAGTCGGTCGAACAACAGATCAGCCAGGTCGGCCTTGGTCAGCGTGGGAGTTTCAAGGCTGGGCAGCATCATGCGGCCGGGCTGTTTGGGATCGTCGGTCATCGTCATGCTCCCCTCAGGCGTACACCCAGTTGCGCTTGCAGTCGTTCAATCACCTGTGCCACCGCCGCATCGATGCGCTCGTCGGTGAGGGTGACCTCATCATCGAGCAACTCGATGCGCACGGCAAGGCTGCGCTGGTTAAGCGCCAAATCCGCACTGGCCGTGCTTGGCCTGAACACGTCGAACAGGTTGACCGAACGGATCATCCCGCCACCAGCGCCCTGCACCGCTTTCATGAGCGCTGCGTGACTGACCGAGTCGTCTGCCACCACGGCGATGTCGCGCCACACCGACTGCTGCCGCGGCAGCGGCACAAAACTCGGCACGGTGCCGCGCAGCAGCGCCGCGAGTCGAACCTCGAACACCACTGGGGCTGCTGGCAGTTCATAGGCCTGTTTCCAGCGCGGGTGCAACTCGCCGACGTGCCCCACCACCTCGCCGTCGATCACCAGCCGCGCGCTGCGCCCCGGATGAAGCGCAGGGTGTTCGCCGGGCTCGAATGTGACGACCTGAGGCGAAAACAGCGCCTGCAGATCGCCCTTCACGTCGAAGAAATCGACGTTGCGTTCCTTGCTGCCCCACTGCGAGACATCCACCGGCCCGAAGGCCAGACCACCGATGTGCATGGGCTGGCTCACGCCCGCCACGCCAAGCGGCCCATCGACGGCCGATGCATCTCGCCGGAACACGCGGCCGATTTCGAACAGGCGCACGCGCGGCGCCTTGCGCGCGAGGTTGTGGCGCAGCGCGCCGACCAGGCTGCCCATCAGCGACGAACGCATCACCGACAGCGGGCTTGCGATCGGATTGAGCACGCGGATGGGGTCGGGGTTGCCGGCCAATTCATGCTCCCAGCGCTCTTCGACGAAGCTGAAATTGATGGTCTCGAAGTAGTCGAGCGCGGCCATGCGGTGGCGCATGGTGTGCGCCGAGCGCTGTGCTTCGGGGCGAACGCGGGCCGTCACCGGCGCCAGCGGCGGCACATCGGGCAGGGTGTTGAAGCCCAGCACGCGGATCACTTCTTCGATCAGGTCTTCTTCAATCTGGATGTCAAAGCGCCAGCTCGGCGGCGTGACCATCAACACGCCAGGCGTTTCGGCGGTGGCCAGGCCCAGCCGCTGCATCACCCCTAAGCACTGCGCCTGGGTCACCGGCATGCCGATCACCTTGGCGGCACGCTCGATGCGCAGGGCCACGGGCTTGGCCTCGGGCAAGGCGATGATCTGATCGTCAATCGGGCCGCAGGCGGTGTCGGGCGTGCCGCAGATGTCGGTGATGAGCTGCGTAAGGCGTTCGATGTGCTCGACGGTGAGCGCGGGATCCACGCCGCGCTCGAAGCGGTGGCCGGCATCGGTTGAAAAGTTGAAGCGCCTCGAGCGGCCGGCGACGGCCTCGGGCCACCAGAAGGCGGCCTCGACGTAGACGTTGCGGGTGTCATCGGACACCGCGGTGGCGTCGCCGCCCATGATGCCGGCGAGCGATTCGACAGCCTGCTCATCAGCGATCACGCCGACCTTCGCATCGACTTCGATGGTGGTGCCGTTGAGCAGTTTCAACTGTTCGCCCGCCCTGCCCCAGCGCACCTGCAAGCCGCCGTCGATCTTGTCGAGGTCGAAGATGTGCGAGGGACGACCGAACTCGAACATCACGTAGTTCGAGATGTCCACGAGCGCGGTGACCGAGCGCTGGCCGCAGCGCGCCAGCCGGTCGACCATCCAGACCGGTG
>Ga0164294_10004292_pt1 | contig 12466 bp, 3 predicted proteins | sample GEODES005metaG_FD_111479 | JGI IMG/M metagenome (GOLD analysis project Ga0164294, IMG submission 111479) | Oligotrophic lake water microbial communities from Sparkling Lake, Wisconsin, USA - GEODES005 metaG | ecosystem: Environmental > Aquatic > Freshwater > Lake | place: USA: Sparkling Lake... | reverse complement strand
TCGAACGAGTCTCTCTCTTCTTCTTCTTCTTCTTCTTCTTCTTCTTCTTCTTCCTCATCCTCGTCTTCTTCTCCTTCTATTGGTTCTGTCGTTTTACACGGCAAACACAAGGGCATGCGGGTATGCCATCTTCTCAACGTGACTCAGTCAGACTTCTTCTCTTCTCTCGGTAAGGACCCTCGCAATGCAGATGGCCACAGGAAAATCTCTACTGATAACAACAACAACAGCAGCAGTAGTAAGCGTAAGGAACGTCCTTCTTCTCTTTTAATCAACTCGTCTTCGCTTGGTGACGACGCTGACATTAACACTGCAACGAACGCTTCTGTTAGAAAAAGAGCAAAACCTGCAATCTTTCACTCGTATCTTGTAGACAGCAAGTCTGGGCAAATGATTGATTGCGGGGAGACGAGGTCGCCCGCTGAAACGCTCGCGGCAATGATCCCGACCAGACAAGCACGGCTACTTCTCTTGATTCGCGCGCCGCGTGACCAAATCTTCTTCAGCCAGGACTCCATTAAACACGTCCTTGAGCTGGCTTCGTCGAGCCACCGAGCTAATTATCGATCGTGGAGCCTCTTGGTTCCGCAAGATACAGAACGAGTCGTCTTGAGCCTTTTTAAAGCCTCAAATGTATCGTTTGAGTCCTCCTGGATGGCATCCTCACTTAGATCATTCATCACGTCCTCAACAAATATCGATCAAATTTATCAGTCTGTCTTTGATTCGCAAGCCATTAAGTACATGATTGCTAGCTCTTCTTCTTCTGCTGCTGTTAATGTAGTGTATACATCTGCGGAGAAGTTTGTAACCACCTTTAAATCATTACTGGAGAAGATGGTCGACTCATCCATTGTGTTTCTCTATTCTCTCTTCTTAGGAGTGATGCCAATGAAAGCAGCATGGTATGCTCTTTCTTGGCAGCTACCCTTCGACACTCTCATTCTTTCGCTGGGTCTTCTTCTCGTTCTTGAGGCGTTAAAGGCCTTCTGCTCAATGGTCCAAGCATTCATGGTGGAGCTAGGCTCAACGTTAATGTCGCTTGAAGAGCACATTCTTCCGCCTAAAGAGACTCTTCGGTTTTACATCTTTTCAACGCCTCCATCGCTTGAAGTACTCGACGCATCTTCACTGTCGAAAAGCGACGGTGGAAAAGAAGATGAAAGCTCGCTTATTGATGCTGCCATTTCTTTAGCTGATAAGAGCGCACACTTGTCGCTGTTAGAAGTGTCAGCCAACACACCCTCTACGTCGTCATCTTCCTTATCCTCATCCTCCTCTTCCACTGCATGGTCTGGCAGCTTAGTGCCGCCGTCAGCTGTCTGCGATATCATCTTCTACAGGCACGTTGACGGCACTCCAGGTGTGGGAAGGTTCAGACCCAGGCCAGGAAGTTGGGCTCAGGTGATCAACTCCAAGCACCTTCGCCGTAATGACGGCAGTGACGACGCTGCCTCCAACTCTAGCAATGACGGGGTGTTGCCTCCGGAAATTCCACTGCCAACGGGTTGCCGTGGCGCGGGTATCGGAGGAGAAGGGCCAGACACTGGCTTCGAGAGAGTGTTTCTTGTTAAAAAGAATGATTCAAATGATGATGATGATGATGAAGAAGAAGAGGAAGAGGAAGAACGCAGAGGATCTTCAATTCGCTCCAAAAACAGTAACAGTCGAGGCCAAAAACGACGAGGAGGAGTTAAAAGAAAAAGTGGAGCGTCGAATCTTCAATCTAATCAACCGCCTTCTCGTATCACCTCTGGCACGTACCTTTCAGATTTAGCCCAAGCTGTCGGCGGTGCTGGGGGAAGCAGCCACCTCCTTTCTCTGGGGTTGAGAGAAGCCAACTTCATGCTTCATGTTGGCGCTGCTGCTGGGATGGACTCGAGTGCACTACTAAAGTTCCTGCATAGCACCAGCCGCAACAAGACTCGCGCTGAGTCGATATTGCGACTGACCTCTGCTGCAAGCCTAGTGATGCGCGCCATCAACAGCGAGAGCGACCAAAAGAAGAAATCCTCCTTCTCACGCGACCCAGCGTTTGAGAAAGACACCAGGATTCTCGACGAGGTGCGTTCAAGCTTCTCGAACGAAGACTTTGTAGCGCTCGTGAAGGACACCTTGCTATTTAACGAATTAGTGTCGCAGAGGAGTACCGTCTCTGCAAAGATTGCTGCAATGGACGCAAGAAAGAGAACTGGGCGCGCCTCTTCCTCCTCCTCCGCTGCTACTACTGCTGCTGCTGCTTCTACTAGTACGTCAACCACTGGGAGAACAGGTGACGCTTCTAGACTACGCACAGAGGTTGAAACGGAAGAGGACGCCAGTGATGAGATTGATGCAGATGGAGAAGACGATGCCTTTGTGGACGAGGGCAGTGTCTTAGCATCGCTTCTTGCATTTTTGGGTTTTGAAGGCGAAAATGATGACGACGATATTGACGAAGAAGTAAATGATAATGTGAATGATGCTGAGCGTGTTTTTGGAGGAAGAGGAGGAGGAAGAGGCGACGTTGAAAACAACCAACGCGCCCCTCCTCGTCAAGCTAACAATAACAACAACGACAATGGACGACGACAACAACGACAACGACGAAGACGACGTGTTCGTGATGTTCAACTTCCTGTGCTCGTTACTGAGCCTCTTCAAATGCTTGCTTCCTCGAACGCCATCTCCTTATCGTGGGAGTACCTAAATCTGTCTGAGACTGACCGAGTACTGGACGAGTCAAGCGTGCGGCTGAGGCTTGCCTTTGAGGGAGACGGGGTGAGCCTTTCTGATGCTGCAGCAGCTGTAGCTTCCAGTCAAGGTGCGTCAGTAGCGTCGCACGCTGAGAATCGCCTCAGGGTGTTTTCAAAGGGGCTTCTCCACGATTTCTTGTTTCAATCCGACGCCACGCTTGGGGCGTCGGGCGCCTTCACATCAGACGCAACTGTCTTTGGTCTTCGCGACGATGAAAGGGTCGAGTACCGCGAATACGTGAATTCGCAGAGAGCCGCCTATGCTTCTTCTTCGTCATCGTTTGACGCTCGCGCCAACTTGGCCTCGTCCGAGAGCAGCGTCTTGTCTGACATTGCCCAGGCTCGATTTGCTCTTTCTCTTCATCAGTCAGTTGCGAGAGCCAACGCATACCCCGTGTTTTGCTCCATGTCAAGCATCGCTAGCAGGGTAACATCGGGCGTGTCAAGGCCTGTCGACACTGCGCGCAGCATTGGCTTGCTTTCGCCCACTGGTTCGATACTCGAGGAAATGTCAATTACAAACATCGACAAGACGGCTCCTTCTCCTCCTTCTTCTTTTTCGAAAAGATCTTTATCCTCTGCAAGTAGGCAAGCTGAAGACGCAAGAAACGTTTCTAATACAGATTGCTTAAATGACGACGTCGATGCCAACTCGATGGCGGCGATCTCTATAGAGCCAGACAGTCTTAGCATGGAACTCCAGCGAGCATTGATGATCGAAGAAGCATTGAGTAAAGCAACGCCAGAGATGCTCCGCAAGCTTCGAGTTCAATACGTAGAAGCTGCTTATGACTTGGAAGAAGAGGCCATAGCAATGGCGTCTTCAGCCTCCAAAGGACGTCGTCGATACCACCGCAGCAGCACGAATCACGAGACGCTTGGAAAAGATCGATCATCTCAGAACACGAAACTTGTTGATGCTGCAAAGTCCAGAGGGATCGACTTGTCAGCCGTTGCTCAAAACGTTAGAAACGTTCCTCCACGAAGCTCCTTCTCTGTTGAGCTCGACCCTACCACTCGACCCCCCTACGCAGACCTCGAGGAGGATCATCCCACCGCTAAAGACGCGATGGAAGACGTTCGCTTACTTGACCCACCTGGGCGCACACTGCGGCCTTACTTGACTCAACCGCGAATTCTCCCCTTTTTTGTCGAGCGACCTGTGGCTCTTCCCTCACTCTTGCGTAGAGTAGGTATCACCACAGGCGCAACAACAACATCAACAACAACATCAACAGCAGCAGCAGCAAGGCCCCCCTCTTTGCATGCAGTCGTTGTTGAGCTTTCATCAAACCGTCTCTGGCCAGACGAATGCTCCGTGTGCGGGTGCGTGAGAGAAGAAATCGGCGTCTACTCGAGCTTTATCAAGATTCACGAAGGAACCGAGAACGAAGTGCTAGTTTGCGATGATTATTGCAAGCAAAAGGCTCTTAAAATGGAGGCCAAGGGTGAGATTTTATCGCCTCTAAAGAAGAAGAAGAAGACGAACGCAAAGTTGGCAACTTCAATTAGCAATAATGAACAAGATAAGAAGGCAGGTGATAATCTCAAAAGTATGCTAGTGCGGGTAAAAAGACACACCCACCACGCAAGCAGCGATTCTTTAAGCTTTTCTGCTCAAATTCTCTCTCGGATCATTTCCTTTGGGAAGAAGATCTTGAGTGCTTTCTTTTGGCCTCTCACCTCCTTGTGGAGCTCATCTCTTGGTGTCGTTCTCCTCCGCGTTCCTGCTTTTCTCTTTTTTGAAATTACGTTCGCGTGGATCTGCACGGCTATTTGTGTTGGCATTTCGCTTGGCCTTGGACGCGCATTCTTGTCTTCGCTGTGCATCCCTCTTCACATCCAACACGATGCTACTGGCTTCGTCCTTGGCGGATACGCCTTCCTTCTCCTCTTGGACTATGCCGTCATCTGCAAGTACACCCTTTCAAACTTAATTGGAGGCTACGTGCGTCGATATGCAATGGCCGTTGCTCGAGCAGCCTCGCAGTTGGAAGACTCGTTTGCGCAAAAGGGAGGAGCACAGTCTGCTGCAAGCAAGACTGGTAGGCTCAACAACAACAACAACAACAACAGCAACAACATTGGGAAGAGCAAGGGCAGCGTTAACATCTCTGGCCACTCGAGCGTTAAATCAACCTCTTCAATGGACGACGAAACGCTCGTTCGTGTGCCGCAGTCTCTCGTTTCTCGCTTCAAGATTCGCAGCGATGGCGATAACAAAGAGAACCTCCCTCTCAAAAGCGTTGATCTATTCGACCTCGCTATCCTGAGCTGTGATGACGGAGCGCTTGCGGATCACTGCAAGGTCATATCGGGCAGGTTCAAGCTCTTCTGTTTGAAGTGGTTCATTCGGTACGTTGGTCTCCCTATATGGCAATGCTCAGTCAAGGAGAAGTTGCACATTGGCAACGTCCACTCCACTCCTCGAGAGATGAACCCAACAAGGATATACTCCTTATTCAAGGCTGCCTTCGTTAATGCCTTCGTAACTGCCCTGTGGGTCGGCATTGCATGGACCTCTGTTGCAGATCCAGTCAGTTTGACGACTTTGCTGTTTGAGTTTGTTAAAAGAGTCTCCGGCGTAGACGTCATTTCTCACGAGCCTCTTCGAACGTTTTTTGCGCTCGCGCTTGAGCCGAATTGGAGGCTCGCAGGGCCTTTATCGTCATTTCTCTCAATGATGCTGATGGGAGTGTACCTGCTCTCTGTCGCATTTGAGACCTTCGTCAGTGGGTCACTCGGCGAGACGTACAAGGGCTGGGCAGAGCTCTACGAATGGCGACTCATTTCTGTTCATTCAACGAGGTTTTGGGCGCGAAAGCTTGCCCCGACGCTCTTTTATTGCATGAAATCGTCCTTGGTAGGATGTGTCACGGCCGTGGTGGTCGTTTGCGGAACAGCTTTGCTCGCTACTGAACGATCGCTTGGACTTTGTCTCGCCACCAACAGCGATAATAATAAGAGTGACAATTTATTTTCTTCCGCCTACGCGTGGATCCCCTCCGTTTGCTCAATAGAAGGCACGCAAGTGATCGCCCGAACGTCCGTTGTGCTGTTTGCACTAGCTCGTCTCGGCGTCTTCTTGTGGTCTCGGCGACAGGTGCAGGATTCCTTTGTGATGAGATTCAGAGTGTGGCTGCTATCGTGGTCAGAAAGACTTCGAAGGCAGCGCTATTCCATCGACAAGGCGCTTCTCAATTTTAAACGACGGTCTCATCCTTCCACAGCAACAACAGTGTAGGTAAATGAGGCATTAATAAAATCTAATACCTTGAGTTGAAACTTAACCTCAAACTCTCTTCTCTACGCATTCGTTCTTTACTCTAACACATAACTTAGTTTAGTCTGTCCCTTCGTCACCTTGAGCTTTGTCACTGTCACAGCAATTAATGCAGAGGCCTTGTCAACGTGCGTTCCGCCGCAAGGACAGACGTTATCTAGTGATCCAACCGCGACGATCCGTACGGTCTTGCCGAGTCCATAATGCAATAGCGCGTCAGGGCCGCAACACAGGACCTCCATGATCTTTGAATCATCGCGTCCGCGCTCTAAGATCCAAGCACTTGTGGCTGCATCGTTCAAGATGAGTTCCTTAAGTCGCTTGTTTAGCATAACTACTAGTTCTTCCCTCTTTTCTGGCGGCACAGCACCGTCGTACTCGACACTAGGCGCATCTTGGAAATGATACCCTTTTCCTCCCTTAAGCGCTGGAACGTCTTCTCCAGGTTTAAAAAGGAGGGGGAGCACCTCCTTCATCGCCAAATCTAGAAGATGTCCAGCAGAGTGTAGCCTAGCTGTGAGAGAGCGATATGATGCGTTGATTCGAACTCTGACACGTCTTTCTTTTAGGGAGGATGTCAAGGCTTCCGAAAAGGGTAATGCTGTACTCGAGGCTCCTCCTCCACCACCTTTTGGCAATTCACCCACAGCATTTGCAATATCTGATAGTTGCTCGTCGTTATACTCTCCTGCAGATTGAAGTTCTCCATAATGCAAAACTGAGTCGGAGAATTCAACGCCGAATCCCCATCGGACAGCTCGAAATGTGAAGAGCAAAGCAGGCTCTTCAATAAGATTCGGTCCTGCTTCAATGAAGATCACCCCTCGATCGGCCGGCTGTCCACCCCCTTGTGCGTGTGCAACAGTCTTGTCAAGAACCAGAACCGTTGTTAGCCCGGCGATTGTCGGACCCACAGTATTGCCGTTATAGAGGGGACCTGTCGGACCGTTCGCAAAGGCAGCCGTGACGACCCCCGAACAGCCAAATAAATACGTGTTTTGTAAAAATAGCGGCTCTGATTTGAAAACACTTGCTGTAGCAACAACAGGTGAAGAAATTGAAGAAGGAGGAGGAGGAGGAGGAGAAGAAGAAGAAGAGGTAGAGACAACTGAAACAGCAGCTTGAGCAGCAGCCCCACTTTGGTTAGTGGTGTTCCTTTCTCTGCTCTGCTTAACAGCCTCTAGAATCAACGGCGCCGCTCTCTCAATATCATCTAACGTGGTAGTTCTCCCTAGAGAGAGTCTTAATGTTCCTAACGCCACACTCCTCTCCACTTTCATCGCTGCTAGTACGTGTGAGATCGTGGCGTGCTGCTCCGAGTGGCATGCAGCGCCTGCACTACAGGCTACAGACGATCGAAGATGCTTGACAACATCAGACGCGAGCGCGCCTGTGAATCCAACTGAAAGAGTGTTTGGAAGAGCAATCTTTGCATCCTCCTCGTCAGACAGGAGAAAAGAGACAGAAACAGGGGAAGAATTGATTGAGTAGTGACGACTCAAGGGCCCGTTGAAAGAGATCGAAGAAGGAGATCCTCCTTCAATGAGTAATTGAGCTAATCGATCTCTTAATTTTCGAGTGTGAGTCGCTCCGCCGCGATCCAGCGATTTCTTCGCCTCGACTGCTGCTGCGCCAAGGGCAACAGAGAAGAGGACGTTCTCTGTTCCAGCTCGTCGACCACTTTCCTGCGACGCTCCATGCAGCAGCGGTTCAAGAGAACCTTTGCTTGATGCGCGAATGTACGTTGCACCGATTCCCTTTGGAGCATAAAGCTTGTGGCCAGCGATGGTTAAGAAATCGCATTGTGTTCTTTGTACATCGATTTGCAATTTTCCAATCGATTGCGAAGCATCCACATGAAATAAGGGGGCCTTCGTGAAACCACTCGATTCACAACGAGATCTTACCGATTCGATGATCCTCGCTATGTCATTAACGGCTCCTGTCTCGTTATTTGCGTGCATCAGTGTAATCAAAATTGTATCTTTTTGAACAGCTAGTGCTACATCTTCGGGAGCGATTCTTCCGTCGCTCGTTGGTGCCATTCGAGTGACGCTCAGACGAGGAGAGTATACTTTCTCGAGGTAGGCGAGAACCTCCAACACCACAACGTGTTCAGTAGCAGACGTAATAATGTGAGCAGAGGATGATGAATTAACCCCAGTAGTAAAGTATTTAGACACAACTCCCTTAAGAACATGATTCACACTCTCTGATGCACAACTGCAGAAGGAAATCTCTTCAGGTGCAGATGCAGAGATCAAAGAAGCGATCTCCAATCGGGACTGTTTAAGCGCTGCTTGAGGAACGACTCCGAGTGAGTGAGACGAAGAAGGATTAGCAAAATGGGGTAAGAAGTCTTTTATCTTCTCTTGAACAGTGTCTGAAATAGGCGTAGTGGCATTAAAGTCTAAATAAATCATCTTCGCATCTTCCATCCTGTCGAGATCTAGTGTTTTCGCTCTCCTATAAGTATTTTGCTAATCTTTGAAGTTATAAGGCAATAGCATCAATATATAAGTCCAACCTCTAGTTTTTTCCTCCTTAACTCACGTACCTATTAGAATAAATTGTTTGCAGCGAGTGGCTAACCCTGTGCGTATATGGTTAATTGTAACAGTCCAGTCTGGGTACAGGGGTAGCGTTTACGTCCTAACATAGCCTTGATCATCGCCTTTGAAGACAATTTTTTCGTCCCTTACTAGTGTCTCAATCGCTGCTTTAATCATCTCTTGCGGTGGGGTCGGGTCGATACGCTTTGTAATCGATGATAGGGTAGCAGCCATTGCTGGTTTGCCAGGTTTATCCTCCATCAAATGATCAATTGCGTCAAGAACTAAATCTTTCACTCTGTTTTCATCCAAGTGCACAACAGGTGCCGCCTGTTCGTGTCCACCTCCTCCTCCTCCACCATGAGCATCAGCAGCAGCATCGGTCAGCGGGGCAGGGTATCTCACGTCGTCGTCCTCGTAACGGCCCCTCTTCCTTTCAGCGGCCACATGAGGCTTGACTTTCCCTTGATTGAACAAGGTCTTGTACTTGTCCTTTAGGTCCACGTTGGTTCTGCTCGGGTCGATCAAGTGTCGCTTCGCAGACAGGGCCTTGATCCACGCCCACACTTTGCCGCCAGTGGACATCTTGACCGACTGACCATTACGAATCCTCTCGTGATACTCTTCGTAGCCGTCCATAATCGCTTGATTTTCCACTTCGGAGAAGATCAGCCTACCACGAGGGGGTTTGTAAGTAAAGCCGCCGCCGCCGCTACCTACTCCTCCGCCGCCGCCGCCACTTCTGCCTGCTTCATCTTCCTCGTATGCTGGTGGTGGTAAGGCTTGTCTTCTTCCTCCTCCTCCACCTCCTGCTGCTGCTGCTCCTCCTCCTCCTCCTCTTCCTCCTCCTCTTAAGAGTCTGTCACCATCATCTTCATCATCTTCATTCTCGTCGCGGACCGCCTGGTTGGCTCGATCCTTGACCCTTTGAGCCGCCAACTGATTTTCTTCGACAAAGACCCTCCTCTCTGGAGAACGCATTACACCAGAAAGATGAGAAGGAGGAGGAGGAGGTGGAAATGCAGCAGTGGTGCCAGTGGACGCGCCATGCGAGGAGGATCGATCGGTATCACCATCACCATCATCGTCCCTGGCAAATGCTGACACGGTGCGTAATCGTGCTTCGTGTTCTAACCTCTTCCTCTCCTCTCTAGCTATCCTCCTCTCTTCCTTCGCCCTCTCCTCCTGGATCATGTCGATTTCATAGTCATTTAGCCCGCTCATGTCATCGTCGTTGTCTCGTCTTCGTCCTAGCTGCGAAGTTGGTTTGAGCGACCTCTTCTGGGGCTGCTTGGTGAGATCCTCGTCGTCGTCGCCCTCTGGCTGCATACGCGAGGAAGAAGGATAACGAACGCTATCAAGCGCGCGTTTGATGAGGCTCAATGCCTCTGGATCATTCGAAAGATCTGGCATTACTGGTTCCCTATCGTAGGGATTGTAGTCTTCTTCTACGTCTGAGAAGGTGACGAGGGGCTCGATCTCTGTCTGATCGTCAAACGTGACGGTTGCGCCAATCTTTGAAGCCTTGTTCTTCTTTGGCTTGGATCCTCCTTTCGATGGTAATACCTCACCAACTCGTTGAGTAGCTGACTCTGACTCAATGTCTATTCCTCCTTCACCTTCATCATCATCATCATCTACTTCACCAATGGCTTGAGTCAGTGCTGCCTGCGTCATTCCATTGTTTCTCGATCGCTTGGCCTTAGGCGGTTGAACGTTACGGTCTTGCGACTCGCTGTCCTCATTCATCGATGTCTTCCTTTTCTTCTTCTTATCGCCATTGTCAAGGTCGACGTCATCATCATCATCATCTTCTTCTTCTGCTTGAAATCCTTCTTCAACCTCTGTGTCTGCGTCTGGCTCAACAAAGAGTACGTCGCGAACCGCGGATTTGCACGCGTCCTCTAGTCTCTTGGTAGCTTCTTCGTTCCCGTCGATGGAAAAAGGAACAGCGTCGCTTTCTTCTTTAGCGAGCACCTTTGCAATCCTGTCCTTGGCGGCCTTGTACTCAATCACGGAGCCAGTGTACCTTGACGTCTTTTGCGGCACGAGTTTCCAAACGTCGATTGCCTCTTTAAGCAGGACAGCAGAGACGCCTTTATCCACTTGCATCAGCTGCTTGCACTTTTCACCTAGCTCCTTGCTCCATTCAATCAGAGCAGCACGCAATGTCTTTGCAAAGATAATGTGCCTGCTTTTAGAGAGAAATAGTTCTTGGTCAGCAGCGTTCGATCTAGACTTGGAAGATGACGACCCTCTAGGTGATGCTGGGCTTGTTGCAGGCAAGTAGTCGCGCGAGAGAAGGATAAGTTCCTTTTCTGACAACGTGGAGCACATGAGCAAACGCAATACGATACGGAGCTGTTTAATCTGTTCTGTGGATCCATCCGGGTCTTCCCTGTCTCCAAGATCCTTCATAACGTCGACGCCGGACCTATAGCATTCCAGAATGGTGAAAATGGTCTCGTTCTGAAGAAACGTGCCGCCGTCAACGATGTACGAAGGAAAAGCTCCGTCAAACGCATCTAACAGAGAACACTCGGAACCTTTCGCAAAGATCGTGCGCTGGATTGCCGTGAGCATCTCTGATTTGCGCTCCCAAAGGAGGAGCTGGGGTAGGCCTCCGTTGATCATGTTGATGAGAGTGTCATTCTTGAACTTGTTCATCTCAGCCTCGTCGTCCTCCATGTCCTTGTAGAAGGTGGGGGTGCCGTCCATCTCTCTTGAGGCGCGGACCATAGAGATCTTCACCAAATCCTTCTGGCCTGTGGCAGAAGCAGCAAAGATGCGCTTGAACTGTTGTTCAGAATCTTTGATAAACGAGCGAACGGAGCCAAGCTTCTCGTAGAGGGCCTTGGCGTCATTTAGCATGGACGTCTTGACAGAAAGAGGAGGAGTGGCAGGGTCGGTCGGCTCTGAATCATCTTGCGCCTTACCGTTTTGCTTAAGAAGCTGCCACCACGCATGTCGCTCGAAGCTTTCTAGATCCTGAAGGCGGTCCGCGAGTACAGGAATCGCGCTGCTGGCGTTTTTTAGGCTCTTTCGCACTAGCGGGCCGAAGTAGAGCTCCAGGATACGCTCGTGATCGACAAGAGCCCCGAGGGCGATCATCGCATCGGCTGGGCGGAACACATTGACCGTGGAGGGTGACATAGCGATCTTTAGCGGTTCGATCATCCCGATGCTGAGCGGCTGCTTTACGATCATCGAGTTTAACGACTGGAGAACCGACAACGCGCGGTCTCCCCTTGTGCGAAGGAACTTGCTGGCGACCAAGGAAACGTCCTTGATAGCTCGGTTGATTACTGTCGGAAAGGCCAGATCGTACTGTTTCAAGCGAGCTTGGTCCATGACCACCAGCCAGGAGATCGTGCTGTCCTTGGTCTTTTCGTCGAGAGGAAGCCGGCGTGGCTCCCCGCGGCGCTCAGCGATTATGAGGTCCGTGGCGATGTGAAAGACCTCATTGTCAAGGTGATGCATGCCAGCCTTGAGAAGGCTAACAAGGGACGAGGTGCGAGGCGACTCGATGATTCGGCCCTTAACACGAGAGGGTGAATTTGAAGAGTTTGACTTCATTATCTTAAGGGAGGAAAATTTGATTAACGGGGTAGTACAGTAAATAGAGGAAACTTTATAATGCCTGCTCTACCAAAAGAATTCTCAAAGAAGCAAGATGAGGAAGAGGGAGAGAGAGATTTGAGTCTAGTGGACAAACCTTTTTCCAGAAAAAGCGATCCTTTCGTCGAGTCACGTCCTTCTTCTCTTCATCCTCATCCTCATCCTTCTCTTCCTCTTCATCGAGAGACATCTACTCATTCTCATCCTCATCCTCTTCTTCTCCTTACTCCATCATCATCATCATCATCTCAAGTGATCGAGTCTCGTATGATATCTTC
>Ga0164294_10004291_pt1 | contig 12467 bp, 20 predicted proteins | sample GEODES005metaG_FD_111479 | JGI IMG/M metagenome (GOLD analysis project Ga0164294, IMG submission 111479) | Oligotrophic lake water microbial communities from Sparkling Lake, Wisconsin, USA - GEODES005 metaG | ecosystem: Environmental > Aquatic > Freshwater > Lake | place: USA: Sparkling Lake... | reverse complement strand
GACAATGTGCTTTTTGTGAAAAACCTTTTGGGTTTTTACAATCGATACTTTTTTTATATTTTTCAGACCATTCTTCACCAAGTTCTTTTGTTTCACCTTCTTGATTTATCTTTTCTTGTAAAACATCAACAAATAAATTTTGTATTTCTTTTACAAGATCAACATAAGTCTTTTCTGTTTTTTCATTACCTTCATATGTTGTTGGTAAACCTTCTTTTGCGATTTGTCTAAACGCAGCTTCTTTTTGTTTGTCAGATAAACTACCAAATCTTAATAACTTTGATTTTATATCATTTACAAATCTATCGGATCCTTCATAATTTGCAATTGGTTTTAATTCGTTTGGTATGTTTTGTGTTTCAGTATTATTACCCTTTTTTCTATAAAGGAAATTAATACCAGATATGTTTGTTATACATTTGTGACCACCGGAATTTGCTTTAATTACATCAAGTCCATTTACTGTTATCTTTTCAAATAGTTCTTTTTGTTTTGGTGATAATGTTCTATATAATTTTTTTGACATATCATCTAATATTTCAAAAAGTCTATCTCCACCATTTACTTTAAATGATGGTGCTGAACTGTATATTGCGGTCATATCTTTTAATGTAAACCCAACTGATGAATATTCGGCCTCAACTTCTGACGCTTTTTTAATATCACCAAAACTAACTTTAAGTCCTTTTAATTCCGAACTCATTTTTTCTAAAACCTCATCTTTTACATCGCCTAAATTAATGCCTTTAAGCGCTCTTTCTTTTTTAAATGGATTACAAGATGACTGTACCATACCCATTGGCATACCTGTAACAATAAAGTCAGCATTTGGGTTATTTCTAAATGGTGTGTATCTATCATATGAACCAGGTTTTGATACACCACCAAACCCATATTGTGTTATTATATTACCAATTGTTTTTACTACTTCTGGATCCTTTCTACTTTCAAGATACTTCGCTTGATTTTGTATCATATCTTGTGGTGTTGCAAAACCTTTCTCTGTTGCTTGTTTTCTTATATTATTTAATATACTAAGAAGTGATGGTTGAGCGTTTAATACAATATCTTCCAAGAATCTTGGTTTATTCTTGTATGCCAATAACAATTTATTAACAACAAGACCCATTAACATTTTGTTTCTTTGTAATGTTTTATCTTTATCATATTTGAATAGGTAATTCATAACCATTTCTGGTGTAATGTCGTGTTCTATAAAGTTTGCAGAATCCACTGTTGAAATAAGTAATATGTCTTCTGAAGGAAATATTTCTTTTGGTGACATAACTTGTGATATTGTTTCAACATTTGATCTTGACGCTTTAAAGTTTGTTGCTGTTCCTTGTTCAACTCCAGCTTGTGTGTCGTGGTGATCCGTATGAATTTCAAACATAGGTTTTCCGTGGGCAAAATCAACAAGTACTGGCATAACATCTCCTGACGCATCTGGTTTTTTAATTGCAAATTCCTTTGCTCCGTATTGGATTATTTCAGCATCAACAACTTTAATTCCGTGTTGTTCTAAATAATTTTTCATACCAAGAGCGGTTGTAACTCCATCTAAATCCTGGTGAAAATATATCTTTGCTTTTGGATATCTTTTTGCTAATTCTTTTATTCCTCTAATGCCAGACTCTAATATTAAAGTGTGTTCTTTTAATAATTTCCTAATTAAATCTTTCATACTTTATAAATACTAATAAATTCAAATAAAATTTGTATCTTTGTACTATGGATAAGGATTTATTTGAATTGGTTGTTAAAAGGATTACTAACTGTAATGAGAAAACAAAACAGGTAATGGATATTGTTTTTCCAACTGAAAAGTTATTCTTTAATAATTCATATAAAATGTGTAAAGAAGGTCACCTTTATAAAAAAGAACTTAATTCTTGTCCATATTGTGCTAAAGTAATTTTTGGTACTGTAAAAGTTGAGGTTTCGGAAAACAAATCAAAAAAAGATGAGGTTATCGAATCTTTAACTTATTTAAAATCTAAAGATAAAAAAACTAATCAAGATAAGGTGTCAATCTACACGCTTGAGATGATCTTAAGAAATATGAAATGATTACCACTGTCTATTTGTGTTGGTGTTAATTAATTCATTTTCATTAAACATTAGGGTGATTTTATATTTTTGTTTTATTCTATTAGCTAAAGCAATAAGAAAATCGCTAAAGTCTTGACTTGCAAAGATATTTGAAAAATACATATCTACGTCAACACCAAATGTTTGGTATTGTTTTCCTAATCCTTTTGTCAATGTTAAAGTTTGTGTATTTACAACTTCAATTTTTTCAATTGATTCTAAACTATCACAATCATCAAAACTTAACCAATCTGGCCAAGTATCGGCATCTGGAACTTCACAAACATCTCTAAACTCATTTAATGTATCATTTATTATTCTTTGTGTAAAAGAATTTAACCTATTTTCAGTTATGAGATATTTCATATAAATAAGTATTTCCTAAACAGAAAAAAAATACTATACTTTTTTATGTGTAATATGTTTGTCCCAACTATTTCAAATGGTAATTCAGTAAAAAGTTTTGATTATAAAATAATCAATCGTTTATTAAAATTTCTAAAAGAAAATAGTGATGGTAATATAATTCAAGTAATTAACATTAAAAAACAAGCTTACCTTATTGATTCTAAATGGAATGACTTTCTTAGTAATCCTATCCCATTACAAATTAGTGATAGGATTATTATTGAATGTCGTTGTATTAATGGACAATCTTTTGAGAATAGTGAGATTTTAAACCAAATGGTAACTGCAGCATTTAAGGGTGTGTTAGGTGTTTCTGATATACAACTGGAGTATCATTACTCAATGTATTACTGTCGTGATTAACAGACCCATAAGCATCACAGCTTTGTTTAGATGTTTTGCAAGAAACAACTGTTAAAAATAAAATTCCGATTAAGATTAGTTTTTTCATATTAGTGTATTTTATAAATTAAGTATCCTTCAATGTCTCGTATCATCTGATCCACTATTGGGTATGACTTATTGTGACTTACCACCGATTTTGATGATAAGTACTTCATTCCGTTGGGTGTGGTTTTGATTGATACAATGGCACCATTTGAGAAATATATCCTCTTAGGTGTTCTTTTTGTTATTTCAATTTTTTCTTCTCCAGTTAAATAATAATCGCCAACTTTACCATCATAAAGAAAAAGGTTTGCTTCTAAATTCAAATTCATAATACAAATATACGAATTTAATTTGAACCTAATTCTCTTTTCCAAAAATTTAACAATTCTTTATCATTATATTTTTCGTGTTTTTGGTCCCAACCACACATATGACAGAGATATGGATGTTGGTCTTTCTTTTCTTTTACCCAAGAATGACCACACCTACATTTGATTTTATCACCAAACAATTTTTCCGCTTGTTTTTCAGTAATTAAAATTTTCATAAACTATTAAAATTACCTTTTTTGATTTTATTGTTATCTAAAACAAAACATTTATTCTTAACATCTATTTTATAGTTCTTGTTTGGGAATGAAACGTAATCTCCAGTATTAATATCTACTAACATTATTGTCTCAACTTTCATCCCAAGATAGTTTTTTGGTAATGGTGTATTTAATATTAGTTTTCCATCTTCTTCCGATATACCGGTTAATTCTTTGATTTGAAAACTTTTTCCATTAATCATTAAATCAATCCCGTGATCTCTATCTTGTACGGATCCAGGTGGAAAGTATTTTATTTCGTATTTAGAATCTTTCAACTTATTAATGACATATTGTTCGGTTATACTACCCTTATTGTAAGTATTCATATTGGTTCTAATAAGTTCTTTTAATACTGGTCCTTCGTTAAACAAAATTTCTTTATTTTTAATTAACCATTTATAAAAATCTTTTGGTGTTCCGTCTTTATTTTCTTTTTTAAAGTTATCTAATAATCTTTCTTTAACAAATTTGTGTCCACCAAAATAATTTAAAACGGACCAGGGTGTAAGATCGTTAAGTGTGTAAATATCAACAATACCATATTTACTCTTATCTTCGTTCCACCCTAAATTATCTTTGTAAACCTCATATAATATAGTGTTTAATAATTTTGCAAATCTTCGATTACCTTGTATAAATTCTAAATTTAAATTCTTTGGGTTATTATCTTCCAATTTCTTAATCTCGATATACCCTTTGAATACTTCATCACTATTATTTTCATCATAGTCAATGTCAATTTGAGTTTCGGTTAGACCCATCAAATTCAAATTTCTTTTTATTTCGTTAAGTATTATTTTTTCCATTATTTAAAATCTTCTTCTGTTAATATTATTGGTTCACCGTTTGCAACATTTTTTTCAACCCAAGTATGAGATAAATAACCTTTGTTATCTTCATCGTATAACTTTAAAACTCCATAGCCACCAGCTTCTTCATCCCAACTATCAGTTTCTAATATTTCACTAATCATCATTCTTGTCTCATAAGGTAAATATCTATTTTCTGAACCATTCATTTCTTTATTATTATATGTGATTGTTAAATCAAAATTACTTTCATGTCCAGTATAATCAATTATAACTTCTTCTATGTTTCTATTTTCCATAAACCTTGATATAATATAATAATTTCTTAATTCTCTCCAATCAAATGTTTTATTATCTTTTGATTCTTTATAAACATAATATTTTGGTATTAATTTAATTGACCTATCAGTTGGGTCTATTGTAATATCAACCCAAAATGTCGAATCGGTTTTGTCTGTTCTATTATAAAGTCTTGTACCATTATCGTCAACAATTTCACGAATAAAACCATCAAATAGTTCAAATATTTTAAACCTATAGGTATCTTCTGAAGTCCAGTTATTTGGAAAATATTCTATTTCACTACCATACATATCAACATTGGCCCCAATAGGACCGATTGGGTTAAGGTAAGCCATTAAGGCTCTAAATGTTTTATTGTTATTTTTATTATTCATCGAATGTATCTAATGTTATAACTATATTAATCTCTTCATTATAATCTTCTTGAGTGTTCCACTCGTGATTAACTTCTATTTCATCTTTTGTAAATACAATATTACCTTGGGATCCTTCATTAATTTCCCAACCACCATACTCACTAAGTAAATCATAACAAATATTTTCGATATTAGTTGGGATCATCCCTGAACCATTTTCACTTTCATAATTATTATCAACAGCTCCGCTATCTCCACCACCACTATAACCTACTGTTGCTGAAGTTGCTTTTATCTCGTCTAAAAATTTTCCAACCTCAATAAATGTATCATACATTGATTCGTCTTCTTCATAATCATCTTTATCATAGTATGTACCAGAACCTTCGGTATCATATCCTTGGTAATCAATTTCAGTAAAAATAAATTTACCTTCGTTTGGTATTATTTCACCACTTACTCGAAAATAATCATTTGGATTATCTAGTGTACTAGGACCAAATTCGTATAGTTTATCTTGGTATTTTTCAATAATTTCATAAATAATATTTTCTACCGTATCTGAAATTTCGTATTCAATATCAATTTCAAAATGCTGTATTCCAGATTCGTCAAAATCAACTCGAAAATCAATTTTATCTAAACCTATTCCTTTTAGGTATTTAAATACCATTCTTAATTTATTTTTCATTCTTCATCCATTTCTTTAACATTATCTGGAGTTACTTTAATTCGCATTCCAGTATCTTTATAGTCTTGATTAAATGTATTTCCTCTTACAAAGATGTCATCAGTCCAAATTGTGATATCAAATTTTGCTCCTGCCTCATCGTTCCACCAACTACCGTTTAATTTAGTCATAAAGTAATTTCCTAAATTCCAAAGTGCATCATCATAATCACCAGTAATTTTTTTAATTTTTCCATCAACATATAATCCAGTTATTTCACCATCACTCCATCTACCATATCCTTCAAATTCTATTTTTACTGTATCTGGAAATTCAGAATACAAGTAATCAATATTTCCTTGTCTTTCAGAATCTAAATCTGTATAATCATAATCTTTTCTAAATTCTTCTTCTTCTTCTTCTTTACAACTTGAGGTGAATGTTAAAGTTTTTTCTTTTGGGTTAATATTAATTTGTAAGTACCAATATTCATCAATATCAAAATCAAGATATCTCCTAAAATCACTAAAATAAATGTAAACTAATTCTTCAATTATTTTTTCTATAGAATCTGTTGTTGAAATATAACTAATTTCGGAAGTTATAAATCTGCCATCCCATTCTTCAATTCTATCTCTATCTAATAGAATTGTAGTCTGAACAGACTGTGAAATACTTCTGAAATAAGCAAATAATATTTTTAATTTTTGTTTCATTTAAAACTATCTGGTGTTACATTTATATTCATATCTGTCATTTCATAATCCTGACTTCTAAAATTACAATCAATAGTTAAGTTTTTGTCTTTTATTATTTTAATAGTACCATATGTTCCAGCTTCACCTGACCACCATCTATCAAGAAGTTTTCTCATAATTATATCTAATAAGTCAGCCCAAGGTTGTAATCTTGCATCATATTTAATTGATTCAACATAGAAGTTATTCAAATAAATTTCATCATTACTGGCATCAAAAGTATACGAAACCATTTCATCTTCTTCGTCTACTTCACTTACAAACGTTTTATTAATGTTATCTAGTATTTGTTGTGGTAATGTATCGTTATCACCAGTTCTTGACATCTCATCCGATGATGTTAAATCAATGTCATATTGATATTCTTGTTCTTCTTCAAATCTAGACTCACTTTGAAAATTTATTCTGTTTTCATTTGGGTAAATGTTAATAAATAATGTCCAATATTCGTCGTAACTATATTCATTTTCTTTATGAAAATCATTCATTTTATACTTGATTAAATCCTCTACGATTTGAACTATTGAATCTGTTGGTTTGATTTCATTACCAGAATAGTCTTGAAAACCTTCATCCCAATCTTCAATTCTATCGTACATAAAATTAATATACGTATTGACCCTATCAACACCTATACCTCTAAAATACGCCAATAATATTCTTACTTTTTGTTTCATTCGTCTTCTAACATATCCATTGTTATTTTAAAACTACCATCACAATCTTCCATTACTTTCATATTCCATTCGTGAGAAATTACAATTTCCAAATTATTATTTAATTCAATTGTTCCGGCAGATCCGTCATCTATCTCCCAACCACCATAAGCACTTTCTAGATTATCATAAAGTGTATTCCAGATTAATTTATCGTCATTACTATTTGAATGCCAAGTAATGTTTGAACTTTTACCATCAATTGTTATTGTATCAATATCTCCACTATCTCCACCACCACTATATCTTGCTTCAATTATTTCAACACCAGTTGTTTTAAAATAATCTTCTAATTCTGGGTTTTCTAATTTTCTTTCATAGGTTTCAGCTTGTGATGTATATTGTTCTGCTTCCATTTTAATAGTAGCAGTTTTTTTTACTGAATTGACAGTCATTTCTATTTTGTAATAATCACTTTCACTATAACAACAACTAAAAACATCTTCAATTTGGTTGTCAAAATACTCACCAATTTCTGACGCAAGAATTACTATATTACCTGGAAGTTCGCGTTTATTAGACCTTCCATATCCCCATTCTATATCCCCATCGTAGTTATCCCAATAAAAACTAATTTCTTCTTGGTATGGTATTAAAAATGTTAATAATGCTCTAAATTTCTTTTTCATATTTTATAAATACTTAGTCATCAAATTTAAGTTCTAAAACTCTCATCATCCACATAGGTTTTTCTTTTGATTCAATGGCTTTTATCCATTCTTTTGCCGATGGAACATAATTATAACAATCTTCTTTGACATGATCTTCTAAACAGTACCTAGTATATACAATTTTACCATCACTATTTGTAAAATGAGAACCAAAGATTTTTTCAGCTTCAAAAATACCTTCACTATGATGTCTCCACATTCTATGTAATGAATGTCCGTACCACGCCTTTGTAGCGTCCATCCATTCGTGTAAATGGATATAATCTTCCCATTTGCCACCATATTTTTTTTGGTTGGATTTTGAGTGTAATATTGGGTGCGCCATTTTGTTTTATATTATTAGTTTATTTGATTTTTTTAAATTCTCTTTAGCCCATAATGGTTGTAAATTTGTATAATGACAAAGTTCATATATTTCTTTTTCAGTTTTAGCTGAAGACAAAGGTATAATATGGTCAATATGCCAACCGTAATAACCGTAATTTTCCCAGGACATCCCACTTTGAAATTTATTTTCAATATGGTTTCTAAATTCTTTTACTGAACACCCTAAAATTTCCAAAGATTGTTTGTTTCTATTAAATTTCATTACTTTATTTATCCTAGATCTAACAACTTGTCCTAATCTAAAATTAAGGTTATTACTGTATTTTTCGTTTATTTTTTTTCTTTGTTTTTTTAATATTTCTTCTTTATTTTTTTCTCTCCATTTTTTTGTTTTTTCATTTAATTTTTCTCTATTTTTAATGTTATATTTTTTTTGATATTCTTTCATATAACTAGGGTTTTTTTCTAACCACAATTTATTTTTTAAAATAATCTTTTCTTTATTTTTTTCAAAATACAATTTAACAAATATTTTTTCAGATTTTCGACATTCCTTACAAGATGCCCTATAACCACTTTTATTATTTTTTTGTTTATGAAATTCACAAACTTCTTTTTCAGTTTTACATTTACTACAAATCTTTTTTTCCATAATGTTCCAACAATAATTTATTTATTAGTGCCGATTTATTAGTTAAATCTTTTTCCATTTTATCTAACAATTTGGTATCAACAGTTATTGATATTTTTTTCTTCGTAATTTTTCCTTTAATCTTCATATATTAATAAATATATATATAATGTGTGTAAAATCCTACTTTTTTTATTATTGTAATATGTTTTAATAAGTATAGTTTATTAAATGGTTTTTTTGAAGTATTTATTTTAATATGAAAGACCTAATAAGACAGATATTGATGGAAGAACGAACACCTAAAGATAGGACGTTACAATATCTTTCTCAATTAAACCTTGAACCTTGGGAAGATAGAAAATACGGTATGCAATATCTTGTTATTCTAGATTCAGGACAAATAATTTTTCTTTTAATTAGTGATAGTTTTGAATGTTCTATACTTGAACACTTTTATGATATGTTAAAAATGTTTTTTAAAGATGATTTGCAAGAGATGGCAGATTTTGTTTATGATTATTTAAAAGAAAATGGTTTAGATTTACCTTTCCATAAAAATGACTTTTGGTTAGCATTTAGTGAAGACACCGGTGTTGCAAGTAGAGAAGATGGTGATAGACCAATGAAAAAAAAGAATTTAAACGAAGGAAGGCCGCCATCAAAAGAAACAAGATTTGTTAATAATTGGTTAAAAAAATATAACAATCTAAAAAAATATAAAAGTGAAAATAATAGGTTTATTTATCTGGCAGATGATACAGGACAAATACTTGTATCACTTGATACACAGATAAATCAAACTGCTGTTAGTTATGAATTAATACTTAACCCATTAGGAAATGTAATTGGTGGAAAACAAGCAAGAAGAAAAGTAATTGGTTGGTTGTTAGATAACTACCATTTAACAAATATGGGTTATGTTTATGATGAAACCAATGATATGTTAGGAATGGTAAATTCTACCGACACACCTATGGAAACAAAACAAATCAACGAATCAACTGAAATGGAAACACTTAAAAGATATTTTTATAAAAAGTGGGACCGAGAAAAAAAAGAAGGTAAAAGACCAACAATATTTGATCTTGATAAATTGGGTTTAAGTAAATTTAGAAATGAAATTGTTATGCTTTTTGTTGAGTATATGGGTTATACTGATGTTAATAGTAGAAGTGAGGCTGTAAAAAACTATCTAATGAATGGTACATTTACAGAAGATGATATTACAGAAATGGATAACTTTGACCAGGGTAAAATTCAAGTAAGATTTGATAAAGTACAATTTTTAGAAAGTGAAAATAATTACGGTAAAAACTTTTTAGATTTAGACATTGAATTTGTTGTTTTAAGTGGTTCTTTTTATAATAGTGAAGAAGGTGAAACTTATAACTTTTCAAGTGGTGATAATCCATTTGATGATTTTGTTTCATATTGGGAATTTAAAGAAGAAATAGAACAAGTTGTTGATAGTTTTGTACATAAAGTTGTTGAATTGTTTGGTTTTAATATAAACAATGATTTTGATTATATAAGTGTAAAATGGTAATGAAAAATTTAATTAAACAAATATTAAAAGAAGAAACCGAATCTAATGTTTTGAGAAAACATATTTTTAAAATTTTTAAAAAACAAATTGATTCTGGTTTAGCTCCACACATACCATATGAAGACTTAAGAAGAAAAAAACTAACAGTATATATTGAATTAATTGATAAGTTGTATTTTGAGTTTTTAGAGAATCATTATGGTGTTAGTAGTGGTTTTGAAAAAGCTAAAACTTTATATGAAGAAGCGGTTAAGACTGTTACTGAAAAGGATTTGAAAAGTGTTGGTATTGATACTGACCAAGACCGGTTTGAAGTGTCTATACCTTGGTTGGACTTTTTAGAGATTGATGGTGTACAAATGGATGTTAATTTTGGTTTTAAAATAATTGATTGTTATTTGGAAACTGAAATTGGGATGAAAACATACGATGAAATGTTAGATGATGATTTTTCGGATTACGAATGGACTAATGTAACAGATTTTTTAAGAAGTGGGGTTGAAGAATACGTCCAGATAAAAGGTTATGATTTTGGTCTTAATATTTTTAATTCTTATTCAGATTGGGATGATTAAAAACAAAAAAACCGGACTTAATCCGGTTTTAGTTTTATAGTGAATAGTTAACTCTTTTATCACCTAAAGTTTCTATCGCATGTTGTACAGCTTCTTCTTTAGTTTTAAAGTTTCCTTTAACTAATTTTTTTGCATGAAGGATGTTATAAACTGTTGCTTTAACATCTGGTTTCACAAACTTATACTTTGATTCTTTTTTTGGTTTAAAACTGTCTTTTGCATAAACATCCAAGTAACCAACTTTTGTGATGTAACGTCCTTTGTTTCCTGATTTTGTTGCCATTTATTTTTTTATTTTGATTAATACTTCTACAAATATACAAATTTATTTTTGATTTGACAAAATAAAATTTAAAAAATTTCTAACTGTTTTCATAAATTTTTGTCTTTCTGGGTTATTAACATTTTCAGAACCAAAAAACCAATCACCAACCATATCAGTTTCTTCAACTAACATTTCAATAATTTTACGTTCCATCTGTTTTTTATTGTTAAAAGTATTAAAACCAAACCCAGGAAATCCTTCAAATGTATATTCAGTAACATTTAAAGGTTCAAAATCTTCAAATTCATAATTTGTGCCAAAACCTTGGTGAATGTTTCTTGTTTCTTTTTTAATCCTTCTCATTAAAAAATTAAATAATGAACGATCAATCTCCTCGTGTTGTGAGGAGATTTGACCTTTTTCATTTTCATTTAATCTTATTCTCATTGTCTTAATCTATTAATAACTTCTTCTTGGAAAAAGTTTTGAATTTCAGCTTCACTGTCTTCACTTTTTAATATGTCTTGTAATCTTACGTCCTCATTATTTAATGTACTATAAAAGTCGTAATCAGTTAAATATCCTCTTTTATCTGTTACAATAACGCCAAGAAATTCATCACCCATAAATGTTATTTCACCATAATATTCTACCTCATCACCTTTATTAATTTCTTCAGAAAATTCAAATCTAAACGGTCTTCCTTTTAAATTATATTTAAATCTCATCCCTTCTCTTTCATCAACATCACCATAATATTCATTAGCGTCAAAAACAAAATCTTCCGGATTACCACCTTTTTGTGTGTATTTATCAAAACTTCTTAAAATATCATTTTCAGATGGTTTTAGTGTTTCACCTCGTTTCCTCTTTGCAAATAGGTTTAGTACTTGGTCAAAATTCTCAACAAGTCTTTTATATTGATCTTCTGTTATTAATATTTTCATTTAAGAAATCTTAATTTATAAATTGTTGAGTTAATTAATTCCTGTACAGTATCAATTTGATTTTGGATGTAGCTATCATCAACTGAATCTCTGTTTTCTTCAATTATATCAAGTAATCGTTCAAAATAAGAAATTGTTTTTTTACCATTCCTATATTGTTCTATCTTAAATGTCTTGAAGTTTTTAATAATTCCGTATTTACCTTGGTATGATTCCACAATACCATCAAATAAATCAACAACTCCATCATAGTAATCATTAAGTGCTTTGTGTTCTGCAAATGATTTTGTTTGTAGATGGAATACGTGTGCCTGATTTCTTGAGTGTAAAATATTACAAACCATATCACAAAAATCATCATTTGTGTCTACCTCATCGTTATCATCACTATCGTCTTCGTCGTCCTCAT
>Ga0164294_10004290_pt1 | contig 12467 bp, 6 predicted proteins | sample GEODES005metaG_FD_111479 | JGI IMG/M metagenome (GOLD analysis project Ga0164294, IMG submission 111479) | Oligotrophic lake water microbial communities from Sparkling Lake, Wisconsin, USA - GEODES005 metaG | ecosystem: Environmental > Aquatic > Freshwater > Lake | place: USA: Sparkling Lake... | reverse complement strand
GCTGTCGTAGAGCGCGCGCTCATACTCTGCCGCCTTCGCCTCGCCGCCGGGCTGCGGCTGGAAATCCTGCATCGAGAGGCTGAGACCCACCGGATAGCGCGCCTCGGCCTTGATCGCGGCATAGGCCTTGGCGTGGGCGATGCGGGTCGGCGGCTCGATCCGATCGGCGGGCGTGAACACCCAGGAATTGAAGCGATCCGATCCGCAGGCCCTGGCAGAAGCTGCGAGCATGCAATCGATCAGCGGCCGGGCCTTTTCGTAGACCGGGCCGGAGAGGATGGGGATCAGGCGCGGCGCGTTGATCTCGTTGAAGGTGGTCGCGGCATCGACCAGCGACCCGAAATGTTTGGCGGCGGTGCCCGCGAAGCGCGCGAACAGGTCGGTCGCGCCGTCGGCCTCGAACCCGCCCCGCGCCGCGAACCAGCGCGGCGTCGTGAAGTGGCTGAACGTGACCATCGGCTTGAGCCCGCGGGCGCGGCACGTCTCCAGCACGCGCTTGTAATGGTCGAGCGCCGCCAGGGAGAATTGGCCGGGTTCGGGCTCGATCCGCGCCCATTCGATGCCGAAGCGGTGGCAGTTGAAGCCGAGCGACGCGGCGATGCCGATATCCTCGGCATAGCGATTGTAGCTGTCGCAGGCGTCGCCCGAGGGTTCGCGGAACAGCGTGCCGGGGACATGCTCGTTGAGCCACATGTCCGAACTGACGTTGTTGCCCTCGCTCTGGTGCGCGGAGATGGCGGTGCCCCAGAGGAAGCCCTTGGGGACGGGGCGGCGGACCGGCGCGGCGGCACGGGCAAGCGCCGGGACCGCAGCGAGGCCGAGCAGGACGTCGCGTCGATCCATCGTCACTTCTCCGTCTTTGCAGCCGCCGCGATGTCCACGGGCACGATCACCGGCAGGTAGCGCACCGCGACATGGTCGCGCTGGGCGAGCGGGGCGATCCGATCCATCGTCAGCGGGATATTGTCCATCAGCCGGGGGAGCGGCTTCAGCGGCCGGTCGAGGCCGGTGAAGAAGCTGTCCCAGTGGATCGGCACGACGAGCTTCGCGCCGGTCTCCTCGACCACCTCGCGCCAGTAAGTGTCCGTGAAGGCCTGTGGGTGCGTCGAGAGGCCGCCGGTCGCGAGGAACACGACATCGGCCTTCACGCCGCGATACATGCCGGGCACCGCATTGGCGCTGGCATGGACGAGCAGGCGCAGGCCCTTGTGCTCGATCAGGAAGGCGAAGGTGCCGCCCTCCTTGTAGTCCTTGAGCGTGGCGGGCTGACGGAGGGGCGCGGCGATGTCGCCGGGAACGCGGTCGCCGAGCGAGTGGAGCGACCGGAAGACGGTGACGGTGAAGTCCCCCGCCTGGAGCCGCTCGCCGCCGTGGATCGTCTGGACCTGCGCATCGGGCACGCCGCCGCCGCGCGCCACTTCGCGGGTCGAGGGCGATCCGACGACCTTCGCGCCGGTGCGCGTGGCGATCGCCGGGATATCGAGCGCGTGATCATAATGGCTGTGGGTGATCAGCAGGAGATCGAGCTTCGAAAGGTGCGCGGCCTTCAGCGCCGCATCGATCCGCGCGGGATCGCTGGCGATGGTGCCGAACATCGCCTTCGTGATGGCAGGGCGGGAGATCAAGGCGTCGATCATCACCGCGTCACGGCCGTCGTCGAAGGCAAGCGTGGTCGTGCCGAAATAATGGACGGCGACGCCGCCGGGCGCGGGCACGCTCGAGGCCAGTGTCTGCGAGCCCGCGGGCATGGCCGGGCTGCCGAAGACCCAGGCGCCATAGCCCAACATCGCCACCAGCAGGGCGGCGAGGGCTACCGCTATCCGCTTCAGCACCGCCACATCCCCGTTGGGGCTGAGCCTGTCGAAGCCCTGCCCTTCTTATTCGATGCAGCGGAAGGGAAGGGCAACCCTTCGACAAGCTCAGGGTAAACGGACTCAGGAAAGTCCATCAGTTCGCGAAGATCTTGCCGGGATTGAACAGGTCGGCGGGATCGAGCGCGCGTTTGATCGTGCGCATCATGTCGACCACGTCCTCCCCGAGTTCGGCGATCAGCGAGGCCTGTTTGCCGAGGCCGATGCCATGCTCGCCGGTGCAGGTGCCCTCCATCGCGAGCGCACGATCGACGATGCGGGCGTTGATCGCCTCCACCTCCGCCAGTTCCTCGGGCGAATTCGGATCGAGAGCGAAGACGACGTGGAAATTGCCATCGCCGACATGGCCGAGGATCGTCGACGGGATCGCCGAGCGGCGGAGATCGTCCTTGGTCGCGGCGATACAATCGGGCAGGCGGCTGATCGGCACGCAGACGTCGGTCACCCAGCCGACCGCGCCGGGCCGCAGGTTGACGGCGGCATAATAAGCTTCGTGCCGGGCCTTCCAGAGCCTGGCGCGCTCTTCGGGCAGGTTCGAGAATTGAAAGTCGCTGCCGCCGTTGGCCTGCGCCAGTTCGCGCACGGTATCGATCTGCTCGGCGACGCTGCCCGGCGATCCGTGGAATTCGAAGAACAGCGTCGTTACCTCGGGCAGATCGAGCTTCGACCAGCGGTTGACCGCCCTGATCTGCATGTCGTCGAGGATCTCGACGCGCGCCAGCGGGATGCCGAGCTGGATCGACTGGACGACGGTATCGACCGCGCCGCGCAGCGTCTCGAACCCGCAGACCGCCGCCGAGATCGTCTCGGGGATCGGGTGGAGACGGATGGTGATCTCGGTGATGATGCCGAGCGTGCCTTCGGAGCCGACGAACAGCCGGGTCATGTCGTAGCCCGCCGCCGACTTGCGCGCGCGCCGGGCCGTCACCACCACCTTGCCGTCGGGCGTCACCACCTTCAGGCTGAGTACCGCCTCGCGCATCGTGCCGTAGCGGACGGCGTTGGTGCCGCTGGCGCGGGTCGCGGTCATGCCGCCGATCGTGGCGTTGGCGCCGGGATCGATCGGGAAGAACAGCCCCTGATCGCGCAGATGGAGGTTCAGTTCCTCGCGCCGCACGCCCGCCTGGACGGTGCAGTCGAAATCCTCGGTGTTGACCGTGACGATCTCGGTCATCTCGCTCAGATCGACGCAGACCCCGCCACGGATGGCGAGCGTCTGGCCTTCGAGCGAGGTGCCGGCACCGAAGGCGATGATCGGCACCTGCGCCGCACGGCAGAGGTTCACCAGATCGACCACGTCCTCGGTCGAGCGGGCGAAGACGACGGCTTCGGGCGGCATGGGCTCGAAATGCGTCTCGCTGTGGCCGTGCTGGTTGCGCACCCCCTCGCCAGTCTGGCAGCGATCGCCGAAGCGCTCTGCCAGCCGGGAAAGAAAGGCCTCATCGACATGTGCCTTGACGGCCTGTTCGGTACGCATCGCTACCAACCCCCGCTTTCGCGACCGCTTAGAAGTGGATCGCCGCTTCGGCGCCGATCGTGCGCGGCTGGATGATCGCGGCGCTGTAGAAGGCACCCGGCGTGTTGCTCGCCGCGAGACCTTCCTGGCCGGTCACCAGGATCGCACGCTTGTCGCCCAGGTTCTTGGCGAAGGCCGAGACCGTGACGCGGCCGAAATCGAGCCCGGCGCGCAGATCGAACGTCGCATAGCTGGGCAGATGCTTCGGGAACTTGTTCGAATAGTCGCTGCTCCGCGAGCCGGTGTAGTTCAGCGTGCCGCCGAAGGTGCCCTTCATCGATCCGCCGAGCGGCACCGAATAATCGGCGGTCAGCGCCCCCGCCCAATGCGGGATGTAGGGCAGGCGATCGCCGTCGAGGCCGCCGGCCGCCGGAGCCGGGCCGTGCAGCTTGGCATCGGTGTAGTTGACGTTGGCACCGAACACGAGCCCGTGGACGGGCTGGTAGCGCAGCGTCAGCTCGCCGCCCTTGCTGCGGGCTGCGCCGCCGTTGACGAGGTAGTTGAAGCCGCCGCCGCTCGTCTGGATCTGGATGTTGTTCCAATCAGTGTAGAAGAGGGCTGCATTGACCGTCAGCGCGTGATCGAGGGTCTGCGCCTTGAAGCCGACCTCATATTGCGTGAGCTTGTCGGGCTGGAAGGTCAGCGGCACGACGGCGACGGTCGTCGGCGGGGCGGGGTTCGGGCCGCCCGGGCGATAGCCGGTGGCGACGCGGCCATAGACCATCAGATCGTCCGAGATCTTGTAGCGCGGCGAGACCAGCCAGGTGGTCACGTCGTCCTTCGCGCCGCCCGGCGTGATCGTGCGCGGGCCGACGAGCAGGCCCTGATAATCCTGCAGGTAGGTCTGCTTGTCGTGGCTGTAGCGGAGGCCGCCGAGGATATCGAACTTCTCACCGATGTGGATGCGGGCGTTCGCGAAGCCCGAGTACTCCTCATAGGTCGAGTTGATCGAGGCGATCGCGATCTGCGGGAAGGTCACCGGTGCGCCGGTTGCCTGCGAGAAGGTCTCGAAACCGGGGATCTGGTTGGTGTCGGACTCGTGCGTCCAGTAGAAGCCGGCCTGCAGATCGAGGAAGCCGTTCGCAAGGCCGTTCGAGCTGGCGCGTGCCTCTTCGGACCAGCGCGCGGTGTGCTTGAAGGTCGGCACGCGGATGCCGAGGCCGCCGAGCGCCGCGCCGTAGCTGCGCGAGCCGTCACCGACGATGTAATCGTAGAGCAGCTGATAGGTGGTCGACGAGACGAGATCGACCTTGCCGAGATCGGCCTTCAGCGTCGCATTGTAGAGGCGCAGGCGCGTCTCGCTCTTTTCCTGGGTGAAGCGGCTCTGCTTCTGATCGCCGTAGATCGGCTTCAGCGTGGCGGCATCGACGTCGATCGTGTTCGAGCCGTTGGCGGTGGTATCCTGGAGGATCGCCGACAGGTTCAGGCTGACATTCGGCGCGAGCTTGGCTGCGACGACGGCGCGGCCGCCGCGGATCTTGGCATCGTTGACGTTGTTCTTGTTGAAGAGCGGATTGACGTTGTCGATGTAGCCCGCGTCATGGCGGTAGAAGGCCGAACCGTGGACCGCGAGCGTATCGCTGACGACGGGCACGTTGAGCATGCCGCGCACCGAATAGCCGGTGCCGCCGCCGCCGACCGTGTTGATCCCGGCCGAGGCGCTGCCTTCGAAGTGCGAGAGGCTGGGGGCTGCGGTCGAGAACTTCAGCAGGCCGCCGACGGCGCCCGCACCGTAGAGCGTGCCCTGGGGACCCTTCAGCACTTCGACCTGCGCCAGATCGGACGGATCGAGATCGGGGGTGATGCCGTTGCCGCCGGTGTAGGCATTGACCGAGCCGACCGGCGCTTCGTCGACGTAGAAGCCGGTGGTCGAGCCGGGCTGCGAGGCGCCGGTCGAGATGCCGCGCAGCACGATCTGCGTATTGCCGGCGCGCGTCGAGGTGAAGGTGAGGCCGGGGACCTGGCGGGCATAGTCGGCGAAGCCGACCGCGCCCTGCTTGACCAGATCGGCGGTGCTGACGACCGAAACCGATGCGGCGACGTCCTGCAGGCGCTCCGAGCGCTTCTGCGCGGTGACGACGATCTCGCTGGCGTCGCTCGTGTCGCTCGCTGCGGCGGGGGCCGCAGGGGGGGGAGCGGCGTGGACGGCCGGGCTGATCGCCAGCGCGAGGACCGCGGCGCTCGCCGAAAGGGCAATCCGAATCGAAGACTTCTGCATGCTTTCCACTCCCTATGCACGCCGTGGTGCTGGCCTCTTGGAGGCTCGCTATCAGATAGGTCTATCTATCAGATAGGTCGGCCTGTCGAAGCCTTTTCGATTGTGCCGATCGGATGCGTTGCTGTGCCGCGCGGTTCGAGCGACGGAAATCGCCGCGAGCTCCGTTAAAGGAGCGGGATGACCAAATCACCGCTCTTTTTGCGCCTTGCGCTCCGGTTCCTGCTGCCCTTCCTCTGCGGTGTGGCGGTGACGGCAGGGGCGATGGCGTCGCCGCCTCAGTCCGCTCCGACTCGGCCGCAGCTGGAGGCGACGGACGTCGATGCCTGGCTCGACGGTTATCTGCCCTTTGCGCTGCGGTCGGGCGACATCGCGGGCGCGGCGGTCGTGATCGTCAAGGACGGAAAGGTGGTGACCCAGCGTGGCTACGGCTGGGCGGACGTCGCGGGGCGTCGCCCGGTCGATCCCGAGCATACGCTGTTCCGGGTCGGGTCGATCTCGAAGCTGATGACCTGGACGGCGGTGATGCAGCAGGTCGAGGCGGGCAAGCTGGATCTCGATCGCGACGTCAACGCCTACCTCGATTTCCGCATCCCGCCTTATCAGGGCAAGCCGGTTACGCTCCGCCAGCTGATGACGCACACCGCGGGTTTCGAGCAGACCGCGAAGGACATCATCGCGGTCGGCAATCCGCCGATCCCGCTGGATATCTATCTTAAGCGCTGGGTGGTGCCGCGCATCCTGCCGCCGGGCACGACGCCCGCTTATTCCAACTGGGGCGCGGCGCTGGCGGGTTATATCGTCCAGCGCGTGTCGGGCGTGCCGTTCGCCGATTATGCCGAGCAGCGCATCTTCCGCCCGATCGGCATGACGCAGGCGACCTTCCGCCAGCCGCTGCCGGGCGCGTTTGTGCCGATGATGTCGGGCGGATACCATCGTGCGTCCGAGCCCGCGCGGGGCTTCGAGATGATCGGCCCGTCGCCGGCCGGGGCATTGTCGATGACGGCGGCCGATGCGGCCCGCTTCATGATTTCGCAGCTCGATGGCGGGCGCGGCCTGCTGGCGCCGCAGACCGCCGCCATGATGCACGCCGGGCCGCTCGACCGCGTCGATCCCCTGTCGCTCATCCCACCGCTCAACCGTGCCCGGCTCGGCTTCCTGGGCAATGACGTCAACGGCCACACGATCATCGGCCATCGCGGCGACACGCAACTGTTCCACAGCACGATGCAGCTGTTCCTCGACGATCATGTCGGGCTGTTCGTCACGCTGAACAGCGATGGCCGCGACGGCGCATCGATGATCCTGCTGACCGAGTTTCTCGACGATTTCGCCGACCGCTATTTTCCCGGCCGGCCGACGACGACGCGGGTCGATGCCGCGACCGCCGCCCGGCATGCGCGGATGATGGCGGGGCTCTGGCAGGACAGCCGCCGTGCGGACACGACCTTCTTCGCCATCGCGGGGCTGCTCGGCCAGACGAAGGTCACGGTCGATGCGGACGGGCATCTCGTCGTCCCGTCGCTCAAGGATGCAGGCGGCGCGCCGATCCGCTGGATCGAGACCGCGCCCTTCGTCTGGCAGAGCGCGAGCGGGCACGATCAATTGGCCGCGCGGGTGGTCGACGGCAAGGTGGTGCGGTGGAGCGCCGGCTGGCTCGCGCCGGTGATGGTCTATGATCGCGTGCCCGCCGCGCGATCGGCCGCGTGGATCGTGCCCGCGCTGGGGTTGAGCCTCGGCGTGCTGACGCTGACCCTGCTCTACTGGCCGGTGGCGGCGCTGGTCCGGCGCAAATATCGCGCGCCGATCGCTATCGCCGGCGCGGCGCTGCAGGCCTATCGTGGCGTGCGCATTCTGTGTCTCGCCACGCTCGCCGTGATCGTCGGGTGGCTGGCGCTGCTGATGGCGATGCTGTCCAACTTCGCCCTGTTCAGCGCACGCACCGACGGCTGGCTGCTTCTGTTGCAGATCGGCGGGGCGATCGTCTTCGTCGGGAGCGTGGGCATGGCCGCGTGGAATGCGTGGCTCACGTGGCGCGACGGGCGGGGCTGGGCGCGACGGCTGTGGAGCGCCGCTGTCCTGCTTGCGACGATCGTTATTCTCTACGTCACCTGGAGCTTCGGCCTGCTGGTGATCGGCACCCACTATTGAGGGCTAGAGCGACCCCGCCCGCGCGACGCCGACGACGCTGTCTGCCGCGCCATAATAGAGCAGCCACTCGCCCTTGAAGCGGACGAGACCCTCGATGAAGGTCGTGCCCGCCGCATATTGGCCGCTCTTCTCCCATGCCAGTTCCGGGGCGAAGAAGGGCGTGTCGGCGCGTTCGAGGACGCGGGTCGGGTCGCGCGGATCGAGCAGGGCGCGGCCGGCGGAGTAGGTGAGCGGCGCGCGTGCGGGATCGCCGCCCTTTTCCGCATTCTTGGCGTTGTAGAGCATGACGATGCCGTGCGGTGTCCAGATCGGCGCCGGTCCGGGCTCTGCGAAGACGCTGTCGAAGCGGCCGGGGCGCGGCGCCATCACGACCTTCTTCTCGCCGGGGGCGGTCTCGACCGGCGTCCAGCGGATCAGGTCCTCGGAGGTCGCGGCGTAGATCTTGCCCTGCCCGTAGAGCATCCAATAACGCCCGCCGATCCGCGCGGCGACGAGCCGGTCGCCGACCTGCTTGTGGACGATCGCGCCCGATTTCATCATCATGTCGGCATAAGGCGTGCCCGCGAAGGCATTGCCGTGCTTGGTCCAGAAGACGAGATCGCGCGAGGTGGCGACGCCGAGCTTCACGGCCTTGCGATTGAACTGGCTGTAGGTGCAGACGAACAGCCCATCCTCGCGCACCGCGAGGCGGGGGTCCTCGCAGCCACCGTCCCATTCGGCATCGCGCTGGTCGTCGAGATCGGGGTAGAGGACGGGCGAGGGTAGGACCTTGAAATTCACCCCGTCCTCGCTGCGGGCGAGGCCGAGGCGCGAGGTGTGTCCGCCGATCTCCATCGCGCCGCTGTCGTCTTCGGCACGGAACAGCACGTAGACGGCGCCGTCGTGGACCACGGCGGCGGGGTTGAAGGCGTGGAGCGCGCGCCAGTGGATCGGTGCATTCCGCATAGGGCAATGGAAGAGCGAGGCCTTGTCGGCCGCGATGATCGGCTGCGCGTCCCCGGCCCTGCGGAAGCCGCTCGGCGGGGCCGCGAGCACCGCCGCCTCTCCGAGCGAAAGCGCGGCGAGGCTCATGCCGCCGAGCAGGCTGCGTCGATCGAATTCGGGGCTCTGGGGCATCATCCTCTCCTCGGCCCCTGCCTGCCCGCAATCGCGCCCGCGGGGCAGTGGGGCAGGCTGTGCCGAGCGTTAGTTATGCTGTGCCCCGCGGGACCGCGGCTTGCTTTGCCGCGTGGCCAGCGACAGCCCCGTGAAAACGACAGGGAGGGGACGATGGTAGGCGCAAGCGAGGCACGGAAGGGGACGCGGCTGCTGTTCGCCTTCGCGGTGGGGGCCGCGGCCTTGTCCGGCCTGCTGTTCGGCTTCGATACCGCCGTCATCGCCGGGGTGACGGGCGATCTGCGTCGCGTCTTCGGCCTGTCGGAGGCGTGGCTGGGCATCACCGTCTCGATCGCCCTGTGGGGCACGCTGGCCGGGGCGTTTGGCGTCGGCGCGCCAGGCGACCGTTATGGGGCGCGGGTCGGGCTGCGGGTGATGGCGGTGCTGTACCTGCTGTCGGCGCTGGGCTGCGCTCTGGCGTGGGACTGGACGGCGTTCGCGGTGGCGCGGCTGCTCGGCGGGATCGCGATCGGTGGATCGTCGGTGCTGGCGCCCGTCTATATCGCGGAAGTGTCGCCGGCGGAGAAGCGCGGGCGGCTGGTCGGGCTGTTCCAACTGAGCGTCGTTTCTGGAATCCTGCTGGCGTATCTCAGCAACGCGCTGATCGGCAGCGTGGTCGACGAGGCGATCGCCTGGCGCTGGAAGCTCGGCGTCGCCGCCGTGCCCGCCCTCATCCTCTTGCTGCTGTTCGGCATGATCCCCAATTCGCCGCGCTGGCTGGCGTCGAAGGGGCGTGATGCGGAGGCGCGCGCGGCCGCCGATGCGCTGGGCATCGCGATGCCGACGGAGGTGGCCGAGGAGGTGCGGACGCCCCTCTCCCTCAAGCGCCACTGGCGGCCGATCGTGCTGGCGACCGGGCTTGCCGCGTTCAACCAGCTCTCGGGGATCAACGCGATCCTCTATTATCTGAGCGATATCTTCGCGGCGGCCGGCTTCGGGGCGGTGTCGGCGGCGTGGCAGTCGGTCGCGATCGGCGCGGTCAACCTCGTCTTCACGATCGTCGGCATCACGCTGAGCGACCGGATCGGGCGGCGGCCTTTGCTGGCGATCGGGGGCTGCGGGCTCACCGTCGCGCTGCTGCTCACCGCGACGATCCAGTTCGGCGTGGCGCCGTCGTGGCTGCTCCTGCCCGCCCTGATCGGCTTCATCGGCTTCTTCGCGATGAGCCAGGGCGCGGTGATCTGGACCTACCTCTCGGAAATCTTCCCGCAGGAGGTCCGCGCGCGGGGCACGGCGCTCGGTAGCGGCAGCCACTGGCTGCTGAACGCGCTGATCTCCGCCGTCTTCCCCATCGTCGCGGCGCTATCGGCGGGCGTGCCGTTCCTGGTGTTCGCGGGCGCGATGGTCGCGATGACCTTCTGCGTGCTGTTCCTCTATCCGGAGACGCGTGGGCTGCGGCTGGAAGCCGTCGCACATTCCATTCTCTAGATGCTTGCCTCGCGAGCGCGACTTGGCTGTGTTGCCTCGTACGTCACTGCTCCCTAGGCTTGCGCGATCAGCATCGCCGGAGCCTTTTTATGACGCGCACCGCCCTTCTTTTCGCCTGCACCGCCTTGTTCGGCGCCCCAGCCATCGCGGCCGATAATCCGTTCGCCGCGCCCAGCATGCTGCCGTTCCAGGCGCCGCCCTTCGACAAGATCACCGACGCCGATTACCAGCCCGGCTTCGAACAGGGCATGGCCGAGCATATCGCCGAAATCCGCAAGATCGCGGACAATCCCGCCGCCCCGACGTTCGACAACACGATCGTCGCGATGGAGAAGTCGGGCGCGATGCTCCGGCGGGTGTCGGCGGCGTTCGGCGCGGTCAGCCAGGCCGATACCAATCCCGCCCTGCAGGAGGTGCAGAAGGCCGAGGCGCGCAAGCTCGCCGCGCATAGCGACGCCATCTACCTCGATCCGGCGCTCTTCGCGCGCGTCCACAGGCTTTACGAAGGGCGTGCGAAGGCCGGCTACAATGCCGACCAGCTCCAGGAACTGACGATCATCCACCAGCGCTTCATCCGCGCCGGCGCGCAGCTTTCGGACGCCGACAAGGCGAAGTTGCGCGATCTCAATGGCCAGCTTTCGACGTTGCAGACGGCGTTCACGCAGAAGTTGCTCGCGGGCACGAAGGCGGGCGGGCTGGTGGTCGACGATCCGAAGAAGCTCGATGGGCTTGGGGAGGGCGGAATCGCGGCTGCCGCCGCAGCTGCCAAGGCACGCGGGCTCGAAGGCAAATGGGTCGTGCCGCTGCAGAACACCACGCAGCAGCCGGCGCTGCAGGGGCTCTCGGATCGCAAGACGCGTGAGGAACTGTTCCAGCGGGGCTGGAATCGCAACGAGAAGGGCGATGCCAACGACACGCGCGACACCGCTGCCACCATCGCGCAGCTCCGTGCGCAGAAGGCCGCCTTGCTCGGCTTCCCCGATTGGGCCTCCTACACGCTGCAGGATCAGATGGCGCAGACGCCACAGGCCGCCGAAGCCTTCATGGCCAAGCTGATCCCCGCGACGACCGCACAGCAGCATAAGGAAGCCGCCGAGATCGATGCGGTGATCAAGGCCGGCGGCGAGAGCTTTACCGTGAAGCCTTGGGATTGGGATCGCTACGCCGAGCGCGTCCGCAAGGCGAAGTTCGACCTCGATGAGAATGAGGTGAAGCCCTATTTCGAGATCAACACGGTGCTGCAGAAAGGCGTCTTCTACGCCGCGAACCAGCTCTACGGGCTTACCTTCAAGGAGCGGCACGACATTCCGGTCTACAACCCGGACGTCCGCGTGTTCGAGGTGTTCGATCGCGACGGTAAGCACCTCGCGCTCTGGTATTGCGACTATTTCAAGCGCGACAACAAGCAGGGCGGCGCCTGGAACAGCGGCTTCGTCTCGCAGTCCAACCTGCTCGGCACGCAGGCGGCGATTTACAATGTCGCCAATTTGCCGAAGCCCGCGCCCGGCCAGCCCGCGCTGATCAGCTTCGACGATGCGACGACGATGTTCCACGAATTCGGCCACGCGCTGCACGGCTTCTTCTCGAAGCTCGCCTACCCGTCGCTCGGGGCAGGGGCGCGGGACTTCGTGGAATTCCCGTCGCAGTTCAACGAGCATTGGGCGCTCGATCCCAAGGTCTTTGCCAACTACGCCGTCCACTACAAGACCGGCGCGCCGATGCCGCCGGCCCTGGTCGCCAAGATCAAGCAGGCGGCGAAGTTCAATCAGGGTTATGCGCTGGGCGAGTTGATCGCAGCGGCCGAGCTGGATATGCAGTGGCACGCGCTCCCCGCTTCGGCGCCGAAGCAGGATGTCGATGCCTTCGAGACCAATGCGCTGGCGAAGATGGGCCTCGACGTCGAGCATGTGCCGCCGCGCTACCGGACGAGCTATTTCCAGCACATCTGGTCGGGCGGCTATGCTGCCGGCTACTATGGCTATCTCTGGACGCAGATGCTGGAGAATGACGCCTTCGCCTGGTTCACCGCGCACGGCGGCCTGACCCGCGCCAATGGCGACCGCTTCCGCGACCGCGTCCTCTCGCGTGGCCACAGCCAGGATTATGGCGTGATGTTCCGCAACTTCTACGG
>Ga0164294_10004289_pt1 | contig 12474 bp, 10 predicted proteins | sample GEODES005metaG_FD_111479 | JGI IMG/M metagenome (GOLD analysis project Ga0164294, IMG submission 111479) | Oligotrophic lake water microbial communities from Sparkling Lake, Wisconsin, USA - GEODES005 metaG | ecosystem: Environmental > Aquatic > Freshwater > Lake | place: USA: Sparkling Lake... | reverse complement strand
TTCATGGAGTAGCAACTTCAAGAGTTGGGGAAATAGATTTGAATTGGACTCAACTGCCTTTACAACTTTCAGTGTGTTGCCAAGAGAATTAGGTTTTCCAGTCGCCAACTCTGCCGCAAAATTCATTTTCCTAACAACAGCTGCCATATAGAAATTCTACAATATTTAAAACTTGGAAAAAGAGTCGCCCTATAAGCCGGATATAGATCAGTTCACGCTTCTAACTTCTAGCTAACTGCGGCTCTTCCCGCTTCGAGACGAGCTATTGGGACTCTAAATGGTGAGCAGGAAACATAGTCCAATCCGACTTTGTGGAAGAAGTGGATAGATTCTGGATCACCTCCATGTTCTCCACAAACGCCAAAGTGAAGATTTGGATTTACGCTTCTACCGCGCTCAGTGGCAATGCTCACTAATTCTCCAACACCAGACTGGTCAATAGTTTCAAAAGGTGAAATGGTAAAGACTCCTAATTCTAGATACTTTGCGAAGAACTCAGCCTCGACGTCATCGCGAGAAAAACCCCAAGTTGTTTGAGTCAGATCATTCGTTCCAAAACTGAAAAAATCTGCGACAAGGCCGATCCTATTAGCAGTGAGTGCAGCACGAGGAAGCTCAATCATCGTGCCAATCTCTATTGGTAGCTCAATCTTTCTCTCTCGAGCAACTTCTTGAATAACCTCTTCAGCAGCTAAGCGAGTGATTTTTAACTCCATATGTGATCCAACAAGTGGAATCATGATTTCTACTTTTGGATTTGCACCTGATGCTATGCGATCAGCCATTGCTTCAGCTATTGCTCGAACTTGAAGCTCATAAAGGCCTGGTGAGACTAAACCAAGACGCACCCCTCGAAGTCCAAGCATGGGATTCGATTCATACATCTTTTCAACTTCATAGAGCAACCTTTCATCGGCTTCAACTACTTGATTCCGCTCTCGAGCAAGCGCACTTTTTACTTTCAGATCTGCAAGATTTGGAAGGAATTCATGAAGTGGTGGGTCGAGTAAGCGAATCGTGGTTGTATGACCATCCATCTCCCTAAAGATATTAAAGAAATCTTCTCGTTGAAGCGGTAGGAGCGCAGCCAGTGCTTCTTCTCTATGGTCATTATTCTTAGCCAAGATAACTCTCTCAATGAGGACTCGACGTTCGCCCAGGAACATATGCTCGGTACGGCACAGGCCAATACCTTCGGCACCAAATTTTCTTGCAACGGCTGCATCCACATCAGTGTCGGCATTTGCGCGAACTCGGAGTTTGCGGCGCCGATCGGCATGCCGTAACAGACGATCTACTGAACGAATGAGTTCACGAGTTCCAACTTCTTTTCCCTCACTTGCATCCGCAATGCCTTCCGTCAAATACCTCACTATTGTTGAGGGTTCCACTGGAATTTCAACGTTAAATACTTCACCGGTACTGCCATCTATTGAAATGTAGTCACCTTCATTGATGCGCAAGGAGCCCACTTTTGCGAATTTCTCATTCTCGTTAACTTCCAGCTCTTCAGCGCCACAGACAGCTACCTTGCCCATTCCACGAGCAACTACCGCTGCATGTGAGGTTTTACCTCCACGACTGGTCAATATTCCGACTGCAGCGATCATGCCTCCTAAATCGTCCGGGTTGGTCTCTCGGCGCAGGAGTATGACCCTCTCGCCTTTCTCTGCCCATGTCGTTGCAGTTTCTGAGTCAAACACTGCTTTGCCCACAGCGGCGCCGGGTGATGCTGCCATTCCTCTTGTAATTGCTTGTGGTGCATTGCGCATATCAAATTGTGGAAACATCAATTGTGCGAGTTGGCCACCGTTAACGCGAATGAGAGCTTCATCCATAGTGATTATGTGCTCATCTACTAATTGCATAGCTATACGAAAGGCTGCGGATGCGGTCCGCTTACCTACTCGAGTTTGAAGTATCCATAACTTTCCGCGCTCAATAGTGAATTCAATATCGCAAAGATCGCGGTAATGCGTCTCTAAGTTATACATAATCCCCCGCAACTCTGAAAAAATCTCTGGGTGAAGTCGTCCTAGGTCTTCTAGTGACAAGGTATTCCGAATGCCAGAAACGACATCCTCACCCTGGGCATTCTGAAGATAGTCACCATAAGCACCAAGCTCACCAGTTGCGGGGTCTCGCGTGAAGCAGACTCCAGTACCGGAGTCCTCTCCCATATTGCCAAAAACCATGGTTCCAATGTTGACGGCAGTACCTAAATCATCGGCTATTCGCTCACGGCGGCGGTACAACTTCGCACGGTCGGTATTCCAGGAGTTAAAGACTGCTCGCATGGATTGATCCATCTGTTCACGCGGATCTTGTGGGAAGTGCTTTCCACTCTCTTGAAAAACAATATCTTGGAATGTTTTAACAAGTTTAGAGAGAGATTCTACAGAAAGCTGATGGTCATCAACAACGCCTTGGTCCTTTTTTGCTTTGTCCAATTCAGTTGCAAATTTCTGTCCTTCGATGCCCAGCACAGTTTTGCCATACATCTGGATTAGGCGACGGTATGCATCCCAGGCAAAACGGGGATTTTTAGTCTGTTTTATCAAACCTTGGACTGATTCATCATTGAGTCCAACATTGAGAATAGTCTCCATCATTCCGGGCATCGAAAATTTTGCACCTGAACGAACACTGACAAGTAACGGGTCCTTCTTATCGCCAAGTCGCTTCTGCATTTCATCTTCAAGCTCACGAAGCGCCTTTGTGATTTGGATTTCTAATTCCAATGGAGCGACACCAAGTGCTAAGAATTCTTTACAAGCGTCAGTTGTGATGGTAAATCCAGGTGGAACTGGGATTCCAATCCGCATCATCTCAGCTAAATTCGCACCTTTCCCACCCAGCAAATCTTTTAACTCTTTGCTCCCTTCGCTAAAGGAATAGACGAACTGTGTTGTCATTCATTTCTCCTTCGTGCATCATGGGCGAAAATCCAGGTCAACTAAATTCAATAAGTGGCTCTTCCTCCTGATGTGTCAAAGGTGAAGCCCGTTGTGAATGAACAAGCTCTCGATGCCATAAATGCCAACATTTCCGCGGCTTCCTCGGGCTCTCCAACACGTCCCATAGGAATACGTCCCAGCATGTACTTAAGGGTCTCCTCGCTTGTATCCGCATTCATTGGAGTTCTAATTACTGCTGGGGCTAGGGCATTAATCGTGATTCCTGCTGTGGCCACCTCTTTACCAACACCTTTAATGAAACCGATCATTCCAGCCTTAGATGTGTTGTAGGCATGCATTCCTGGGTTGCCTTCCTTGCCGGCAATAGATGCAACGTGCGCAATTCGGCCATACTTTTTAGCTTTCATGTGAGGTAGAACTGCTTGAGTTATCCACACCGTTCCAAATAGATTGATTGTCACAGTTCGCTCGAAGGCGGCCCATTCGACATCCTCAACTTTTGTATTCGTTGGACCAACAACCCCGGCAGTATTGATAAGTGCATCAATCTGACCATGGTCAGTTATCACAGAAGTTATGAGTGTCTGAATGCTTGATTGATCGCCTAAGTTAACGCTCTTGACCTGCTTATCCTTAAGGCCTAACTCTTTTTGTAGTGAGGCTAAGCCAGCCATATCTAAGTCGGCAATCACAACTGTTCCCCCGCGCGATGTAATTAGCTGTGCCGCTGCTCGACCGATTCCACTTGCCGCACCAACAACCAAAACAATTTGACCACTGAAGTTACTTAGATCATTTGACATTATTTCCTCCTAGATTGGTGAGCCCGGTTTTACGTATTCCTTTTCCTGGTACAAAGTTGGTTCTTTCGCCTTTTTCCAGCGTTGGAATTCCATTTATCCAGACATATTCGAAACCGGATGCTGGTAGACGTGGAGATTCGAAGGTAGATCTATCTGCAACGCTCTTGTGATCAAATAGGACTAAGTCAGCCTGATAGCCCTCTCTAATGAATCCACGGTCTTGCAGTCCCAATCTCATCGCTGGGCGTCCTGTCATTCTGTTGACTGCCCCTTCTAGGGGAAACATTTGTTCATCGCGTGAATAGTGGCCGAGAAAACGAGCAAAAGTTCCGTATGCCCGAGGATGGGGCCTATCACCATGGAGAATGCCATCACTACCTACGGTATGCCGTGAATCTTTCATGATTGTTCGAACATTCTCCTCATTGCCTCCAAATACAACCATTGAAGCTTTGAAGTCCTCTGATATAACTAAATCAATATAAAGTTGCGAAGCCAATTTATTTTGTGAGACTGCAAGCTTGGAGATAGCAATCCCCACATACTTTTTATTTTCAGCTTTTTCTACACCTGCTATGACTACATTGTCCCAATTAACGACTCCTCCATGATTGCCATCACTTCCAGTATGGTCAAGTGCATCAATCACTTTCTTCTGTACCTCAGGCTCTCTCAATCGAATTCGCAGCTGTTCAATACCCCCAGCCTGAACCCATGATGGCAACATCATATGAAGGTAGGAAGAACCTGATGTATAGGGATAGGTATCTATTGAGATATCAATTCCTTGACCGGAAGCATCATCCAGAAGTTTCAATAACTCATTCGCGCGCCCGTGATACATCGGTGCATTTAAATGACAGTGAGTTAAGTGAAGCGGTACTGCAGACTCCTTAGAGATCTGTATGCACTCTGCGATGGACTCAAAGATTTTGGCGCCATAGCTTCTGTGGTGGGGCGCGAAATAGCCTCCACATTCGCTAACAACCTTGCATAGTTCAATCAACTCCTGTGTATCTGAGTACATGGCCGGCACATAGGTTAAGCCCGCAGACATGCCGAATGCACCTTCTTGCATTCCTGTACGAAGAATTTCCTGCATCTTCTTTACATCTTCGGCCGAAGAGACTCCCTCGTTCATTCCTCGAACTAGCATGCGGATTGTTCCATGGGGCATCAAGTAGGCAACGTTGACTGCGCAGCCTTTATCAACTTCACCTAGATATTGACTTACTGAATTGAAATTCCAGTCATGGTCATTTAACGTTCCATTCCAACCATAGAGCTGTGCACGCAACTCCGCTTGAACTTTCTCATTGGAAGGCACGTAGCTAAGCCCATCCTGTCCAACAACCTCCAAAGTAACGCCTTGAGTTACTTTGGATAGATGAGCCTTATCAGCAATAACTCCAAGATCGGAGTGAGAATGCATATCTATGAAACCAGGGGTGAGCGTTAAATCCGAGGCGTCAACAATTTTGCCTCGTTCATTGCCTTTGATCAACTTACCAACTTCTGCAATTTTCCCCTCGACAACAATTACATCTTTTTTAACACCCACGGAACCCGAGCCATCTATAACAGTGGCGCCACGAATTGTAAAAGTATTTGAGATCATGGAAATCAGAGGGCTACTATGCAATCAATTTCAATAAGAATATCGGGAAGATCGGCACCTATGGTTGTACGAACTGGGTAAGGGGCAGTTAGGAACTCACGGCATACTGAGTCATACGCTGTGAAATCTTTCTTAAGGTTCTGTAAATACCCCGTAATCTTCACCACGTTGGAAAAATCCAATTTCTTTTCTGCAAGAATTAACTCTAGATTCCGAAATACCAGTCTCGTCTGGGCAACTATCTCTTCTCCAACAAATTCTCCAGTAACCGGGTCTGTCGGGCCTACGCCACAAGTAAATAGGAAGCCTTGTGCAACAACCCCATGGGAATATGTGCCAGTCGGTGGAGCAAGGCTCTGCAAGGTGAAATGTTCAACCAGTCCATTTGATTTTAACTCCATGTCAGTAATCCCTTCGCATGCAGTTTGATTCGATATAGAGAAGTGCTGGCACATATGTATAAATAATCAAGATTCTTTCCACTGAAAGTGCAGTTGCCCGGAACTTCAGGTGTGGGGATAAAGCCTTTGTGTTCTCCAAATGAGCTCACAATGTGTACACCACCTGTTGCTCCAGATCCCCCGGTCACATAAATATTTTCTTCATCATCAAAAACCATTCCGTCCATTCCGTAGTCGGAACCGAAATCTAGAAGTACCTTGTCTTTTGTCCACCCACCTGCTGAATTACTTTTGTATTTAACTAGTGTTCGGGCTCCTCCTGGGTCTGGATTGTGATCCACTAGAAAAAGAGATTTATTGTCCTTAGAGATAAGAATTCCATTTGGGCTTTCTAAATCCTCAATCACTCGGGTTAACGTTCCATCGAGATCAATACGATAAACAGCCATAACATCCTGTTCGATATCAGACTTGTCTCCATATCGTGGATCGGTGAAATAGATTCTTCCCTCATTGTCAAAACAGAGGTCATTAGGACCGTTTAACTTCTTACCCCGAAAGCTTTCAGCCAAAGTTGTGATAGTTCCGTTTTTCTCATATCGGCGAACGGCATGTGCTCCACCTTGTAAGTTTGATGGGTAGTTCTTTCCGTCACAACACACAACCAATCGTCCCTGTGAATCAAAATTCATTCCATTGGCATGAGCTGAGTTACTACTCCATATAGATGTTTCTTTAGTTGATTCATCAAAACTGTAAATGAGGTTCTCGGAGCAGTCCGTAAAGAGGACATGTCCATTCCGATCCGAAGCTGGACCCTCACTAAAAACGGCCCCAGTGAATACCTTTTCTAGCTGGGCACCTTCCACAAATAATGAGCTCATAGGATTTCCTCGTCCAGTTCCATCTAGTTTGACAACTTAAGCATTGAGAGAGAATCCTGATTAATTATTCGATCAATCGTCTCTTTGCGCACGAATGGCAACGTTCCTGCGCGTAACTTTGAGATTTCGTATAAACCATCCATGGCAACCCTTGGCGTCCATAAAGGAAAATCTGAGCCAAACAAGAGCTTTTCTATTACCGACCACTCTTGAGCGCGAACTAAGGCGTGGTAGCCATCAAATGGACGAGCCCAAGTGGCAGAGATATCTGCAAAAACGCGTCTGTTTTTTCGAAGTACTGCAATCGTTTCGCGCTGCCACGGGTGTCCCAGGTGAGCCATTATTTGAGTTAAGGCAGGAAAACGTCGAGCGACATCATCAATAACGAGCGGATGGCTGATTGAAAGATCACCAGGAGGGCTTGGAGTCGCCCCAACATGCCATAACAGAACTAACTCATACTTTTGTGCCGCTTGAAAAAATGAATCAAATTTTGTATCGCGTGGATCGAAATGAGCTAGTACTGGATATAGCTTAATTCCTCTAAGTCCAAGCCTGACTCCATCCTTCATCTGTTCCAATACATCTGCATCGGTAGGATCAAGAGCCATGAAACCGATGGTTTTAGTTTTTGTTTCTTGGCAGAATGAGGCTATTTTTTCATTTGGTGTTGCAACATTTGCTGCCGTGGCACGCATCCCAAAGACAATCGCGACGTCGACGTCTTTCATAGCAAGATCATATTTTTCTGGCGTAACTTCCGGAAATGGAGAACCATACACAGGTTCCCAATTATCGCTCCATTCACTTCCCCAACATTCGCATGTCATAAAATGAGTGTGGACGTCGATAATCATCGCTACATCACTTCTCAACGCTCATCATCTCAATATTCTAGGACTCTTTTCATCTAAACAGAATGGGTACAGCACTATTTATTTAGGTTTCACATATATGAACAAAAGTAAATATTTCGCGCTTTGCTCATGAAAGAAATGAAGTACAATTTTCTAAATTGCAAGATTCCAGGAGAATCAGAAGGTGCGAGGTCGATGTCTCAGTTCACAGAAATCAAGGGTGTCGTGCCGGTTCTTAGCACGCCGCTGAATTCCAGCCAGAAACTCGATTCGAAAACTCTACGTCGAGAAATTGAATGGGTTGGTAAACAAGGTGTTGAGACAGTGGCAACCGGGATGGTTTCTGAAATTCTCAAGATGAGCTTGGCGGAACGAAAAGAACTCACTGAGGCAATTTGTACATACACAAGAGAGTTCAAGATGAATTCGATTGTGAGTTGTGGGCAGGAGACACCAGAACAAACCATCGCCCTTGTGATCCACGCTCAAAATTCTGGTGCCACTGCCGTAATGGTTAATCCTCCAATCGCCTCGAAGCTCTCAGATGACGAAGTTTTCAACTACTTTGCAGCGGTTTTCAACAATACTGTTATACCCATTGTCGTTCAGGATGCCAGCGGATATGTAGGTTATTCAATTAATGTCACCGTTTTAGCAAGACTTTTCAATGAATATAGCGAGCGTATCTATTTTAAGCCGGAGGCAGTTCCTATCGGCCAGCGATTATCTGATTTGCGGGATGCCACAGGTGGGAAAGCTCGCATATTTGAAGGCACTGGTGGTGCGCATTTGGTAGATAGTTTTGCAAGAGGCGTAATAGGTACTATGCCAGGAGCTGACCTTAGTTGGGCCATGGTTAAACTGTGGGATTCACTGCTAGCTGGAGATTGGAAAAGAATTAATCTAATTAATGGTGCGATTGCCAATATGGTTAATCTGATGCCGACTCTAGATGCCTACATCGCGATAGAAAAACACTTGCTCAAAAAACAAGATGTTTTTGAAAATACTTTTAAAATAGAACCAGTGAGTTTTACTTTTGATAAAGAGACCCAAAAAGAGGCTGAGCGCATTTTTGAGTATTTAGAAGAAATAGCCAGATAAAATAAATCTACTTTGTTATGGTCATTGCCCGCGCTATATTGGTAACGGTCAGCGCCTCAATCTCCTGAGCAGTAAAGTTCGCCTTTTTCATGGCTGGAACAAAAGATTCGATGAGCCAGGGGAAACCTCTCCCTCCATATGAGCGCAGTGCCGAACGGCTTCCAATATCGGTGCCTAGAACTACTCTGTCTAGATGTCCATGATCGATGAGTGTTCTTGCACTATTTAGACGAACTGAGTCTTGCGGATACCCCTCACCTTGGTAGCCAATGTTGTCGATACTGCAATAAACGCCTCGTGCAGCAATTTTGAGCAGGCTAGAAGTGTCTTCACGATCTCCTAAGTGACTGATTATGATCCTATCCGGACTCACGCCAGCACTCTCTAGTAGATCTATTTGCTCAAGTGCAAGCTCTCCAAAATGTGTTGTATGAGTCAATATGGCAACACCTGTGTCGAGACTAGCTTTTGCAGCTGCGTGAAATACTCGTTCTTCCGCCGCGGTAATAAAACCTCTCTCGGTGCCAATTTCTCCAATAAATCCGGCTTTTATGTCGGTGCCTTCAAAACCCTCGCGAATCTCCTTAATCATCCTTCGGGCGAGCTGATTAGCCGTCTGACGGAATACCGCATCCTCATAAACGATTTCTCGATACCAGCCACATCCAAGAACGATGTTTACGCCAGTTTTTTCAGAAATACGACGTAACACATCGGGTTTGGTGCCTATTCCTCCCGAACTCGCATCAATCAGTGATCCGCCGCCTGCATCTTTGAAAAGTTGAACTTCATACTGAGCCACCTGTTCGTCATCAAAAATTACATCGTAGCTCCGGATCATCTTGAAGTAATCCCACAAGACGTGTTCATGGCTATGCGTGAAACCCATCGAAGCTGGATCAATCAAGCCATTGACCGTTTGGATCTTGTTCTTTTGGCTAGCACTCATTTTCATTCACCTTCTTCCCTGGATGGCAATCATGTTAATTCTGGTCGCTATTAGAATTCCTTGGCCTTCCACAAGTGACATCGGATTTAGTGTGAGGACGCCACGTTCTGACATTTCTTGGCCAAGAATTATTCTTGGTCTACCCATTGCTAACTTCATATAGAACTCATCTGCGGATAAGCCAGATGGGGCATGAATATGTAAATTTGTGACATCTAACGGAGAATAGAACACTTTCTCTGTTTGCACTCTTTTCGCTTGATCAAGAACATTCTTGCATTCAGCTATTTCGTTCTCACCAATCTGATAGCCCTCAGTAATTAGATATTCCTGAATCGCAGCCACTAGCCCAAAGATTTGTTCTCGACCAACTTTCATCGATCTACCGATCCCATTTGAAGGAAGTTCAGCAAATTCTCCTTCTGAAATTTGATGGCTCCATGTTGCATTCCGTTCATCTAAATCTAAGTGGTGCAGCATCGCAATCTTTATATTTGCAGGGCTTGCTACAAGCAAGCCACTTGTGTGTGGTCCCCTAAAACCTTTTCCACCACTTATCGCAATAAAATCAGCCCCTTGCTCTAAGTAGTGTTTTAAGCGATTTAATGGGGGAATGAATAACGCACCATCTACAATTACAGGGATTCCACGCTCATGTGCAATCTTCGAGCAAGTGGCTAAATCTAAGGGTCCTTTATCTGCGCTTTCACGCCACAGTAATGCGCATACATTCTCATCAATGCTCTCAAGCAACTGACTCTCTGTCGTCTCTTTAGCATCACCAAAAGGTCTCATCCGAGCGCCCGCTGCGCTTAACGCATGATCATAAGGATCCTGATGCAAACGTTGCACCAAAACATCTACTCTTTTTGTTTGTGGGAACGGCAGATCAATTAGCATTTGGCGATCAAACCCAGCTATACACGCTGCCGTACTTAATGTGAGTGCTGCAGATGCACCAGCAGTAACTAAACTTGCAGGGGCACCAATGAGATTGGCAATGAATTTACCTGCGCTCTCATGGAGTTCTTCCATCCGGTAGCTTTGTTCATTTGACTCCCGCATTGCCTTCCATACATTTTCACTTAGGGCAAGACCTCCCAGTCGGGTAGCCGGACCTACTCCATTAATGATTGGCTCAATTCCCAATTGAGAATGAATGGCCACCTTAACCTGCAACCTTGCTACGAGAACCAGTTCGCCAACTCTCATAAATTCCATCCGTTGCATTTACTACCAATTGACCGATAGAGCTATCGCACCCTTCTGGAATCACATTTCCACGAACGCGTTCTAGCAATAACGCTGTCGGCATATAAGACTTATAAGCCACATCGTCCTCTTCAAAATCTTGTACCCAAGAGTCTCCAATAGCCCCGTGGAATGTAATCTGACGTCTGGTTGGGTCAACACGCAAGTCACCCTTTGCTCCAAATGCCTCGAATCTCCAGGTGACATGGGGTGCACTACCGAAAGTACTCACACAGTACATATTCACCGAAGCACCATTTTTCATCTGTGCAGATACTGACTCGTGGTAATCGAGTGCAGCCCCAGCTGGGTAACTCGAACTAGAAACCCAATCAAAGGAATCACCAAGCATGTGAATCAGTAGGCCCAGGGAGTGGCTCATCGTCGTACCAATGGCTCCCCCACCTGCGATTTTAGGATCTACATAAGTATTTTTCTCACTCATAAACCCGGTGGACGTTGAATGATCAGATGGCGCTCCTTCGAGAATTTCGCGAATGCCGCAGGTAATTCCAAGAGTTGCAAACTCTACTTTTCCAATCAAATCTTCCTGAATCAAATCTCTCGCACGCGTGAAGATGTTCGTATACGGCCAACCGTAACCAACGAGAAGCGTCAGCCCGTTCTTCTTTGCCGCTGCCAACATTCTTGCCGCCGACTTTCCATCAATAGCAAATGGCTTCTCACATAAAACATGCGCACCCGAATTCAGCGACGCTATCACCATAGCTTCATGTGCAATTGGTGGACTACTCACAATCACTGCATCTAAATTCAAATCTAAAGCTGTCTCCCAAGAATCAAGACCTATTTCAAAACCAAACATCTCCTGAATTCTCTTTGCAACCTCAATATCTTGATTCGTAACAACTACAAGCTCTACGTCTGGGTGCCTTTGCAATTCTGGAATATGAACCGCAACTGACCACGCACCAGCACTTAAAACTCCTACGCGAATCTTCGCACTCATTATTTTCCCGTTCCAGATGCTAGAGCTGTAACAATATACTTCTGGAACACCATTGTTAATAGGACTGGTGGGATAATTGCAATTACAGTCGCCGCAGAGAGTAATGTCCAATTAAAAGTCTGCATCCCTAAAAATCCAGCTAGCAGAGGCGGTACCGTGTAGGAGTCGGTGAGTACTAGGGCAAAGAAGAATTCACTCCATGACTCAAGAAAAACTAGAACGCCTGCAGCAATTAGACCTGGAACAGCCACTGGCATAATTATTAACTTCAAAGTTTGCATCCTGCCAGCCCCGTCAAGAGCAGCCGCTTCTTCTAAATCGATTGAAATCTGATCAAAATAGTTCTTTAGAATAATAATAGCGAGAGGCAATGTGAATGATGTGTAGCTAATAATTAAGGCCCAGGGAGTATTGAGTAAATTAAGCACTCGCAAAAAGATGAAGATGGGCGCTACTAAGACTAGCCCCGGGACTATTCGCGAAAGAATGGTGAAATTAAGGAAGAAATTTGAACCAACAAAGCGATAGCGTGAAAGTGAATATGCCGCAATAGTAGAGATAACTAGAGTAATAATGACAACCAAAGATGCAACATGGAAACTGTTAAACATGGTGTCAACAATTTTATTCACTGAAACATTGCTTGGAGAAGTCTGGCAGATTTTTATATCTATGCCTGGTACACAGTTTTCATCTGTGACTGGAATTCCAAGAACCAT
>Ga0164294_10004286_pt1 | contig 12481 bp, 9 predicted proteins | sample GEODES005metaG_FD_111479 | JGI IMG/M metagenome (GOLD analysis project Ga0164294, IMG submission 111479) | Oligotrophic lake water microbial communities from Sparkling Lake, Wisconsin, USA - GEODES005 metaG | ecosystem: Environmental > Aquatic > Freshwater > Lake | place: USA: Sparkling Lake... | reverse complement strand
TCACACGCTGCATCGACACGGGCGACCTGCCGGCAGACAATAACCGGGTCGAGAATCTGATCCGCCCGATTGCGCTTGGCCGAGCGAACTGGCTGTTCGCCGGCAGCCTGCGGGCCGGAAAGCGCGCGGCCAACATCATGAGTCTGCTGCATACCGCCCGGATCAACGGGCATGAGCCGCACGCCTATCTCAAAGACGTTCTCGAGCGGTTGCCAACGCACCCGGCGAATCGCATCGAAGAATTGCTGCCCTACAACTGGCAGCCACCCAGCCTCGCCGATTGAACCCCGGCTAAGTGCACACGTGTCCACCAAGATTAAGTGGACACGAGTCCACTAACAGCCCAGCCGCGGGGGGTGTGTTGCCCGGACGTTTACCATCCAACTGCGGGGGGAATCGTTACGCCCACGTGAACCACTGTCAGCTGATCAAGGAGCTTGAAAAACAGAAAATTAACCCCTCAATCTATACTCAGAACCGCGCAACCTCTCGAATCGACAAACGCGGTCACGATCCCGGATTCGGCGGTCACCATCACCGGAATGCGCAACGGATCGGTAAGGATCAGCAATTTCGCTGACTTGGGGAACGCTGCGGCAGTGTCAAACTGACCCACTTGGGCATCAGAGCAGATTTTTCGCTGGTCTAGCCCGCATCTTTAAGGCTTTAACGTCGATTCGACCTCCACGCCCGTCTCCAAAGTCTTGCACGCCTGCGTCAACTTCCGCTTTGAGTGCGGTCCGGTCCTTAAGCTGCATCTAGTCGTTATGCCTTCAACAAGCGAAGCGCCTTGCGCCTGACTTCACTTGCTGGCCCGTGCGGGCCCGATGCGACGCGGGTGCGCATTCGGGCTTCTAACTCTTGATACGTTTCAACTTATTTGAGCTGTGCCGCCCACTGAATAACCGGGGGAGTCTTGGGCAGGCTGACCTCGCTGCCGTTAGAAACCACTGCGACTGCCTTAATCGCATCGAGCGTAGCGGTGCCAGAAATCAGCCGTCCAAAAACCGCATAGCCTCCGCCAGCGGAATCAAGACTTATATTGTTGGCTACGTTGATATAGAACTGTGAGGTGGCTGAATTGAGCTCCCCGGTGCGTGCCATCGCGATCGTTCCTAGCGTGTTGCTCAGCCCAGTGGTGGCTGGAGCCTCGAGAGCGATTGGGGCACGTGTGATGGCTTTAGCGGTGTACTGATTGGTTGCCGCCGAAAAATTGAAGCCCCCCCCCTGAACGACGAAATTCGAGACGACCCGATGGAAAACCGTGTCGGAATAGAACCCTTCATTCACGTAGGACAGAAAATTCGTGGTGGTCGCTGGTGCCTGGACGTTTTCCAGCGCGACCACCAGTTCCCCCAGGGTGGTCATCATGCAAACCGTCGGCAGAGTCGATGTGCTTGATGCGAGATAACCCGCACTCGAGCAAGGCCCGACCAACGGGTTGGCGTTCACGTTACCGGCGGCATCTTTGCCCCACACATAAACGGCGGGCAGCGGCACGGTAAGCGTTATCTTCTTCTGATTTGATGCCTGGAAGCAGGGATCAGAGGCCAGTGGCGCGGTAGCCGTGCTCTTGAAGCAGTAACCGACCAGGCCAACATTATCGGTTCCGGTTGCGGTCATTGTGAGTTCACCCGTTGCGGTCTTCGTCGAAGTGAGTGAATTCAATACAGGCGCTGCAGTATCTGGCGGTGCAGTTGGACCTCCATCACCGCCGCATCCGCTGATTAACACTGCAAATGCGAAAACGACGGGGATTAATGGTTTGTTCATGGTGAGGCGCTTGAATGTTGGAAATTCGGAGATCGATACGCTTCCATAATCGTACATCCAAACGCGAGGCGATCACCCGAATCGCTCGGTCCCCCCATTCGGCAGGAATGCCTGCATTAATTACCACCCCGAGGCTTACTCAACCAGCGGCCCCAAGCTCATGGGGCGCAACACAGCCGGTGAGCCGTTTTTGCGGGGTTTTATGGCCCGCCATGGCCGCGGGCCTGGCTGTCTCGGTCTCCGATTGGGATGGCTACAAAGACACCGACGAGCTTTACTGCGGATGTATGGCGGACGACAATATCTTGTCTTCCGGTCGCTCAACTGGTCGTTGAAGGTCGGAATATCAAAGGTCACGAGCAAACTACAGGAGCAGTAGCACTACAGAACCCGCTTGGGGCACGCCTGTAATAATGACCTCGGCAGCGCTGTCATCGCTGATATGAAGGTAAGCGTCAGCAGCCAGTGGCAACCAGCCAAGTGACTCGGCCTTCAAAGACTCCAAATCAGCGTAGTCAGCAGATCTAGAGGATTCAGCCTGATCAGGCGATTCGTGGGAGCCAGGTCTCTCGGACAAGCCGATAATGAGATCCACCACCTGAATCCAAGGAGTGATCAGGAAAAGCGAATCGTGTCCGAAGCTAGGGCCTCAGGCAGTGCGGCCGTGAGCGCCTTTGCATAAGCAACCCGAGCGGTCTGCGCAATAGCCAGCTGAGCATTCAGGCGACCGATTTCCTGATCAGTAAGTTGCACCATCTGAAGCTGCGCCTTGGCATCGTCGGAAAGGCTGTCAAGGTCGTATTCACGGTCGTCGATTTTGATGGTGGACATAATGGCTGGTTACTCAAAATAGATACTGGCAATGCCAGCGGTCTTGTGTTCTTTCAACCCACTAAGTTATCACAAGGCGAGTGCGTCAAGACGTCAGCGCGACATCGAACCTAGCCCGGAAAATGCTCCGTAGCCAATGCCCGCATCTCGTCTTGACTCCGTTTCGACTTGCTCGCGAGTGCCCAGAGATCAAAGAACGGGGCCCTGCCACGCGCTTTGGTGGCAACCGACTGAAACCCGCAATCGCGCAATGTGCCGCCAAGGACGCGCTGCGTAAAGCCACAACGATGCGCCATGTAAAGGTTACCCCGCCCCATTGAGCGCCGGTGCCCATACAGAATATCAATCGGCGCAATCGGGCCAGCTCGAGAACTGTAAGCGGCTTGAGTCAGCTTATCTTGCGCGATGAGAGCGCAGACGGATTGCAGATCCGGACAGGTGATTACCACGAAGCCGTCATCAGCCAGGACGCGCAAGAATTCAGACAAAGCAACCGGCACTTCGTGCGGATAGAGGTGCTCGATGTTGTGGGATGAAAACACCGCGTGCACTGAGGCCGAGGCGACGGCCGACATGTCGGTCATGGTGCCGACCACATCGGGTTTGACCGATTCGTCAATATCCAACCGAACTTCGGTCCAAGCCTCAGTATTAAAACCGCGGGTGGTTTGGGCTTTGCGTTTCGGGCCGCAACCGACATGCAGGAGTGATTTCATTTCGCCGATTTGTGACTTCACAGCTCGGCGTTAAGTGTACCTTCAGGTGACGAAGGGTCGAGAAAAAAACCCCCACCCTGGAAGGGCGGGGGTGAACGGGCAGAGCCCTACAGCATCTTAAAAAGCGATCGTAAAGAACGCACCGTTGAACGATGCGTTAGACAGATCGAATAATCATAGGAGGGCGCCTTTTCGAGGCTAAAGACGGCCCTCAAAACAAAAGCTTCAAGGGTCTTGACGCTTCAGATAGGACGGAGTCTAAAGAATGACTTAAATCTCCCCTCACCCCCTTGTGAGGGGTGAGAGGTACACCTTCTTTACTGCAGCCCAGTGATATCTCCAGACGAAAGAACCAACTCATTTGCGGACGTACCAGTGATGCCGACCAACTTCACCAACACATCATTCGCCCCAACACCCAGGACACCGTCTGTAATGTAAACGAATGAATCAGTGCCATCCGAGTAAATCAAAGCATTACCAGCACCAGCGGTACCCAGTGCACTCGCAACGGCAATCAAACGGGAGGAGGCTGTACTGTCTGCAGCGTCGAACGAGATGACACCGGTAGTAGCAGTTACACCAGCGGTTCCCGAAGCACTAGTAACGGCAGTGGCGAACTTGGTGATACCACCTGTGTAACCGATGACATCCGACGAAGACACGTAGTCGGCGATAACGTCAAAGTTAGTATTTGATGGCAGGCCCGTGTCACCAGCTGCGAATGCAAACGTATCAGCAGCAGCGCCACCGGTCATAGAGTCGGCTCCAGCGCCACCGGTGATTGTGTCAGCACCATCACCACCTGCGATTGTGTCAGGGCCAACACCGCCGGTAACGTTGAACTTACCATCAAGTTCAGCAGCGCCATTCCAGTTCAACGTAGTGGCCAGAGCACCGTTAACCGTCAACGTATCCCCAGAGGCAACCAGTGCATTAACCGTGTTCACGACTGTAACAGCGGCTCCTAGAGTGATGGTCTCAACGCCGGTTACGCGATCAAGATCGGTAGTGGCACTGTTGGAATCAGTGAACGTCAACGTGTCGGCATCAGCACCACCATCGATCGTGTCCGCCGTGGTTAGGTTGACATCCATGACGATCGTGTCTGAGCCCGCACCGGCTGAGATCGCGTCGTTGCCAGTGCCCGCGGTCAGACCGTCACTACCATTACCGCCGAAAATCGCGTCATCACCACCAGCACCATTGATAGTGTCATCACCGGTGCCACCAAAGATCAGGTCATTGGTTGCCGCACCAGTTACGCTTCTAGCTGTACCCGTTGCACTATACGCAGGAGCCGTGTCAGCACCCAGCAGAGCAAAAGTACGCCCATCGACTGCCGCATCAACGACGCTACCAACAGCAGGAGCAGTCAGATTAAGGGTGATTTCAGTGTAGCCACCAAGTGACACATGGTTGAGACCCAGCAGGTTGTGCGTGAATGCCGACCCATGCAACTCATATTCCGAACCAAGAAAACCGGCAAGCGACGTAACGCTCGCAGACAGCGAAGCACTTCCGAGTGTAATCCCCCCATCATCCGCAAGCACCGTGATCTTTTTGCGATCGCTACCGCCTGTGATCTTAATAAATTGATCATCGCTAGAAGCAGTAGTCGCACCTGCGTAGTAGACGTAAGAGTCATTACCAGCGGCGAAAATACTGACTTTGTTCGCCGCTGAAAGCTTGGAATCGGCTTGAACCGCAGCCTTTTGCTCTACGAGCGTCCACTGAGCAGCCGCGCGTACCTCGGTATCCGCTACGAAGGTGACTAGCCCAAACGCATTACTCGAATAAGACTCGCCTGTCTGGGTCGTAACACTGTTGAGTCCCGACGTCGTCGCTGCAATCGCTTCGGTACCCGAAAGTTTTATGACGTCATCAGCAGCGCCAACACCGTAGTTGATGATCGTGTCGTTACCACCACCAGAAGTGATGGTGTCAGCACCAGTACCGCCATCAATTGTATCGTTGCCAGAGCCAACGGTGATGGTATCTGCCGCTGAACTACCAACGATATCGAACTTCAAATCGCCCGCAACGACGCTCCCCAAGTTAACCGTGTAGTCATTGCCTTGGTTGATCTGGCCGTCACCGTTCGCGTCGATGTAAATCTTGCCCGCCGCGGTATCGTAGAAACCATCTGCATAAACCTGCCCGTTGGTGTTGGATGTACCAGCCAAGGACAGCAGGCCATCAGAGAAGCTGGTAACGCGAGCAAAGGTCGACGCGTCAATCTTCACGGCACTCGCGCCGCCAACATTGACTGTAAACGCGAGCGTGTCGGTGCCGGATGCGAAGTCAGTGACAGCGTCGGCGGCAAGGCCGGTCGACTGAGACACCGCTGTGTAAAGCAACGTATCTGCGCCGTCACCTGTTGTGATGGCATCCGTGCCAGCGCCGCCAGTGATTACGTCGTCACCTGCGCCAGCATCAATCACATCCGCACCAGCATCGCCGACGATCGTGTCAACACCGGCGCCACCGGTAATGGTGTCAATGGCTGCCCCACCTGTGATCAAGTCATTGCCGGTACCACCCGTCAAAACGCTTGCAACCGCGGAGCCAGTGATGGTGTCGTTACCCGCGCCACCATCAATCGAAACGCCCAGCGTCGCGGAAGTCGCGTTCAAAGTGTCGTCACCCGCACCACCAATCAGCGTCGCGGCCGCTGCCAACGCTCCGGTCCTGTAACTGACTGCACCGGCCGTTACGCCAGAGGCATCGAACGACGTTAATTTGGTGCCAGAGAACGTGCCCAAGACCAGACCGGCCGTTCCAGACACTCTGATTGCCGTCGCATCCGCATCCGTTAATGTCGTAACCGTCGTTACGGCGGCGGTCGTGTCGGTGTTTGTATCCGCCGTCGTGAGGTTGACGGTTTCAAAACCGGTCAAGACCAATTCGCCTATCGCCGCAGCGTTGTCAGCCGTTGTCGTAAAGATATTCGCGACGTCCGAAACCCCGGTCCCCACCACCGTCACCGTGGTCTTTGTTTGGGTTGCATCGGCGAACCGAACATTGACCCCCGTCAGCGCATTGCCGAGGGTGAACGCGGTCGATGCATCAACGCTTATGTCATTGATGTTTCCGAGGTCAGCGAGATCTACGTCTTGACTTGCACCACCAGTCAAGATCAGCTTTTCAAACCCAGATACTTTCTGTCCAAAAGTAGCTGCTACCGCTGCAGCAGCGCTGGTCGCAGTCATGATCAGTGTGTCTTCACCGGCACCGCCGTTGATCGTGCCACCGGTTTCCAACGCAGAGGCTACGACGGCCACAGTGTCATTACCAGCACCGGTCGAAACGGCCTTTGTGGTTGCGCCCACAATGATCGAATCAGCACCAGCACCAGACGTAAATGCAGCACCCAAGGGCAGCGTTGCAGTACCCAAGGTGAGCCCGCCATCACCTGCAGTCACTGTAGTCAATGCTGCGGCCGTGTAATCAGTCAGTGTCAGTGCCGAGGAACCCGTAACGTTCAGAGTCGTCGCATCAGCAGCAACCAAACTCGCAATCTTGGAGGCGGAGCCAGTTGTCGCGATATTGATGGTCGTAAAACCATCGTCACCAGCGTCAGCCTCCGCATCGGTGATTGCACCGGACGTAGTCAGGCCGTTGACGTTTAATGTCAACGTGCTGGCCGTCGGAATCGCCGACAACGCGCCACGGCTGATACCCAGCGAGGCACCCGTGCCGGACAGCGTAACGGTGCTCAGAGCGCTGGAATCGACGGTTGCGGCTCCAAAACTGTTCAGGGTTACTGCCGCAATCGTGCCGGCCGCCGTGAGGGACCCATTGTTATCGTCAGCAATCGTCACTGCACCGTTCAACACACCGAGAACACCAGCACCATCGGGATTACCAGCGACAACCGTAACCTTGGCGCTTTGGGTCACGGTAACAGCGGTCGTGGACGCACCACCATTCACGTTCACCGCGCTCTGCGTAACCGTAAAGTTTGTCGCGTCAGTTTTCGCGGCGTTCACCTCTGCCGCCGTGAAGCCAGTGCTCTGCGTGACAGACACCGTACTGCCACCGGTAACGGCAATCGCGCCAAGCGTGATGTCGGTACCGTCAGTGTAGTTGCCAGTACTGGAAACAACCACCGAACCGGTCGGTTCGATACCATTACCTCCTACGTTGACGGTTCCGCTCGTAACGTCTCGTGCCGTCAGAGTGACAGCCTTACCCCCGTCAATCGCGATCGCATTGTCGTCTTGTGCAGTGTGAGTGACGCTGATTGCACCCGCCGCACCGGTGTCAGCACCGATCGTTACAGTGCCTGTTGCCGTCGTGACAGTGTTCGACGACCCCCCATCGATCTTCGTATCGTTATTCACATCGCTCACATTCACGGCGGTCGTAGCCGCCGCGGTCAGGGCAAGAGCCCCAACGGACAGGGTCACATTGACGGTGTCGAGACCGATCCAAGAAGACGTGTCAGCGGTCAGATCGACCGCCGCGCGAATGTTGGCGGTCTCGACACCATCGACGGTGACGGCGGGCAGGCCGAGCACAGCACTACCCGCGCCATTGGAGCCATTGAGAACACTCAGGTTCAAGGTGTCAGCGCCAGTGCCACCATCAACGACATCCAAGACCGTCAGAGTCGACGCGATGGCACCCGTCGTGTTGTCGATGATGGCATTGATCGTGTCACTACCTGCCGTGCCGACGATTGAATCCACACTAGTAGTGAGCGTACGGGCAGCTGTGCAGTTGGATTGTCTGCAAGTCTCTGTTTTTTTTGGGTAAAAATTTCGTTTGATCGATTCTGGGGTTTTGTCACCCACTATCCACCCATTATGGTTTCTGTCGTTCTAAATTCAACATTCGTGAAAGCCGCTGTCTGCCCCGACGGCAAGAAGAAAATCGAATTCTTCGACAAGGTATCGCCGAACCTCTCCCTCGAGGTTCGCGTGAGTGGCGGCAAGACCTATTACCGGCGCTATCGCGACGATCGGGGGCGGCTGCGGCAGATCAAACTGGGTAACGAGAGCGATTTGTCACTTAACGACGCAAGGCGGTTATCGGCAAAGGTGGGTTTGCAGGTTGCGATGGGTGAGGACCCTCTACAAAAGAAAAAAGATTCCAGAGCGGCCCCAACATTCGCCCAATTTATTGAGGATCAGTATCTGCCCTACGTGCGCTCCCATAAGCGTTCATGGACAACCGACGTCAGCATTCTCAAAAACCACCTGCTGCCCAGATTTGGCGATCGGTATCTGGACGAAATCACCCGCACCGATATTCAAAAAATGCATATCGAGCGAAGAATGGCGGGTGCGGCGCCGGCCTCGGCCAATCGTCTTGTCGTCATGATTCGCTTCATCTTTAATCTGGCGCTCGCCTGGGAGACCCCGGGGATCAAGGTCAATCCCAGCAAGGGCGTCCCCCTTTTCGAGGAAAATAACAAAAAAGAACGCTATCTCTCGGTCGACGAGGCGCAGCGCCTGTACGAGGCGGTCTGCAAGAGCGACAACCCGATGCTCAAGTTCATCGTCCCGATGTTGATCTTGACCGGGGCGCGCAAACGCGAGGTGCTGGACGCCAAGTGGGCGGATTTCAACCTCGAACGCAAGCACTGGCTCATTCCGATGACCAAGTCGGGCAAGGCCCGTCATGTTCCCTTGTCCGACGGGGCACTGGTGGTGTTGTCTGCGGTGCCCCGGTTGCCGGACTGCGATTGGGCATTTCCCAACCCTCAGACCTCAGAGCCTTATGTGTCGATCTACTACCCCTGGGACACAGCCCGAAAGCTGGCTGGACTCGCCGATGTGCGGATGCACGATCTGAGGCATTCCTTCGCGAGCCTCTTGATCAACTCGGGCCGCACGCTCTATGAGGTGCAGCGCTTACTGGGCCACACGCAGATCAAGACCACCCAACGTTACGCACATCTCAGCGAGGACACGTTGCGCGCGGCCGCTAATGCGGCAACGACAGCGGTGGGCAGCGTGATGCTACCGAAATCAGGAACCTGATGGCGAACGCAACGATTCGCTGAGTTGGGAGAATGTTTCTTCATCGACTTGACCTGCGAATGCCTTCAAACGGATTCTTGAGAGCAGCAGTGCGTATCGCGCGCGTGACAGATCACTCAACGCCTGCACCCGCAGTTGCTGCGCGTTCAAGACATCGAGTGAAGTCCGGGTGCCGGCTAAGACACTTTTGCGCGCTGAATCGAGCGCCACTTCCGCTGAACGAGCCGCCACCTCGAGGGCTTGGATGCGTGCAATGCCCTCCGTCACCGCATTGAATTCGACTTGTATTCGTACGCCCAGATCGAGTTGGATCGTCTCGAGTGCTTCACGCAGCTGCTGCTCACGCGCGGCCGCTTCACGCACCGTACTCTGGATATAGCCGCCGTTGTAAATGGGCATCGATAACTGAACGCCGACGCTTGTGTTGGTGTACCCCGTTTGCGGCTGAGTCACGATTTCACTGCGCGAGCGCTGCCATTGAACGATGGCATCGATTGCCGGATAGTGTGCAGCCTGGGTACGGTTGATTTCTTCGGCCGCAGCGTCCAGTCGGGCTTTGGCTGAAAGCACGTCAGGGCTTGAGTCCAGTGCCATCAACACCCACTGTTCGGCGGTGTCGGGGGTTGGTTGAATGAGCGAAAGGCGGGTCGCATCAAGAGTAACCAGATCGCCGACGGGGCGGTTGACCAAGGCCTGAAGCTGACGTCGTTTGGCCTGGATTGCCTGATGCGCTTCGAGCCGCTGCGCCTTATTGATGTCCAGACGGGCCTGGGCGTCGTCGAGGTCGGTTCGGGTCCCCGTACCGCCAGCGATCGAACGAGTGGCAGCGATGACCCGCGATTGCAGAAACTCACCCTGTGACGCTAGCAGTTGCGCCTGATCGCGAGCCTGCATCCATTCGAAATAACTCGTGGCGACCCGGACTGCGAGGTTTTGTACTTCTCTTAACAGAACTGCCTCGGCGCCATTGACCTGAAACTTCGCCTGCTGCACACCGACGCTTTGCTGCATTCGAAAAAGCGTCTGGCGGACGGTCAGGGTTTCGTTACTACTGGTATAACGACTGCGGGCTGATACCGGATTGGACAGTGCATCGAGCAACTGACGATTGACATCGTTTTCAAATCGCGAAAGACTGAGTTGGACGCTTGGCAACAGCTGAGATTTGGCTTGTGGCAGCCGCTCGCGCTCGGCTGCAGCGGCCGACCGTGCGGATCTCAAAGTCGGGTCGTTGTCGAAGGCCAGTTGCCAGGCCTCGAGAAGTCCCAGTGGACGCGCGGGCGCCATCAGTGTCCCGCTGGACAAACTGGCCCCGATGACCGCTCCGGTGACAGCAGGGGGTGTTGGGTTTGAATTTGACCCGACGGTCTGGGCGTTGGTGATTGTGGTTGCAGTCAAGCCGAGCGTGGCCGCAAGCACAAAGGCGGCGTAAGGCATCACGTTAATGCTCCTTCATCGAGGCAGCCATCCGCCGCGTAAGCGGGCTCAGGAGATAGGTCAGGACCGTACGCTCGCCAGTCCGGATAATCACCTCCGCTGGCATACCAGGGTGCATCTGCCGTTTGCCCAGGGCTCTCATGCCCTCTGGCGTGATTTCGATTCGGGCCAAAAAATAGACCGCCCCGGTTTGAGGCTCGGATAGGAGGTCACCCGAGACAGAGATGATTTTACCTTCCACCACGAGGGTGGGTGCGTTGATAAAACTGGAAAAGCGTACGTCTGCCAGCAGGCCAGTTCGAACGCTATCGATCAGATTGGGTGGCACCCGGGTCTCGAGCAAGAGCGAATCACCTTGCGGGACGATGTCCATCAGCTTTTGCCCTGGCGGAATCACCCCGCCTACGGTCTGAAAGGCAATGCCAACGACTTGGCCCGTCGCTGGCGATTTGATGATGGTTCTTTCGAGTTCGCCCTCCAGCGCCACGACCTTGCCCTGGTCAGACTGGGCCTCCCGAGAGGCGTCGACCAGTTGACTATCGGTCTCTTTGCGATAGTCCTGGCGCCGGGAGATGATGCGTTGGCGCAGCTCGGCAATCGTCTGCCTAGCGCGAGCCATGTTGCCCTGCAGTTCGGTCACGGCGGCGCTCAGATCGGCCACCTGGCGCTCGAACTCGAGTTGCTGGTTGCGCGGGGCATACCCGTCAGCCACCAGGTCGCGGATTTTATCGAGTTGTTCGGTCACCAAGCGGCGCTGCAACTGGCGACTCTCTAACATGCTTTGAAACGAGAGGATTTGCCCTTCCTGCCCCCGAATGCTCTCTTCGATTGCTTGCAGATCCGCTTTCAGCGCAAGTCGACGGGTCTCGAAAACGTGCGACTGGGCCTCGACCTGACGTTGGGCAACGGGGTCACTCCCGGCCGCTTTAAGGTCGGGGTGAGCGATGATTTGATCGCGCCCCATTTGCTCAGCGATCAGGCGCGACTCGAGCGCGCGCATTGATAGATAGTGTTGTCGTACGCTCTGGTAATTGGCGCGGCTGGCGGCGTCATCGAGGCGCAGCAGCACTTGACCTTCCTGGACTTGATCGCCCTCTCTAACCAGCACTTCTTTCACGATGCCACCCTGCTGGTGCTGCACGGCTTTTCGTTTGGTGTCAATCGTGACGAGTCCCTGAGTCGGGACGCCCTCATCGAGCGGTGCAACCGCGGCCCAGATTACAAACCCGAGCAGCGTCAGCGTCAGTACCCAGGCCCCGGTACGGCCAAGTCGCGAACTCCTCGCGGTTCGGCCATCATCATTGATTATGGAATTATTCAATTCAGACATATCGTTACAGCTCGTTGTTCGAGGTTGTGCGAGTGAGTGCGATCGCTCAAGCGGGTTGGGTTTGGCGCTGAGCGCCACGAAGCGCTGCCAGCACGGCATCGCGAGGGCCCTCAACGGATACCTTGCCATCGGCCATGATCAGAAGACGATCTGCCAGCGTGATGACGCCTTGACGGTGGGAAATTAGCACCACAGTGCTGCCTAATTCCCGGAGCGTTTTAACGGTGTTCGCAAGCGCGACTTCGCCGGCATCATCCAGATTGGCATTGGGTTCGTCGAGTACGACCAGCGCGGGCGTACCGTAGATGGCGCGGGCCAGTGCGATTCGCTGGCGCTGTCCGCCCGACAGAACACTGCCGGCTTCGCCCATCGGCGTGTCATAACCCCTTGGGAACCTTAGGATC
>Ga0164294_10004283_pt1 | contig 12491 bp, 7 predicted proteins | sample GEODES005metaG_FD_111479 | JGI IMG/M metagenome (GOLD analysis project Ga0164294, IMG submission 111479) | Oligotrophic lake water microbial communities from Sparkling Lake, Wisconsin, USA - GEODES005 metaG | ecosystem: Environmental > Aquatic > Freshwater > Lake | place: USA: Sparkling Lake... | reverse complement strand
GTTAAAAGAGACGGAAGTCCAAGAAAATGAAAACGCTGCGTCTGAAGAAGCTTTTAGCCTCGAGGAAGCCACTGCCAATGCACCCGCAGTTTCAGACGCCAACGAAGGAGTCAATGAATCTGCTCCTGACGCTGCGAGCCTCGAGGAAGCCTCTGCCGCAATGACCGCGCTGGCGGCCAGTGTCGGCAGCACGGCAGGCGATGCCGCGCATCTCCATGATTCAGTCCAGGCGGCGCATGGCGATGCGCGGGCCGGTGGCGGCGTGGTGGACGAGGCGGTTCAGGCCATGACCGACATTCACGATTCCGCGCAGGAGATCGGCAAGATCATCGCGGTGATCGACGGCATCGCCTTCCAGACCAATCTCCTCGCCCTCAACGCCGGGGTCGAGGCCGCGCGCGCCGGCGATGCGGGCCGCGGCTTTGCGGTCGTCGCCAACGAAGTGCGCGCGCTCGCCCAGCGCAGCGCCGAAGCCGCGCTCGATATTAAGACGCTGATCGGCCAGAGCGCCACGCAAGTCGAACGCGGCGTCGCGCTGGTCGGCCAGACGGGCGACACTTTTGCGCGGATCGTGGGGAAGGTGGGCGAGATCGCGGGCCTTGCCAGCAATATCGCATCCGCCGCCAGCGCGCAGGCCACCAATATCGGCCAGGTGCGCGAGACGGTGCGCGAGCTTGACGTCATGACGCAGCAGAACGCCGCAATGGTCGAGGAGGCCACCGCCGCCGCGCGCAACATGGCAGGCGAGGCGGACCGCATGGCTGCGCTCGTCGGCCGCTTTGCGCTGGCGCAGCACGGTACCGGCGGCGCAGCGCCCATGCGCTACGCCGCCTGAGACTTAGATATCGACGACGATCTTGCCGAAGTGGGTATTGCTCGCCTGATGGCGGAAGGCTCCGGCCAGGTCCGCCAGCGGGAAGTGGCTGTCGATCACCGGGCGGATGCCGTTCGCTTCCACCCCGGCGATCATGTCGAGCTGCATGGCCCGGCTGCCCACGGTGAGGCCCTGCACGCGCAGGTTCTTGGCCATCAGCAGCGCGGTCTGCACTGGCCCGGCAAAGCCCGCCAGCACGCCGATCAGCGCGACATGGCCGCCCACGCGGGTCGCCATCATCGACTGGTCGAGCGTGCCCGCGCCGCCGATCTCGACCACGCAGTCCACGCCCGCGCCGCCGGTCAGCTCCAGCGCCTTCAGGCCCCAGGCGGGGACGTCCTTGTAATTGATCGTCTCGTCCGCCCCCAATGCACGCAGCCGCTCCAGCTTGGCGTCCGACGAGCTCGTCGCGATCACCCGCGCGCCCGCCGCCTTGGCGAACTGCAGCGCGAAGATGGAAACGCCGCCGCTGCCTTGCACCAGCACGGTCGAGCCGGGCTTGACCGCGCCATCGAAAAACAGCGCGCGCCATGCGGTCAGGCCCGCGCAGGTCAAGGTCGCGGCTTCCGCGGCCGAATAGCCGCTCGGCACGCGGGTGAACCAGTTCGCCGGCGCGACGATTTCCTCGCGCGCATAGCCGTCGATGCCATCGCCAGGCACCGTGGTGAACGCGGTCGCGGGCGGGGTGCCATCGTCCCAGTTGGTGAAGAAGGTCGAGACGACCAGATCGCCCGGCGCATGGGCCGTCACGCCTTCACCCACGGCCACGACTTCGCCCGCGCCGTCCGACATCGGAATGCGCCCGGCCGCAGCGGGGAGCATGCCTGTCACCACCGCGAAGTCATGGAAGTTGAGCGAGGAGGCGCGCAGGCGCACGCGGATTTCGCCCGGGCCGGGATCGCCGCAGCCCGGCAAGTGATCGACGTGCAGGCTGTCGAGCGTCGCCGGGGCGCCGATACGAATTGCGGCAATGGTCATTCTGCAGCCTCCAGCATTTCGGCCTGTTGCGGCCCGCGCACGAGCACGCCCGGCACCGCGCCGGTCCAGGTCCCGTTTTCGAACGTCACTTCGCCCGATTTGATCGTGCAGACATAGCCGTCGGCCTTCTGCAGCAGCCGCTTGCCGCCCGCGGGCAGGTCGAACGCCAGCCACGGCTTGCCGAGCCTCAGCGCTTCCATGTCAATCACGTTGACATCGGCCAGCATGCCCGGCGCGAGCACGCCGCGATCGTTCATGCCATAGAGCCGCGCGGTATCGTGGCACTGGCGCTTCACCGCCTGCTCGAGGCTGAGCCGCTGCCCGCGCTTCCTGTCGCGCACCCAGTGCTGGAGCATGAAGGTGGGCGAGGCGGCATCGCAGATTGTCCCGCAATGCGCGCCGCCATCGGAAAGCGAATTCACACAGTCCTCGCGCGTTTGCAATTCCTCAAGAAAATCGAGGTTTCCGTCGGCATAGTTGAGGATCGGCAGGTAGATGAAGCCGGTTCCGCCATCCGCCAGCATGAGGTCGTAGGCATAGCTTTCCGCCGAGACCCCCTTGGCCGCCGCGCGCGCCGCGATGCTCGCCTCGGCCTGCGGTTCGTAATCGAAGCTCGCGTCCATCTCGTACTGGTTCGCCCAGCCTTCGCCGATCACCCGGTAGAGGTGGACGATGTCGCTCTCCGGATAGACGTTCTTTTCTGCGAGGATGATCTTCTTGAACACCGGATCGGCGAGGTGGGCGAGCTGGTCTTCCCACGGCATCGCCGCGAGCGCGGCCCACGAGGGGCGGAACAGGAAGGGATGCACCGTCCCGCGCCAGTTCATCACGATGCCGTTGCCGCGCAGTGCGATCTGCGCGACGATGTTGGCGCCGCTCGCGTTCTGGCGGGTCATTTCGGCGATCTGCTCGGACAGCGGCAGTTCCTTGGCGATGGATTGCAGCGCCGCGAATGTGACGGGCAGGCCCGTCTCGCGGCTGAGCGCGCCCATCCAGCCGAACTCGTCCCACTCGCGCTTCATGTCGCTTGCCATTTCGAACACGCCGTGGCCCACCCGGCCCATCGCGCGGCCGATGCGGATGAGCTCCTCGGCAGTGGCGGTGGTACCTGGCACGACTTCGCCGTCCACCGACTTGTGGATCACCGTCCGGCTGGTCGAGAACCCCAGCGCACCCGCGCGCAGGCCTTCCTCGACGATGGCGGACATCGCCTCGATATCCGCGTCGGTCGGCACCGCGCCGGGCTTCTCGCGGTCGCCCAGCACATAGGCGCGCACCGCGCCGTGCGGCACGTGGGTCGCGACATCCACGCTGCGCGGCAGGCGCTCCAGCGCATCGAGATACTCGGGAAAGCTCTCCCAGTCCCACTTCAGCCCTTCGGCGAGCGCCGTGCCGGGGATGTCCTCGACGCCCTCCATCAGCCCGATCAGCCATTCGTGCCGATCCGGCGCAGCAGGCGCGAAACCGACGCCGCAATTGCCCATCACCACCGTGGTCACTCCGTGCCACGAGCTCGGCGCCATTTCCTGGTCCCAGGTCGCCTGCCCGTCGTAGTGCGTGTGAATGTCGACCCAGCCCGGCGCGACGACCTTGCCTGCGGCGTCGATCTCGCGCGCGGCGCTGCCCGAAACCTTGCCGACCGCGGCGATCAAACCGCCCTGCACGGCAACGTCGCCGGTAAAGCTTGGTCGACCGGTGCCGTCCACGATGGTTCCGCCCCGGATAATGAGGTCATAGGCAGGCATCAGCAGGCTCCTCTTCCCACGCGGCCGACTCATCGCGGAGGGCCGTCACATTTAATTGCCCGATTAAGTCAGAGCTTGGCCGCGCGGTCAATCCTGGCGCGGGGAGGGCTCACGCGTCGAGGAAGCCGGTCAGCTTTTCGATAAACGCCTCGGGCCGCGCGAGCATGAACAGATGCCCGCCGCCGTCGCTCATCTCCATCTGGCTGCCGGGAATGGCATTGTGGAGGAAATGCGCGTTGGCCGGGGGCACAAGCTGGTCGTCATTATCAGCGAGCACGAGGACCGGCATGCTGCCGAGCAGGGGCAGGAACGCCGCGCTGCTCCAGCTTGCCATCGCGGCGAGTTGGCAGCTCCACCCCAGCGGCGTCGGCGCGGTCGCCGCGTTCAGCGAAACCCGGTCCGCACCCCCGCCATTGTAGAACATGGCCAAGTTGCGACGCAGCGTCTTTTCCACGGAATATTCCATCGGATCAAGCATCTGGCTGACGAGCGAGGCATTGCCGGGAAACATCGTCGCGCCGGCAGAAGTCGCGGCAAGCACCAGCTTGCCTGTCCGCGCGCGGTGCTGGAAAGCAAATTGCTGCACCACCGCGCCGCCCCAGCTGATGCCGAGGAGATCGACCTGGTCGATCCGCAGCCGGTCGAGCAGCGCGGCCAGCGTGAGTGCCATGTGCGGGATCGTATAGGGAAAGATCGGATCAGGCGACTGGCCGATGCCGGGCATGTCGAAACTCACGATCCGGCGCCCCGCAAGGCGGCAGGCGATCGGCTCGAGCATTTCCATGTTCATGCCGATCCCGCCCAGGATCACGAGCGGGCGCGGCGCTCCGCCCGATCTGGCGCGCGGCTCCGGCGCAGGCTGCCATTGGCCGACGCGCAGGCGCCGTCCGGCAACGCCGATCATCGTGAAGCTGGCAGTCGTGGCCACGCGGATTCCTTGGCAATCATGCAAAACAAAGGCTTGCCGGGGCCCCTAGCACCCCGATGCCGCCAGCAAAAGCAAACCTTAGGAAATCTGCGGAAAAAAGCGCCAGATTGGCGGGGTGCTTAACGGTTTCTCAAAGCAGTTAAGCGCAAGTGAGCAATGATGAGCCAATCACCCGGGGACCACGGCGAAACGCAGGCCGAACCGACGCGCACCGCGCGCGATTTCGCGCGTACGCAGCGGCGCCGCGAACGGGTGCCGACAGCGCCGCCGTCCCGGTCCGACGTGGCGGGCGCGGCGTTCCTCTTCGGCACCGGGCCGGGGCGCGGGCTGATCGCGCGCGAATGGCCGCACATGGCGCTGCCGATGATGCTCGGCGTGTGCGGGCTTGCCCTCGCCAACTGGACGATCCAGCCGTTCATCTCACCGGTGCTGGCGCTGCTGGCCTCGGCGCTGCTGTTCGTCGCCCGCTTCACCTCGACCTACGAGGAAGACCGCGACCACTCGACCTTGGTGCGCATGCTGCTGATGTCGGCCTCGATCGGCATCCCGCTGTTCATCTACGGCGTCGCCGTCGGAATCTGGGCGGTGAGCGGCACGGTGCCCTGGGTCCAGGCGCTGGCGCTGCTTGTCACCATCTCGCTGCTTGCCACCGTCACCGAATCCGGCCGCCTTGCCGGGATGCTCACCGCCGAAGTGGCGATGTGGTCGGGCGTGACCTGGGTCAACAGTCTCGCCGGCGGGATCACCTCGCTGCTGGTCGGCGGGGTCATCGCGATTGCCGCCTATCTGCGCCAGCGCGAGATCGACCTGAAGCTGCGCCTCGCGGTCGAGGAAGGCGTGCGCATCCAGACCCGCGCCGAGGAAATCCTCGCCGACTACGAGGAGACCGGGCAGGGCTGGTTCTGGGAAACCGACCGGCGCGGCCTCATCACCTATCTCTCGCGCCCGGTCGCGGACGCGCTTGGCCGCGATGTCGAGGATTTCCTCGGTCGCCCCTTTGCCGAACTGTTCAACCTCTCGGAGCAATCGGGCGAGGGCGAACGCACGCTGGCCTTCCACTTGTCCGCCCGCTCCAGCTTCAGCGAGCTTGCGGTGCGCGCCGGGGTCATGGGCGAGGAACGCTGGTGGTCGGTCACCGGCCGGCCGACCTACGACGCATTCAACAATTTCCAGGGCTTCCGCGGCTCGGGCACCGACCTCACTGAAAAGCGCCGCTCGCAGGAGCATGCCTCGCGGCTCGCGCATTTCGATTCGCTCACCGGCCTCTCGAACCGCTTCCAGATGTCGCAGACGCTGGAGAAGATCCTCACCGCACCCAATGCGCAAAACCGCAATTGTGCGGTGTTCCTGCTCGATCTGGATCGATTCAAGCAGGTCAACGATACGCTGGGCCACCCCGCCGGCGATGCCCTCCTCAAGCAGGTGGCGCAGCGGCTGGAGCGAGTGATCGGCACGGTCGGGCGCGTCGGGCGGCTTGGCGGCGACGAGTTCCAGGTCATCCTCGCCGGCAAGATCGCGCGCGAACAGCTTGCGCACCTGGCCGAGCGGATCATCGAGCAATTGAGCCAGGCCTACTCTATCGACGGCAGCCGCGTGATGATCGGCGCCTCGGTCGGCATCGCCCTCGCGCCCGATGACGGCGTCACCAGCGAGGCGCTGATCCGCAATGCCGATCTGGCGCTCTATGCCGCCAAGGATGCCGGACGCGGTCGCTATCACTTCTACGCCGCCGATCTCCACAGCGATGCCGAAGAACGCCGCCAGCTCGAGGAAGATCTGCGCGATGCGATCACCCACGGCAATCTCGAGCTCTATTACCAGCCCGTCGTGCAGACCGCGACCGAGCGGATCACCGGCTTCGAGGCGCTGCTCAGGTGGAACCACCCCAAGCACGGCTTCATCTCGCCCGCCAAGTTCGTGCCCATCGCGGAGGACGCCGGGCTCATCGTCACGATCGGCGAATGGGCCTTGCGCACCGCCTGCCAGGATCTGGCGCACTGGCCTTCGGACGTGCGCGTCGCGGTCAACGTCTCGCCGCTGCAATTTGCCAACCCGGCACTGCCTGCGATGGTCACCAGCGCGCTCGCTGGCGCCGGGGTCGAGGCCGACCGGCTCGAGCTCGAAATCACCGAAAGCGTGTTCCTCGGCGATGATACCGGGACCGAGGCGATGTTCCGGTCCTTGAAGGGCATCGGCGTGCGCCTCGCGCTCGACGATTTCGGCACCGGCTATTCCTCGCTTGGCTACCTGAAGCGTGCGCCGTTCGACAAGATCAAGATCGATCAGTCCTTCGTGCGCGGCGCGACGCAGCCCGGCAGCCGCAACGGCGCGATCATCGCCTCGATTGTCAGCCTGGCGGAGGCGCTCGGCATGGAAACCACCGCCGAAGGCGTGGAAACGCTCGACGAGCTCGATCTCGTGCGCATGCTCGGCTGCAGCCATGTCCAAGGCTATATCTATGAACGCCCGCTCTCGGCGGAAAACACCGCGAGCCGGCTCGCGACCGGCCTCATCGCCATTGCACGCGGCCCCCGCTCGGCCCGCGCCGCGCGCCAGGCCATGCTGCGCCGCGTGGTGCTCGATCACGGTGGGCACCGCTACAACGGCACGGTGCGCAACATGTCGCTCACCGGTGCACTGATCGAAGGGCTTTGGAACGTGCCGGCGGGCACGATCTTCCGCATCCAGCTTTCGGACGGCCACTCGGTCACCGCCACCTGCCGCTGGGCGAGCGAAGACCGCATGGGCGTCGAATTCTCGCAGCCCCTGCAGCTCGACGAGGATGGCCGCATCGCTGCCGTTGCGATCCGTTCGTCGCTGCCGCCGCCGATCGATCCCGCCGCCACCCAGCGCAAGGTGGGCTAGCGCTTCCCGAAGATCTTCGCGATAAGCTTGCTGCCCGTGCCGAGCGGATTGGCGCGGATCGCGCGTTCCTGCTCGCCGAGGTAGAGGAACACACCGTCGCTGGCCTTTTCGGTCACATAGCCGGTCAGGTCCTTCGCGCCGAACTGCCCGGCGAGCAGGCTGTTCTTCGCGGTAAAGCGGTCGAGCGCCTGGAAGGCTTTCACGCCTGAAAGCGATCTTGCCACCACCGGTGTCATCGCTGCCTGCAAATCCGGGCCCATCGAGCGGCGGAAATAGTCGGTGGCCGAGGTATCGCCGCCGGTGACCACGCCGAGCGCGTCGGTCACGGTCATGCGCCGGATCGCGGTCTTGAGCAGCGGCAACGCCAGGCCCACCGCCCCTTCGGCCGCGGCATTGAGCTTGGCAGAAAGGCCACCGCCCACCCCGGCGCGGTCGAGCGTGGAAAACAGGCCGTCCAGCTTGCCCAGCGCGCCGGGCAGGCCGATCCGCACTTTGGGATCATTGGCAAAACCGCCCGGCTGGCCGAGCTGGCCGACGACCCGCTCCGCCGCCTTGCCTAGCGCGAGCTTGATCCCGCTGGACGCCTCGCCGCTGGTCACGCCGGGCGGCGGAGTGGTGGTCGTGGGCGGGGCCGTGCTCGCTGCCACCGGGCCGAGGACGCGGCCGAGCAGGTCCGCTGCATCCTGCGCCGATTGCGCGGCGGCGGTTTCCGCGCCAAGGCTCACGCATCCTGCCGCGATCAAAACCAGTCCCACGCGCATGGCCCGTTCCCCTTCATGGTCAGGCCACCAGTCTGCGCCGTCCGCGCCGCATCGGCAAGGGGTGGGCCTGCACCTTGAGGCACGTTCGCGCTAGTCAAAATGGCAATGGCGAGCGCGGGCAGCGCGACCTAGCCCCTTGGCCTTGCCCGCCCTTCGAGAAGAGCCCCCGCCATGCCGCACACCAACCGCCGCGTTTTCCTGAAGCAGTACCGCGAAGGGCTGCCGCTGCCAGAGGATTTCGGGATCGAGGATGTCGAGATCACGGCCGTGCCCGAAGGCCATGCGCTCGTCCGCGTCGGCACGCTGTCGATGGATGCCTGGATCCGCACCACGCTCACGCCGGGCAGTTTCCACGAAACGGCGGGCCTCGGCGCCACCATCCGCGCGCTGGGCGTCGGACAGGTGGTGGAAAGCGCAAGCGAGGGGCTGGCCGTCGGTGATTGGGTCTACGGCTCGCTGTGCGCCCAGACCCATGCCCTGCTGCCGGGGGCGGCGCTCACGAAGCTCGATCTCTCGAACAGCCTCACCCCGCGCGATTTCGTCGGGCCGCTCGGGCTCACCACGGGCCTCACCGCCTGGGTCGGTCTGATCGCGGTGGCAGACGTCAAGGCCGGCGATGTCGTGCTCGTCTCGGGCGCGGCGGGGGCGGTCGGCTCGATGGTGGTCATGCTCGCCAAGGCACGCGGCGCGCGCGTGATCGGCATTGCCGGCGGGCCGGCCAAGTGCCGCTTCGTCACCGAAACGCTCGGCGCCGATGCCGCGATCGATTATAAGGCGGGCAACGTCGATGCCGAGCTGAGCGCTGCGGCCCCCGGCGGGATCGACGTGTTCTTCGACAATGTCGGTGGTGAGCTGCTCGACAGTGCGCTCGCAAACCTCGCCTCGGCAAACGCGCGCGTCGCCATCTGCGGCGCGATCTCGCAGTATTCGGACCTGGCCAATGTGCGCGGGCCGAAGAACTACCTCAAGCTTGCCGAGCGCAATGCCACGATGAAGGGCTTTGTCGTCACCCACTACGCCGCGCAGTTTGCCGAAGCCAAGGCCGAGATCACCGCGCTGATGCAGGCGGGCAAGCTCACCCTGCCCGAACACGTGGTCAGCGGCATCGACCATTTCGCCGAGGCGCTGCTGCTGCTGTTTGCCGGCGGGCACACCGGTAACATGCTCGTGGAGCCCTGAGCCTTACTCCTGCGCGGCGTAGGCCTTCACCAGATCATAAAGGTAATCGCGCGCGCGGTAGGCCGATTCCACCCCGTGCCGCTCGTTGAGCCCGTGGAGCCCGTTGCCATCCGGATCCCGGAACGGGCCAGGCACGCCATATGTCGGAATGCCCAGCGGGCCGAGGTAGGTGGCATCGGTTGCCCCGGTCATCATCGCGGGCACCAGCGGCACCCCCGGGTAATGGCGTGCGGCGAGCTTTTCGGCCGGCCCCATAATCTTGGGATCTAGCGGGGGCGGCACCGCCAGCGGGCGCACGCGGCCGGTCCGCGTCACGCTTACGCCCGCGTCGCCGATCGCGCGCACCAGCGCGGCGCGGGTCGTGTCCTCGTCCTCGCCCGGCACGATGCGGCAGTTGACGGTCGCCTTGGCGCGCTGGGGCAGGGCATTGCTGGCATGGCCCGCTTCCAGCAGTGTCGCCACGCAAGTCGTGCGCAGCATCGAATTGAGCGTGCGGTCCTCAGAAACCACCGCCTCGACCGCCTTGTCCGCCGGGTCCGCCGCCAGCCGCGCCATTGCCGCGCCCAGCGCATCGCCGCGCGCCGCGCCCACTTTGGCGAAGTACGTCCGCGTCGTATCGTTGAAGCGCACCGGGAATTTCAGCCCGCGCACTTGCCGCAGCGCGTCGGCCAGTTGGTAGATCGCATTGTCGTCGACCGGCATCGAGCTGTGCCCGCCCGGATTGGTCGTCTGCAGCTCGAAATTGCGATATGCCTTTTCGCTGGTCTGCATGGTCTGGCTGAGCAGCTTGCCATGTCCGTCGGTATCGCCTGCGCCGCCTTCGTTGAGCGCGAATGCGGCAGCGATGAGGTCGGGCCGATGCTCCGCCAGCCACTGCGCGCCGTTCATCCGCGCGCCCGATTCCTCGCCGCAAGTCAGCGCGAGCTTGATCGTGCGCTTGGGCTTCACGCCATCGGCCTTCATCCGCAGCAGCGTGTCGATCCAGATCGCATCAAGCACTTTCATGTCGCTCGTGCCGCGCCCGTAGAAGTATCCGCCTTCCTCGATGAACCGGAAGGGACTGCGCACCCAGTCCTCGGCCCGCGCGTTGACCACGTCGATATGGCCGAGCAGCAGCATGGGCTTTGCCTTGCGCGAGGTACCCGGCACGGTCACCACCAGCCCGCCGTCGAGCGGGAAGGCCGCATCCTTGAACGGCGTGATCTGCGCTTCGGCAAACCCCGCCGCGCGGAACCGCACCGCGATTTTCTCGGCGAGCGCCGTGCAGCTTCCGGTTGCGACCGAAGTGTCGGTCTCGACCAGCTCGCGGAACAGCTCGCGAAACGCCAGTTGATCGGGGCGGGGAGGGGCTTCGGCAGCTTTGGCCTCACCTGCCGCCAGCATCAGTATGGCCGCAGCCGCAATCCAGCGCTTGATCATCACGTGTCCCGTCTCGCTTGTTCGAGCCCCCTCACCATGACCCGGGATCGTCCGGCAACGCAACGCGAAAAAACGCTGTAATCGCACCGTCATCGCGGATAACTAGAGTTGCGTTAACCCGGGGAGGGACTGGCGGTGATGGGCAAGACGAAGATCGGGGCTTGGGGAGTATCACTGACGGCGCTGGCGCTGGCGGGGCCGCTCCACGCGCAAGTCGCGCCCGCACCGCAGGCCGAGGGAGAAGCCCCCGCCGCCCCCGGCGAAATCGTCGTCACCGCGCAGAAGCGCTCCGAGCGGTTGCAGGACGTGCCGCTCTCGATCGTCGCGCTCACCACCGAGGCGCTGGCGACGCGCAACGTGCGCACGTTCAACGATTACGCCAAGTTCCTGCCGAGTGTGTCCTACACCAGCTATGGCCCCGGCCAGGCCGAAGTCTATTTCCGCGGCCTCTCGAACGGCAACCGCCTCTCGACCGGCTCGCTGCCGACGGTCGGCGTCTATCTCGACGAGCAGCCGGTGACGACGATCGGCACCACGCTCGACGTCCATATCTACGATATCGCGCGGCTCGAGGCGCTGGCGGGGCCGCAGGGCACGCTGTTCGGCGCGAGCAGCGAGGCGGGCACCTTGCGCATCATCACCAACAAGCCCGATCCCAAGGGCTTCTCGGGTGCGGTCGATCTCACCGCCAACAAGGTGGCGCACGGCAAGGCCGGCGGGATTGCCGAGAGCTATCTCAATATCCCGCTGTCGCCCCGCGCGGCGCTGCGCGTGGTCGGCTTCTACCAGTACGACGGCGGTTATATCGACAACGTGCGTGCCCCGCGCAGCGTGCGCTATCCCACCTCCGGTATCCTGCGCGACAACAAGGACCTCGTCGGCCGCGACCAGAACTCGGTCGAGGCCTATGGCGGCCGCGCCGCGCTAAAGGTCGATCTCGACGACAACTGGACCGCGACATTGGGCGCGATGGGCCAGCGCCAGACCTCGAACGGCACCTTTGCCTACAAGCCCTCGGTCGGCGATCTCAAGACCACGCGCTTCTTCCCCGAAGCGCAGGAGGACAAGTGGTACCAGGCCAGCCTCGCGATCGAGGGCAAGCTCGGCACCTTCGACTTGACTTATGCAGGAGCCTATTTCGCGCGCGAGGCGCAGTATACCTCCGACTATTCGGACTACGCCTTCCTCTACGACACCTATTACGCCAGCACGCCGGACTATTTCGGCAACAATTTCAAGGACAACGCCGGGCGCCTGATCAACCCCGCGCAGATCGTCAGCCAGGACGAGCGCTTTACCAAGCAGAGCCACGAACTGCGCATCGCCTCACCCTCGACCGACCGGCTGCGCCTCGTCGCGGGGCTGTTCTACCAGCGCCAGACCAACAACTGGCGCAACCTCTATACCGTGCCAAATCTTGCCGACGTGCAGTCGGTCACCGGGCTGCCGGGGGTGAACTACGCCAATATCCAGTTCCGCACCGACCGCGACTATGCCGCCTTCGCCGAAGCCGCGTTCGACATCGTGCCCACGCTGACGCTCACCGGCGGCCTGCGCGGCTACAAGTACGACAACAATGTGATCGGCTTCTTCGGCTTCAACGGCACGCGCAGCGCGGTGGGTGAGGCGCTGTGCCTGCCCGGCACCGTCGGCGACTACGGAACCCAGCGCCCCTGCGACAATATCAACACCAAGGCCAAGGGTTCGGGGCTCCGCCACAAGCTCAATCTCAGCTGGAAGGC
>Ga0164294_10004281_pt1 | contig 12491 bp, 15 predicted proteins | sample GEODES005metaG_FD_111479 | JGI IMG/M metagenome (GOLD analysis project Ga0164294, IMG submission 111479) | Oligotrophic lake water microbial communities from Sparkling Lake, Wisconsin, USA - GEODES005 metaG | ecosystem: Environmental > Aquatic > Freshwater > Lake | place: USA: Sparkling Lake... | reverse complement strand
TAGGAGCCAGCCTGCTGCTTGAGTGCCCTTGAGCTCAGAACTTCGCTAAACTTACTTTTCGGTCATGGCCTTGCTTCGCAAGGCTAAATCCGCATTCGCGACATTGACAGTCCATCACCGAAATCACCGCACTTGGAGTCCATCATGCAAACAGCCAAGCAACTTAGCGATCAAGCTTTGCAGCTCCCACCCGAGGAGCGAATGGCTTTGGTAGATCAGATTCTGGACACTCTAGATGAGCGAGACAGCTCTTTGGATGCGCAATGGGCACAAGAGGCAGAGTCCCGTCTGGCGGCCTACCGCCGGGGTGAGGTGCCAGCTATCCCCTTGAACGAAGTGATTGCCAAATACCAAGTCAAAACGGCATGAGCGTGCGGCTGCTGCCCGCCGCTCAAGTCGAGTTGGACGAGCTCATTCATTGGTGCGCCCAACAAGTGCCGGGCTTGGGTGATTCGTTTTTGGTGGAGTTTCTTCGCACCATCCAGCTCATAGAACGCCATCCGCATGGCTGGCATCCGCTTTCAAGCCAGACCTGCCGCTGCCGACTGCGCAGATTTCCGTGCGGCGTGATTTACAGCCTGGATGAGCAAGGGGTTTTGATCGTGGCTGTCGCCCATTTGCACCGTCGGCCAGCGTATTGGCAAAACCGAATCAATTGAGATTATCGAAATTACCCATGCACATCACCACCCTCCAAGCCCTGCGCGCCATTTACAAACCAGCCAGTGAGCGCGCCCTTAAAAAAGAAATCCCAAGCCTTGACACGCACGCGGTGCAGTTCATTGGCCTGTCGCCCTTTGTGGTGTTGGCCAGCAGCGGGGCGACAGCAGACCTGGACGCACACCAAGACGCATCACCGCGCGGCGGTGAGCCGGGCTTCGTCAAGGTGCTGGACCCACATACCCTGCTGATACCCGACTCCCCGGGCAACAACCGGCTCGACACTTTGGAAAACATCATTGCCACAGGCCGCCTGGGCCTGCTGTTCTTGGTGCCGGGCTTTGACGAAACCTTGCGGGTGAATGGCAGAGCGTTGCTGTCGATCGACGCAGCAGATTTACAGCTTTTCGCCGATGCCAAGCGCCCCCCATCGCTGGTGATTCGCGTGACGGTGGAATCGGTGTACCTGCATTGCGCCAAGGCACTGATGCGCTCACAGTTGTGGGACGCCACGCGCCACTTGGATCGCGCCACGATGCCTACCATGGGCGAGATGCTGCGTGACCAGATTCAAGCTTTCAAAGGCGAGACGATCGACATCGAACCGCAGGCGCAGATGCTAGAGCGTTATCGGCAGTCGCTGTGAAGTGGGAAGACTGAATCGATCATGCTGATTCGCTTCAACAAACCTTATGGCGTGCTGAGCCAGTTCACCCCCGAGGGACGTTGGCGGGGGTTGAAAGATCACATCGATTTGCCCGGCGTTTACGTGGCGGGCAGGCTGGATGCAGACAGCGAGGGTCTGTTGCTGTTGACTGACGATGGTCAGTTGCAAGCGAAGATTGCCGATCCGCAATTCAAAATGGAAAAAACCTACCTGGTGCAGGTTGAAGGTGTTGCTGATCAAAATGCTTTGGCGCAACTGGCGCAAGGCGTGATGCTGAACGATGGCCTGACCCGCCCTGCCCGCGCTCGCGCGCTCGCCCCACCCGCTGTGTGGGACCGTGATCCGCCGATTCGAGTCCGGCTCAACAAGCCTACCTGCTGGCTGGAGGTGGTGATTCGTGAGGGCCGCAACCGGCAAGTACGGCGCATGACTGCAGCCGTGGGTTTACCCACCCTGCGCTTGATTCGCATCGCTATAGGGCCTTACATCCTGGGTGAATTGCCTGTGGGTAGCTGGGCTGAAGCGCCTTAAGCGCACCTGTACGCTACCATCAATGGTTTAGAAATTCCAACAGGATCGATTTGTGAACTCCCACTCTTTGGCCACTCTGCGAAGCGCATTAAAGGACTTGCGCAGCGGCGCTTCTGGCGTGCATGCTTTCAGCCAAATGGGCCGTCAACAAGATGATTTGTTGCAAACACTGCCTCCCCAATTTGCGCCGGTATGGCACTCTTTGTTGGACCGTCTGGAGTCGAGCGCTTTGTTCAGTGAAGAAAGTTGCTCTTTCAGTCACAGCGAACTGCTTGACAGTCTGAACCTGTGGCTCGACAAGGCAGAACAGAAGTTGCCGCATTCTGATTGAACATGGCACCAATTTTTGAAGACGAGCACCTGTTGGTGCTTGCCAAGACCAGTGGTTTGTTGTCAGTGCCCGGTCGCGGCCCGGACAAGCAGGATTGCTTGTCTAAACGCGTGCAAGACCGCTACCCCGAGGCCTTGGTGGTGCACCGCTTGGACCGGGATACTTCGGGCCTGATTTTGATGGCAAGGGGCATAGAAGCCCAGCGCCGTTTGAGCCGTTTGTTTGAGACAAGGCAGGTCAAAAAACGGTATGTGGCCGTGGTCATCGGCGAACCTGCACCCACCGACATGGACGATGAAGGATGGCACACGATTGACGGACCGATCTTGCTGGACTGGGATCGACGGCCGCTTCACATCATCAGCCCCGAGGGCAAGCCCAGTCGAAGCCGATGGCGCGTTTTGCAAAGCAGCACCATGGCAACGCTTCTGGAACTGGAGCCGGTGACGGGTCGCACACACCAATTGCGGGTGCATTTGCAAAGCATTGGCCACCCCATAGTGGGCGACTCCTTGTATGCCCCCCCTGAAGTGCGGGCACTCAGCCCTCGCTTGATGTTGCATGCCCGGGATCTGGGGTTCCCCCACCCCTTCTCTGAAAATCCGATGGCTTTCAGTCTGCCGGTCGATTGGTCAGCGCAGCCGCCTTACTTGAGCTTCAGTGCTTGACGCTTGCGTGACCTTCGGGCGGAAAAGTTCGCGGCACACTGTTATTTCAATTTTGAAAAAACCGACAGGAGACACACCATGAACACTCAGGATTTATTTTCTTTGCAAGGCCGCACTGCCATTGTGACCGGCGGCTCGCGCGGGATTGGCCGCATGATTGCGGAAGGTTTTGTGCGTCAAGGTGCCCGCGTCTACATTACCGCACGCAAGGCTTCTGCTTGCGAAGAAACGGCCAAAGCATTGTCAGCGCTGGGCCATTGTGTGGCCCTTCCTCTGGATGTCTCCACCCTCGACGGTGCCAAGGCTTTACTGGCTGCCTATTCGGAACACGAAAAGCAGCTCGATATTTTGGTGAACAACGCAGGCGCGGCTTGGGGCGCACCGTTTGACGAGTTTCCAGAGTCTGGCTGGGACAAAGTGGTCGACCTCAACCTGAAGGCCCCTTTCTTTTTAACGCAAACATTTGCCCCCATGCTCCGCTTGGGGGCGCAAAATCAATCTGCCAAAGTGATCAACATTGCGTCGATTGATGGCATCTCGGTCAACCCGTGGGAGACTTATTCTTATGCGGCGAGCAAAGCCGGATTGATTCACCTGACACGACGGATGGCCACCCGACTGATCGAAGACGGTATCGTGGTTAACGCGATTGCCCCCGGCCCGTTTGCGTCTGACATGAACAAAGAAGCCCGCGACCACGGAGACGCCGTGGCCGAGCGTGTACCGGCCAAGCGGGTTGGCGGCCCCGAAGACATGGCGGCTGCGGCCATTTATTTGGCATCACGCGCGGGTGACTACGTGCTGGGCCACACACTGGTCGTGGATGGAGGCGTTACCCATGTGAGGGGGCATGCTTAAATCGATGACGGTTTGCACATTTTGATTCTTAAGATCCACACAATGGATCGGATAAAAGAGCGATGGCGGCTAAAATAAATCACTTCAGCGATGAAACCCGATATTTTTTATGCTTTTCAAATTTATAAAATCTGTAAAGATATTTTTCAGTCGCCCATCAAGGCTTATCAAACCGACTGCGTCAATAGGAATTTGGGCGCTGTTGACTTGTCTGTCTGCTTTTGCTTCAAACAACAACCTGGATTCAATCAAGCAATCCATTCAAAGCGGCCAACTGGACCAAGCCCTCAAATGGGTCCAACAAGAGCGCAAAACTTCTCCCAAAGATATTCAATTGCAGTTTTTAGAAGCTGTTATTTTGGCCCAGCAAGGTCAGATTGAACGTGCGATCGATGCATTCAAAAAAATGACCGAGGTTTACCCGGATTTGCCCGAGCCTTACAACAATTTGGGCGTGCTTTACGCGTCCAAAGGTCGTTTCGAGGAGGCGCGTGCAGCTTTTGACAAAGCCATATTGACACATGCCAGTTATGCCGCTGCGCACAAAAATTTGTCAGATGTGCAAGCCCAAATGACGCGGCAATCTTATGCCCGCGCGTTACAAGTTGATCCTAAAGTCAAAGTAGCCACCGCGCAATTGACCATGCTCGGGACCATAACAACGGAACGCAGCGACGTCAGTAAAATTTCAGGTCTTTCGGCGAGGACACTCCCGCCTGCGGTCATCACACCGGTCATCCCACCGGCCATCACACCATTGGTCACACCAGCACCTTCCGTCGATCAAGGCAAATCACCTGAAGTTACTGTCAAAGAAATACCTGCCAAGCCCGTAAAAGAGGCAAGCAAGCAAGCGTCCAATGAAACGTCTAAGGAAGCCGCCCCAAATGCTGAAGACGACCTGGTCAAGTCTGCGGTTCTAAATTGGGCCCGTTCTTGGAGTCAGAAGGACATCGAAAAATATTTCGCTGCCTATGCTTCCAACTTCGTGCCACCAGACAATATGTCACGCTCGAAATGGGAGTCCGAGCGCGAATTGCGCATCACCTCCAAAAAGAAAATCCAAGTCGCAGTGAGTAACTTTAAAATCGAAGTCCAAGGCAACAAAGCCAATGTCAATTTTTCTCAAGTTTATGAGTCAGATCATTTCAAAGGCAGCAGCAGAAAATCACTTGAACTGACCAAACAAAGTGGCAACTGGCTGATTATCCGTGAGACTGTGAAGTGAACGACCAGCCTCTTCAGTACGAACAAAATCCAGGCCCTGGCTCTCAAGGTCAAGGTTCTCTGCGTTATTTTGTTTGGGCTGTTCTCACCTTGGTCAGCTTAGGTGCATTAGCAAGCGTGTGGTTTTTTTCTGGCAGTGCAAGGCAGGCATTACAAGCCGCACAACAACACAGTGGCTTGTTCAGCACATCTCACACTGGCGCTTGGAATTTGCAGTTCGACGCCTATGCCTCCTCCCCTTCTTCGAAGGTATTACCCTCCAGCGCCACTGCCGAAGAAATGATGGAACACGTTTACACGTTGTTGCGTGCAAGTGATCGCTCGACTGCCTTGGTGCAAACTCAAATTTTGTTGGACCAGTACCCTCATTTTCAACTCGCCCATTTGCTTCATGCCGACCTGCTGAATGAACAATCAGCAACGCCTATAGACCCGAAATCGATCGAGGGTAAAGAAACAGCCTCAGGCCTCAACCGGTACGATGAGTTGCTTTTAGAATCCAACCGCCGCCTGAACCGACCACAAGTTGCCACATTGCAAGGCTTGATACCCCGCAACATCGTCAGTCTATCGCCTCAAAATCCCTATTTCATTGCGGTGGACACTTCCAAATCAAGGCTTTACTGGTTTGAAAATAAGACCATTGATCCCCTCAAACCTCAGCTTAAATTGTTGCTTGAGACCTACGTCTCTGTCGGTCTGAAAGGCATTGGGAAATCACGTGAAGGAGATGGCCGAACCCCGCTCGGCGTGTACTTCGTCAACAAAAATTTGAAAAATCAACTACTGCCTGATAAATACGGGGCCGGTGCCTTGACCTTGAACTATCCCAATGCGCTGGACCTGATGCGCGGGCAAACGGGCTCAGGCATTTGGTTGCATGGCACCCCCAGCGACCAATACTCTCGGGCCCCCTTAGCAACAGATGGCTGCGTGGTGTTGTCCAACCCCGAGATGGACCGTTTACTTCGTCTGAAAGACGTTGAAAAAATGCCTGTCCTGATCACGGATAAATTAGAATGGGTCTCTTCAGACCGGTTGACCCATGACCGTGAAGCCTTCAAAAAAGCTTTGGATCAATGGGTGAGCGATCGTCAAACTTCCAATTTGGACGGACTCAAAAAAACGTACAGCCAACAATTTCAACGGGATGGCAAAGGCCTTTCAGACTGGTGGCCAGAAATTGCGGGCGCAGCACAATCTGGTGCAATCAAGAACACCGTGCAAATGCAGTCCATCATTGAATGGAAAGACGCACAAGATTACATGGTGGTTAACGTGGCCAACCCGAACAACAGTCGCTTGAAACGCAACCAGAATTTGCGAATGTACTGGACTAAATCGAGCGGCAACTGGCAGATTGTTTACGAAGGCCCCGTCTGAGTCTCAATTCGCCTTGATGCCTGCAGTGTGAACCAGCTTGGCAATCGCCTCGGTTTCAGATTTGATGAGCCCGCCAAAAGCACTCGTGCTCATAGGCATTGGGCTTGCACCGATGGCATCCAAACGGGCCTGAAATTCTTTTGAATTCAAAATTTTGACGACTTCAGTGTGGAGTCGATCTACCACTGGCTTGGGTATTTTAGCTGGCGCCAGCAAGCCCACCCAAAATGTGTACTCGGAACCGGCAACACCGGCCTCCGTTGTAGTGGGCACCTGCGGCAAATCATCCGATCTTTTGGGCGTACCCACAGCCAAAGCTTGCAGCTTGCCATCTTTGATCAGAGGCAGGGCAGACACGATGGGTGCAAAGAACCAATCAATTCGCCCACCCATGGTTTCCGTTAAAGCTTCCGGTGTCCCTTTAAAGGGCACGTGCGTAGCCGTGATGCCCGCTGCAACGCGAAATTTTTCTGCATTGATGTGTGTGGCCGAACCTGTTCCAGCCGAGGCGTAATTGAAGGCATCGGGTTTGTCTTTGACCTTGGCGATCAGGTCTTTCAAGTCTTTGTAAGCTTTAGAAGGCGAGACCACAAGCACGTTCGGCAAACTGGCCAAAGGCGTAATGCCAATCAAGTCGTTCAGCGTGTCATACGGCAAATTGGGGTAAATCGCCGGATTGACCACATGCCCTGAAGAATGGACCAACAAGGTGTACCCATCCGGATTGGACTTGGCGACTTGATTGGCCGCAATGGTGCCCCCTGCGCCTGGCTTGTTTTCGATGACCACAGTTTGCCCCAAGGCCGATGACAAACGCTCGGCCACAGCACGGGCCACGATGTCGGTGCCACTGCCAGCCGTAAAAGGAACAATAAATTTAACTGTTTGCTTGGGCCACTCAGCAACGGGGGATTGCGCCCAGACCGAAGGCACCAGGGTCGCCGTTAAACCGATCAGCACGTTCAGGCTCAGTGCCAACACATGACGTCGTTTCATCTTTGTCTCCCATTCTTCAATTGTTCTGCATCCAAGCAAGTCTGATATCAAGGGGCTACAGCAGGATATGGCATGGCCAACAAGATGCTGGCAGGGTGCTGACTTCGATTCACCAGTTGTCTTTTTTCGCCTGGTGCGAAACACGCCGAATCGAGTCGACGCAAAACAGCTTCTGTTTTCACACCCTCACGTTCGGAAACCAAGGTCAGCTCACCCTCCAAAACGACATAGTGTTTTTCGAGCGGTGACGCGTCCAGGCTGGTATGCCCCCCGGGGGCGATCTGAGACAAGCCCATCCACAAGGTCTGGGACGGGCCAGCCTCATGCCCTTGCAGCCTCAAGCACTTCATGTCGAAATGGTTCGGGGCCAGGTAGGTTGGTGCCTGATCAAAACGGGTGATATTCACAGCGAAACTCCTTCACGGTTTGAGAACAATGCGGTTTTTGGCACCGGCCAAAACCCTGCGAAAACCCTGCATGGCCTGCGCCAATGGAAGAACGTCTTCAGGTGCGACCGGAAATGGTTTCAAGCTGGCATCTTCAAAACCAGGGCTCAGCGCATCCAACAGTTCGCAGGATCGCACGCAGTCCAACGCCAAGGTGTCTATGCCCACAAAATTGTGCATGCCTCGGTAGAACTTGAACACATCAAACGGCACGGTCTGCCCTTTGGTGGCGATGATAAAGATTTGGGTGGCCCCTTTGGCCATGACCGCATGACCCAGAGCCCAGTAGACCTGATCGACGGTGTTAAAAACCACATCAGCCCCTTTCCCAGCAGTCAACGCCATGATGCGCTGCTCAGGCTCGGTGTGGGAGGTATTGACCACAGTCACCGGTTGACAGGCAAAGCCTTCGAGCTGGTCTTGACGTTGCACGGCAATGACTTTCGCACCAGAACGTGCGGCTATTTGCACCGCCGCTTGCCCCACTTTGCCGTTGGCCCCTAAAACCACAACAGTTTGGCCAGCTCGCACACCGCCCGCTCGGGCGAAACCCTCACATGCGGTCACAAAGGGCACACCCACCGCGCCAGCTTCTTCCATGCTCAAGCCTTGGGGGCAGGCCTTGACGGCAGCCAAGGGCAAGACAAGGTATGCCGCATAACTGCCATTGCGGGTGATGCCAATGTCGCCGCCCGAACCCCACACCTTGAGACCCATAAGATGCACCGGACCACGGACTACCTCTCCAGCAAAGTCTCGACCAGGGGAGCGAGGGAATATCGCGTGAGGCATGATGCCCAGAGTGGCCTTCACATCACTGGGATTGATGGCCGAAGCCGCAACACGGACTACCACCTCTTGGTCACTGCAAGTGGGCAAAGCTTGTTCGGCGTACATCAACTCCAGGGCGTCAATTCCTGACGCTTTGGTGTTGACATGCAAAGCGCTGTGCACAGAAGCCAAGCTCATGTTAAGACCTTCTGCAAATTCAACATGTCACGCGTCCGGTTTGATAAAACTGGGTGATCAAGTTGGCGAGGTCATGCAGCTCACAGGCTCCTGCCGCCATCGATCACAAAACGCGATCCGGTGGCAAAACGCAGGGTGGTCGCACAGGCCTCAATGGCGCTGGCAATATCTTCGACATGGCCAATGCGCTTCAAAGGAATCGTCGCTGCAGCTTTCTCATTGAAGTCCGCGCCGCGCCCTGGCACAAATGTGGAATCCACCACGCCCGGTGACACGGCCAATACACGCACCTGGGGAGCCAACGCCTTGGCCAAAGATTTGGTCAAGATGTCCAAACCCGCTTTGGCTGCGGCATAGGCCAAGTTACTGCCAGAGCCGGTGATGCCCGCGATGGAAGAAACATTGACGATCAAACCGTCACCCGAGGCCTTGAGCAGCGGTGTGAAGGCGCGAATGCTTGAAAAAACACCGCGCAAGTTGGTTTGCACCACATCGTCAAACAGAGCATCCGTTAAACCCTCCAGGTCGGCAGGGGCAACGGGTTGCGTGAAACCGGCACTGTTGATCAAGATGTCGCATCGCCCCATTTGCGCCTTGACCGCCGCTGCTGCTGCCGTCAAAGCTACGCTGTCAGTGATCGATGCGTGAAGCGACAGGTGAGGCCCTGCGGCCACTTGAGGCAGATCTTCCAACAAGGCTTGAACGCCTTGAGGATTGCGGTCAATCGAGACAATGCGCGCACCCAATGTCGCCAATCGCCGCGCGCTGCAGATACCGATCGCGCCTTTACCGCCTGTGATCACGGCAACTTTTCCGTCCAAGCGTGCTTGTGGTTCAAAACTCATGCGAATCCTTCAGTCAATAAAAATAACAGGTCAGGGAATGGGTGGTGTAGGAAAATGCATTTCTCCGGCTTGGAGCACCAAGTCATAGTACAAGGTGTAGCCAGGGTTCGCAGCGTCCGTGTTCTTTGCGAAACTGCCCACCAAGCTCTCAACCACCGAAAAGGTCACGTCGGTGTGGAGTCGGTGATCGTCATCAGCAAAAACCTGGGTGACGAGAACTTGATACCCCGGCTTGGACACCATGTAATGAAGATGGGCTGGTCGGTAAGGATCGCGAATCTGGGCGCGAAGTAAATCACCACATGGACCGTCTACCGGCACCGGGTAGCCTGCCGGTCGCACCGACTTGAAGTGGAACCGCCCCTGAGGATCGCTGCGAAAACGCCCCCTTAAATTCATATCGGGCTGCTGCGCATCCTGATTTTCATACAGCCCCACCGGCGAAGCTTGCCAGACATCCACCACCGCATCAGATATGGGTTGACCCGTGGAATCCCGAATCACCCCCCAAACCGACAAGCTCTGATCGATGTCCTTCGACTCTTCGCCTCGGGCAATGCATTCACCCCAAGCATATTCTGGTGCCGAATCACGCCAAAATGGACCCAATAAAGCCGAGTCGGTACGGGCACTGCCCGCAGCATGGTCAGAACGCTCTGCGTCATTGAGCATGGTGATCAAAGCGGAAGCGCCCAGAATGTCGGAGGCCAAAATCACTTCGTTCTTTTTCTCACTGGTCTCTTTGCCCAAGGCCACCACGAAGTTACAGGCTTGTTCAAACTCTTTTTCGGTCGGTCGCACTTGCCGAATGAAGGCGTGTAAATGCGTGACCAGCGCATGGGTGATCTCTCGCAAGCGCGGATCAGGCGTGGTGTCCATCACCTCGCAGACCCTTTGCGTGACAGTTTCGACCGTGACAAACTTCATATCAGCCTCATTTTCAGCCTGTTAAATAATTTTCACGCTCAAATTAGGCAGGCCATCGATGTGCATTTCAATCACATCGCCGCGCACCACAGGCCCGACGTTTTCCGGTGTGCCCGAATAAATAATGTCACCTGGGAACAATTCAAACGCCTGAGATAATTTGCTGATCTGCTCGGCGACCGACCAGATCATCTGTTTGAGATTTGCGCTTTGCTTGGTTTGACCATTCACTTTGAGCCAAATCGCACCTTGGGTAAAGTGGCCGGTCTGGGCCACTTTGTGGATTGCACCGATAGGCGCTGAATGGTCAAAACTTTTGCCAATTTCCCATGGCTTTTTCTCATCGCCCAAGGCCCTCTGTAAATCACGGCGCGTCATGTCCAGGCCCAAGCTGTAGCCATAGACCAGGTCCAGGGCTTTTTCAACCGAAATATCTCGACCGCCTTTGCCCAGAATTGCAACCAATTCGGCCTCGTAATGGTAGTTTTTGGTCAGCGTTGGGTAGGGATGAGGAGCCACAGTTCCTGCGGCCACATACTGGATGGCATCGGTCGGTTTTTGAAAGAAAAAAGGCGGCTCACGTGTAGGGTCAGAGCCCATTTCACGCGCATGGGCAGCGTAGTTGCGTCCAATGCAATAGATGCGGCGCACCGGAAACATCTCATCAGATCCGACGATGGGAATGTAAATTTGTGTCACAGAGAACGGCGTTTTCACTTGCTGTTGGGCAATGCCCGGGGTGACACAGCCCGTCAACGCGCCGGTTGACACCAGTGCCGTGCTTTGAAAAAAATGTCTTCTGTCCATTACGTGTCTCCTGATTATCAGCGCATGATATAGGAGGCTCACCCGTCTGTGTCAAGCACCAAGCACCGCCTGTGAAATCAAATCTCTTGAATTCACGCTTCGAAACAGTTAACAGCGCTGTGTCATTTAGAATTTGACCCATTGCCATTGCGCACAGGAAGATTAAATGCCTTTGTTCTCGTTCAAGTCCACCATAGCCCTGTTAGCCGCAGCAGCCCTTTTATCCGCCTGCGGTGGCAGCGGCAACTCTGCACCACCTCCCGTCGGTGGGCTGAAGGTGGAGGCTGGTGAGGCTGGTGTGAATATTTCATGGACTGCGGTACCTGGCGTGGAGTACTGGCTTTACGCTGCTCCAGCCCCCACAATTTGTAAAAATTGTGGTGCAAACGACTGGAAATCCATCACCGGGGCGGTCAGCAAAGGTCTAAGTAATGCCCCGATTTCATCTCCCTACTTCATCTCGGGCATCGCCAACGATACGGTTTATGCGTTCATCATGGACGGACGGGTCAATGGCGGCCCGGGGGGCGACGCAACGCCCTCAGTTTCAGCGATACCGCGCTTAGCGGGTGCCCTGTGGAAAAGCGGCGGAAATCTCGGCACAGGGGAGATCAAAGGCCTGGCCTATGGCCCGATTTTCAACTCGGCCAACAACACCTATGCCGCAACCGGTTCTTATTTGGGCATGGGGTCTAACGGCGCCAAATACCAAAGCACCGATGGCTTGAGCTGGACAGCGAGCACCGCCTCTGACACAACCAATTGGTTGGGTACTTTGTATGCGCTGAATAAATTCATTGGCATCGGGCAGGGTGGGGCTGTCTCCTACAGCACCGACCTCAAAACCTGGACCACAGCAAATTCCGGTGTCACCCAAAACCTCAATGCCATGGCGACCAACGGCTCCATGGTGGTGGCCGTGGGCAGCAACGGAACCATCATCCGATCAACCGATGCCGTCACCTGGACTGCTGCCTCTGCCACACCCAACACTTTGCCGCTGTATAGCGTGGGCTACACCGTGAATGGGATGTGGGTGGCAGTCGGCGCCGCCGGCACCTTGCTGACCAGTTCAGATGGGGCAACATGGACTGCAGTGAGTTCGGGAACCACAGCCGACCTCAAATCCGTAGCCTCCATGGCCAACTTCATCACAGCGAACAATGTTTCTGCAAC
>Ga0164294_10004280_pt1 | contig 12491 bp, 14 predicted proteins | sample GEODES005metaG_FD_111479 | JGI IMG/M metagenome (GOLD analysis project Ga0164294, IMG submission 111479) | Oligotrophic lake water microbial communities from Sparkling Lake, Wisconsin, USA - GEODES005 metaG | ecosystem: Environmental > Aquatic > Freshwater > Lake | place: USA: Sparkling Lake... | reverse complement strand
AGAAATAATTATTTTATTTTTCTTAGAAAAAGATTATTTTCTTTCTTTCCAAGAAATGATTATTATTTTCTGATAAGTAGAGAAAACCCAAACTGTTAATATTTCTCTACTTTGATTGATTTATTATTTCTTTTCTTCGAAATAATTATTTTCTTTTTTCTTAGAAAAGATTATTTTCTTTTTTCTTAGAAAAGATTATTTTCTTTTTTTCCAAGAAAAAGATTATTATTTTCTGATAAGTAGTGAAAACCCAAACTGTTAATATTTCTCTACTTTGACATATTTATTATTTTATTTTTCTTCGAAATAATTATTTTATTTTTCTTAGAAAAAGATTATTTTCTTTCTTTCCAAGAAATGATTATTATTTTTTGATAAGTAGAGAAAACCCAAACTGTTAATATTTCTCTACTTTGATTATTTCTTTTTCTTAGAAATAATTATTTTATTTTTCTTAGAAAAGATTATTTTCTTTCTTCCAAGAAAAAGATTATTATTTTCTGATAAGTAGAGAAAACCCAAACTGTTAATATTTCTCTACTTTGATATATTTATTATTTCTTTTCTTCGAAGAAATAATATTACTCATTTATGCTTTCATCACTCATTTCTGCTTTTGCTTTCTATAAAGAATATATTGTTGAATTATCTTTTTCTAGAAAATAATAATATATATTAGAAAATTGAAATGATATTTTATCAATAATAAAATATTATTTGAAAACAATGAGTGACAAAATCTGTTATAAATGCAATCAAATGGTTGGACGCAACCACGAAGGAAAATGGATATATTATCGTAAAATCGGTTATGGAAAGAAAAATATTTGTTATAATTGCGATTATATTTGCTATCCAATTGACCACGCTATTTGGAAATGTAATGGTTGTCAACAATATAATAATAGAGAAGTGGAATTTTGTGATTCCATCACTTCTTATTGCGTCCCTTGTCTATCAAAATATAGAGAAAGTACTGAAATCGATTTGACGTGTGATTGTCCTATTTGTACTGAAATAAATAATTCATTTAATTGTATCCCAAAATAACATCACTCATTTATCGAATCATCACTCATTTCTGCTTTATTAATAATATATTTTCTCTACTATATCAGATCGGAATAGTGTATTATAACTATTTTTCTTTTCTTTTCCAAGAAAGATGAATTATTTATTTCAGTACAAATAGATGAATTTTATAATGACTTATGTGACTGAAAAATATTATTACTTCTAGAAGTAAGAAATAATAATATTAATTATATTAATTATATTTTTTGATATGATACAATAACTAAGAGAAATAAGATAAAAATGTAAATAAAACGTCATCATTTGTAACCATTTCTCTGGGAAAAGTTAATAAGACAAAATATATAAAATAGGAGAAAAATATTTTTCTGAAAAAACAAAAATTCCATAAAGTCTTTTGGCTTTTTGAAAATGGAACCCTCTTTTTTGGGTTCCATTTTCGAGGACTGAATCTGTGACTGAAAAATATTCTTGTTAATGATCCATATTATTATCACTTCTAGAAGTAAGAAATAATCATATTAATATATCATTTATGAGACGTTAAAATAAATAGGCAAAATAGGCACTAAATGTAAATAAAAATGTAAACATTTTGCCTAAAATAATTTAAGACTATTATCAGTAATAAATATATAATGGACAATGAAAAAGCAACTATTATTGCCTATTTCACTTGCACACATTGTAATTATCATACAAAATATAAAAAAGATTATAATAGACATATACAATCGATTAGACATCTCAAAAATGTATCATCTAATACAATTACTTCAACAAAAAAATATAAATGTGAAAATTGTTCCAAAGAATATTCTTATAGACAAAGCTTACATTTTCATAGAAATAAGTGTACCGTTGTAAAAGAAAAAGAAACAGAAACGAATAAAATATTAAATGTTGTTACTGCTCAACAATCATTAGTAGAGACATTAGTAGAAAATCAACAATCATTAGCAGAAAAACAAACTTCACTTATCGAAAAACAATCTTCTTTGATCAACGAATTAACAATGAAAATAAATGAACTCGAAAAGAAACAATCTATTGTTAATGTTAATAATATTACTAATAATAATAAATTCGATATTAATGTTTATTTGAATGAAACTTGTTCAAATGCACTAAACTTTGAAGATACTATTCCACAAACATTTGATTTGGAAATGTTTAAAAGTTTTGATGGAAATAAGAGTCATAATAAAGAACAATTGAATAAATATTTTAATAGTCTGTGGAGAAATATTCCTCAAATAGATAGACCTATTCAAACAAAAAGTGTCAAGAATAAAAATTGGTATTTATTATAGAGAAGCTGTGGCTTCTCTATAATAAATCTGAAGTTAATTAGTGAAGCCAAAGCTTCACTAATTAAGCTTTTGGATAAAATGTAAAAACCAATGGGAAAAAGGTTCTGAACAATATATGGATTTTGAAAATCCTTATTCACCCATTCGTGGTGTTTATATTTCTGTGAATCGAGCTATTTGTCACTACAATAATAATAGTGATAATTATTCTGAAAGTTTTAATGATCGGATTATGAAATGCGGAATGAATCTAACAAATATCGATGAAATATTTATGTCTATTTTACCTTCATTATTACAACAAAACAAAATAGAACAAAAATATATAGAAAATGAAAAATAATTATTTTTTTGATAAAATAATTATTCTATAAAAGTAGAGAAGATAAATATTCATAATTTGGTTCTTCTTCAAATTCCATTTCTCTACAAGAATCGAAAAATAATAACATATTTTTCGGTATATTATTATCCTTTCTTTGAAATAAATATTTATCTTCAACATTTATTTTCTTTTTCCACAAAAAATACATTATATATACCAACGACTCTAAATCATCTCTTCTACTTCCTTCTTCACCTTCCAATACCCTTATACTAACATAATTTGGCGTTCCTAGTATTGGTCTATCTTTTTTATTTTTTTTCTCTATATGTATTCCATCTATCATCTTATAACTCTTGCAAAAACCATAATCAATTAAATATACATTTTTCTTCTTTTCATCATACAAAAAGTTTTCTGGCTTTAAATCTCTATGTATCAACCCCTTTGAATGTATATATTCAACTACATTCAACATCTGCTTGAAAACATTATTCATTATATCTTCTTCTTTAATTGTTGTCCCTAATAATTCCATAACCATATAATTATTTCTATTATCCACACCAAACCAATACAATTTTGGTATTCCCACATTATTTTTGAAAGAATTTAAATACTGATATATCTTTGTTTCATTCTTTAATAAACCTATATTACTACTTCTTTTCTCTACTTTGATTGCTACCATTTCTCTCGTTCTTATATTTTCTGATTTATATACACAACCAAAACTTCCTTCTCCTATTTTTTCAACAAGTCTATATTTATTCCCTATTAATTCATTCATATTATATTATTTCATTTCTATCTTTGTATTATATTTTCAGTTCTTTCAAAATATCATACTATTTTAAAAAATTGAAATTTTTTATCCAATTTTATTTCTTTTACAAGACAAAAATGTCAACAACTGATTTCGAAAATATCTTCGCTCAAGAATACTTACAATTTCTACTAAAGTTGCGATTTCCAAACGGCAAGAACCCATACGTTCAACACGTGCTTGAACTGATCCAAATTGGCGAAATTGACCAAGCTGTCATTGTTCTTTCGGAGATTTTACGCGGACCTCGCTTTTCAAACAAACGTGCCTTTTGGATGGAGAGAATTACTTTCTGGATTGATTCAAAGCTGGAACACGAGCCGGACGTTTTTGGTGGAACGAAACTATTACCATATCGCGTGTTTCACAGTTTGACGAATGTTATTTGTCTTGACACAGAACTTTTGCGTTGTATTTTGGATCCTCCTATGTTGAAATGATTTTCTGTAATTTAATCAATCTTTTTTTCATTCATATCATTTATTTTTCATTTTTTCAGTTCTTCTAAAATCACATATAAATTAAAAAAATTGAAAATATTTTTCTCAACAAGATTATTTTAAATGCCCGAAAACCGAACCGAACCGAAACCAATCAACAATGTCCTCATTCGTCTATAACGTTAAAGTCAACGCCATGCAAAGCGCAATCAACACTGCAATCAAAGATACAATTTTCAAGCTATCCAAGAAGTACGAATTTGACCCTGATGAAGCTTTTGCTTTCTTGGGTGTCGAAGAGAAACTTCGCGTGAATATTGGAGCCAAAGCCAAACCACTGCGAGCACCCAAACGGGAGCAACCCAAGTTTCCACTTCCATTCTCTGGAGAACAAATTGAGGACTGTTGCATTGCAATCCTTCCCAACAAGGGATTGTATAGCCAGTGTTTGAATGCCCCGGCTTCCAATGGACTTTGCTTCTCTTGTTTCAAGAAAGCAAACAATACCCCTTTTGGGAAACCAGAATACGGGACGATTGATGAGCGCATTGAACAAGGAGACGAATACAAAGACCCCAAAGGAAAAAAGCCGACTCACTTTATACAAATTATGAAAAAAATGAATTTAACCGAGGAATTTGTCCTCGGCGAGGTAACCAAATACAATCTTCCCTTTGATACTAACCACTTTCTTGAACCCGAACAGATCAAACGAGGACGACCAAACAAAAAAGAACAAACAGAACCCACCAAGGTGACACGAGCCAAAAAAGCAACAAACATTGTCGAAGTTGCTTTGAATGACAACGAAGAAGACTTGGTTCAAATAATGATTCAAGATCAAGAAATGGGAGATACACCTGCTCCTGTACAGGCACCAGCAACTCCTCCTTCATCACCAGCAAGTCCTCCTCCTTCATCACCATCAACACCTCCTCCTTCATCACCATCAACACCTCCTCCTTCATCACCAGCAACACCTCCTGCTCCAGCGAACCCACTCAAACTTTCACTTCAATTTCCCAACTCTTCTTCTTCTTCTTCACAAGAAAATGAAGAAAATATAAGTGATATCACAGAATCTCCAAAAATCGTAGTCAAAAAACCAACTCAAAAAAAGGCACAAAAAGAAGCTGAAAAAGAAGCCAAGAAACAAGAAAAGGCACAAAAAGAAGCAGAAAAAGAAGCCAAGAAACAAGAAAAAGCCAGAAAAGAAGCTGAAAAAGAAGCCAAGAAACAAGAAAAAGCCAAAAAAGATGCGAAAAAGGAAGCAGAAGAAAAAGCCAAAAAAGAAGCAGAAGAAAAAGCCAAAAAGGAAGCAGAAGAAAAAGCCAAAAAGGAAGCAGACAAAGTTGAAAGCGACGAGCTAAGTGTAGAGAATATCGAAGATGAACTACCAGCAACAACAAAGGCAAAAGTGAAGGTGACGCCTGTTACATACAATGGTGTAACATATCTTGTCAAAGAAAAAGACAATACAGCGTGGCGCAAAGATACAAGTGAATATGCTGGCTATTGGCTTCCCAAAGATAAAATCATTGTTTTTGAAGAAGATGAGGAAGAAGAAGACGAGGAAGATGAGGAAGAGTTGGTAGAAGATTCTGAGGAAGAAAAGTAATTGTTGAATTGTTGAATTGTTGAATTGATGATTGTGTTTGATTTGTAACTTAATTTATCTTCTTTTTTTATGTATTTACTCATTTCTCAAATCATCACTCATTTATCGAATCATCACTCATTTCTGCTATTCATACGATTATTGTATAATACTATAATATATCATATTTCTTGATATATTATACAATAATCGCGAGTGTTTATGTAATAAACACTGTGCACACAGTACACCAACAATAATTGTATAAAATTGAAATAATTATATATATATTTCTTTTGTTATTCTTCATAATGACAATTCGCATTGAAACATCAGCAACAACAAAATATTGGGTAACACAGAATCCAAATGGACACGATAAAGCATATGAATATGATACAAAAAAATTTGCTGGATATTGGGTTCCTTTCTTAAATGATGTATGCTATTGGGTAGATAGCAACCATCCTTGCATAGAAGAACCCGATTTGATATTGTATCCCGCTGAATAATTTGTCTATCAATTAATATTTCTTTTTAATTGATTTAAAAAGAAAGTATTATAGGTATATGAACTGAAAAGTTCAAATGCTCCCATAGTTTAGTTGGTTAGAATATTTGTCTTATAAGCAGAAGACCCCAGTTCAAGTCTGGGTGGGAGCACCAAGCACATATGTCCGAGTTGGTTAAGGAGCGCGACTTAAGACCGCGTGGCTTCGGCCTCAAGGGTTCGAATCCCTTTGTGTGCAAGTAAGAGAAATCTTACATTTGCTTCGTTTGTATAGTGGTTATTACGTGTAGCTGTTACTTTGTTTACGAACAAAGCTGTGACTACAAGGTCGTAGGTTCGAGTCCTACACGGAGCGTTATTTTATATTTTCCTTTCGGAAAATATAAAATGAATAATATTATTTACATTAATAGATCCAACAATCGTTCTGGAAAAACAAAAATGTTTTTATCAACCACGCAATAAAAAATAACCATATACGAGCCCATTTCAAAACAATGATTCAACAATTAAATTCTTTTTTTCTTGGATAGCCAATATATATTGTTCAATGGAATCGTCCATATAAAATCGATACACTTGAACATCTTTTTGTTGTCCATAACGATGACATCTGGCAATCGCTTGTTGTTCAACCGAAGGATTCCAATGTGGAGAAACAAAGTAAATTTCACTATAATGTTCTTGAAGATTCAATCCTTCGCAACAAGTTTTAATCTGAAGAATCAATACATTATTTTTATTTTTTAGAATTTCATTTCGTTGATTCATATTTACTCTACCATCATAAATATGAATCTTTTCCATTCCAATCATTTCCAGCCTATTTTTCAATTCATCCATTTCTTGACGAAAATGACAAAATATTAACTTTCCGTTATTATTATTATTCTCTACTATTTTCCTAACAACACAATCCATTTTAGATGAACCTACATTAGAGTATTGAATCATTGGAGGAAATATACATAATTGCCTTTCTCTTAAAAATCTTACCAATACAGAAGAATAATCCATAGTTTCGAGAATCTTTTTTTCTTTCGAAGCAAACGGAATGACCTGTCTAAAAGTAACAATTGGATTCAATTCCAATCCAACTTCTTTTTTTGTTCTCTTCAATACAAAATGTTTACATATATATTCATCTTTTTTATTATTTATACGTAACAAAGAAGCCAAGCTACGAAAATCAGATAAACTATTTTGTAAAGGAGTTCCCGTAACTAACCAACAAATTCTTGTATTCAATCGTAAAGCATATGAAAAGCGTTTTGTATTTTTATTTTTAATATTATGTGCTTCATCAAAAATCACACGAGACCAAATCACTTTATGTAAATCTGAATCAGTAGCTACTGTTCCATATGTAGTAATCACTATAAATGATTTATTTAATTGTTCTAGAGAAATTGATTTCTTTTTGTCTCCGTGATAAATAAGAGCATTATGACCTAATTTATTACGTATTTCATTCTTCCATTGCTCCATCAAAGCATTTGGAAGAACAATTAATGTTCTGGGAATCATATTTACAATAATGACAGCCAACATCATTATTGTCTTACCTAATCCCATTTCATCGCAAATGAATCCACCTCGCACACCATCTTTGTGATTGATTTCCTTGTCAACACACCACCTTATACCTTCTTCTTGATAGGACTTTTTATCAACTTTTGAAAACTTGAGAAAACGATTGAAACGAGTAACGTTCATTTTGGAAAAGTACAATAATACATTTTTCCAAAAAAATTTCAATTTTTTAAAACTCAATAATATATATGAATATATTGGTTTTTGATTGATTAATATATATTTATTTAAAGATTTTCAGTTATACGAAAATTCCATACAAAATAAAAAAATTGAAATCTTTTTGGCCATCAACAAAACCTCACAGATCCAAAGCGCTCAAACAACCAAACAAAACGATGTCGTACTCAATGAAATCAACAACCGCGAAAAAAGCTCTTTGCCAAGTTTGCAAAGACGCAGGTAAGTGTGAAAAAGAATACACTTCTCATTACGTTCGTGATAAACCAGGTCCCGATGGAGTCACAGTCTGTCCTCTCTTGTTGTCACTGAATTGTCGCAAATGTGGCAAAAAAGGACACACTTTCAAGTACTGCAAAGTGAACACAGAGAAGAAGAAAGAATCAAGACCCGCTGAAAAACCAAAGCCAGTTGTTGTATTGGCACAAGGAAAATTCGATTCACTTGTCGAATCGAGCGATGACGAAGAAGAAGGAGAAGAAAAAGAACCAATCCAAAAGCCAATGGCTGTGACAAAAGCAGTGACTTACGCAGATAAACTCAAAGCAAGCCAAACACCGTTGGCGCCAACACTACCAGATATGGTTGCTCTTCGCTCTGCGCCAATGCTTCCAGATATGGTGGTGCTTCCACAAGCACCCGGTCTCGCTCAAGCGCCCCTTCCACAAGCACCCAGTCTCGCTCAAGCGCCCCTTCCACAAGCACCCGGTCTCGCTCAAGCACCGCTTCCAAGAGCACCAGTTCTTCCAATGACCGATGAAGAAAAAGCAAAGATTCAAAAGTTGAAGGAGGATTGCAAAAAAATTGTTTCTCAAAAATGTAGTTGGGCGGATTCGGACTCAGATTCAGAAGATGATTAATGTTTTGTTCTTGTCTTTGTCATTCTTGTAACTTAATTATATTTTTTTATTGAGTATTAAACTATTTTTGCACATCAATAAACCAACTAGGTAGTTTAGTTAAAACACTCCAATTTGCAGTAATGAGAATAATGAATCCATATAAAAATAATAATACTCTCGTATGTTTATCTATAATTACTGGCTCTTTATAAAAAGGATAGAATACAATAATACAAACGAGAGCAGTTGAAATAATAAATAAAAATTCTAATGTTTCTTTACAAAGCGATATATTATTATAAATTGATATTATATTTTTATCATTATTCTTTGAATATTTTATTTTCGTTTTTAATAAAAAAGTAATAAGAGCAAAAAGTATAAATAATATTTTAATAAATATAATAAATAAAACATAATTATCAAATGCTCTTCCTAATCGAATCATATATAATATAATTATATATAATTTATGAAGTGGTGTTCTTTTGAAACTTTCCAATACACTCCCAAATCTTTGCCGACTCATCAATAGAAAAAATTCCTCTTCTCTGGGCTAAATTCAAAAAAGAAACCATAACATTGAGAGCTACATTTTCATCTGTAATTTGCGCTGATAGCAACTTATTCTTCATTTCAAGCAAGGTTTCGGAATCGTTCATATAAATTTATGTAGTAATAATTTTTATATTATAATTTAAATATATTATAAATTATAGAATAATTAATGAATAAATATTCTCTATTAGATGATGTGTTTATTGAAAATATTTCAATACAAATTCACGAGAATAACCAAAAAAAATATTGTCCAAAAATATTTTCAAATAATGATATGAATTTCGGTACATTACATATTCAATTAAAAGAATCATTAATAAACAAAACACCTATATTTATTTTTTTTACAAATGACATTTCTGGTTCGATGGGTGATTATTGTTCTGATGAAAGAACAAAAATGGCTCATTCTATTCACGCAATAAGAAATATATTAACTTTATTTGCTTCTTTCTCAGAAGAGATTGATATCTGGATCCAAGTAGATGGATTTGATGATAATATAGAGAAAATAATTCCTCTACAAAAAATAACACATTCTAATTTGGATAATTTATTATTTTCTCTAAAAAAAATGAGACCAAGAAATGGAACCAATATTGAACTAGCATTAAATAATGCTTTGAAAGAAATACAATCTTTCAAAGAAAAGAATCCTGATTATTTAATTACACATATTTTTACAACAGATGGAAATTCTACTTCTGGAAGTAAAAATATAGAAACTTTGTCTTCTCTACTTAATCAAGAAATAGGAAATATTTTTATAGGTTTTGGAATGGATCATTCTGTTTTAACATTAAATGAATTAGCAAATTCTTATTCAAAAGGCGAATATTTTTTTATTGATAATATAGAGAATGGTGGATTGGTTTATGGAGAAATAATTCATTCATTATTGTATCCTTGTTTTAAAGATATTACAATAAGTGTTGAAAATGGATTGATTTATGATTACAAGAAAAATGAATGGACGGATGAATTATATATTTACTCATTATTCAGCGAATCAAATAAAACATATCATTTATCTTGTTATAATCCTTCTTCGATATTTGTTTACATATCTGGAAAAAAAATGTCTGGTGAAATAATAAATTTGGGTATAAAAAATTATGTAATAAAAGATTTGACTTGTTATATTTTCAGACAAAAAGTCCAAGAATTATTATTTCGTTGCAATAATGATTCTTTTATGAATGTGGAAACGGAAAAAGTATTAAATAACTTGAAGGAATATATGAATGAAAATAATTTAAATAATGATGTATTACTCAAGTCGCTACACGATGATTTATGGATTGTAATGAACACAGCAGGGACAAAAATAAATAAAATGTTTTTAACGGCAAGAAGCAATTCAAATGGAAAACAATTAAGTTATAATATAAATAAAATTCCGGATCAACATATTGGATTTCATTTTAATGAACTATTATTAAGTAATGAAACTATAAATAAAATAAATACAACACCAAAACAATTGGAAATAATGCGTTCGTGTAGTCAGCCAATGGATGAGGAATATGATGAATATTAAAAATTTTGATTGATTTGTAGATTTTTTTCATATAATGGATCCACTTTCGGTGGTTGAACACCTATATTTTCTCTATTTTCTTTTTTTGTATATTCTGTTTTATTTAATCCCCATAAATATTTCCAAATGGAACTTATTTCTCCGCCATCACCTATATTTAATTTAAATTTACAAGTGTTATTTTTCTCTTGTATACAAGGATTACAATTTCCGTCTATAAATTGAAAACCAGTTAATGTTTTTGGAATATCTTCAGAAGGTAAAATTGTTTTTTCTTGGATCATATATCCGGGGTATATATCCACATCTTTATTTATTATTTTCATCATTTGTCCTTTTGTATTACATTTAATTTGGTTATTTACATTTTTTGGTAAATTTTTAGAATGACCAATGACAGCACCATTTAATATAAATTGTCCTTCTTTACTATTCCAAGACATCAATTGAGTAATGGCTTCTTCATTATATATCTTTTTTGCGTTTTCCATTGATGCATTCGTGTCAAAACTCACAAATGGAGCATTATAGATATATTGTTTATATATTTTCTCTACTTCACTAGACCAATTCCATTTTCCATTCTTTAAATATTTTTCTGCTTCTTTTGCCGATGCTTGTTTTTGAATTATATTTATATCAAAAATATAATTTGGATTATGATAATATTGATAGGCTAAAAATCGATCAATTAAATCATCAGACCAAGAAGAAGATGTATAACCTTCTTTAAGCGAAGCGACTGGAAGCGAAGCGACTGGAAGCGAAGCGACTGGAAGCGAAGCGACTGGAAGCGAAGCGACTGGAAGCGAAGCGACTGAATGCGAAGCACCCTTATTCGAAAAAATCATTTTTGAAATCGACAAGTAAAATATAATAAATATCATAAATAATCCAAAAGCCATGGAATGATTAAATCGAAAAGAATTCTTTTTTCTGGAAATTAAATATATAATCGTAAATATTATTATGAATCCCATTATCGAATTAAATAAAAAAATCATTAGTTTTGGAATAAAATATAATAAAAATAATAACAAGAAAAAAATAATTATATAAATCAATGTTTCATTTATTTTCATTATATTATAAATTATTATAATATAATACAAGACAAATTATCTTCCTGTTGAACCAAACCCACCATCACCTCTTTCTGTATCTTCATCCAATTCATCTACAATAAGAACAACAATAGGAACCAATGAAGGCGCACAAACTTGAATAAGAGAAGTAAATGATTCAAATGATGAAGCACTATTTGTGCTTGTTTTTACATCAAAACAAGCCATCAAATTTCCTCTATATCCCGAATCAATAATACCAACTGAATTCGCCAAACGAAGAGCTGTTTTTGATCCAGTACTAGATCTTGGATACATGTAATATCCACTTGGATACTCTTTTCCATTATCACAAATCATTCTTCCAGAACACTTTACACCAAAATCAACTTTGTTTACTTGCGAACAATCACAATTCAATTCTTCTCTTAGTAACAAATTAAATCCAGCATCAATAAAATTATTATTCATTACATTATTGTTGTGATTATTTGCATTTTGAATATACAAATTCTTTACTTCTTGATAATTCGACATATTCTCTACAACCTTAATTTGTAGAATAAAAAATTGACTATACGTAGACAACAACTTGTTACGAATTTCACGAATAGGAATCATTTTATATCAATAGATATATGACTTTAAGTTTTTTATAAATGTT
>Ga0164294_10004278_pt1 | contig 12493 bp, 15 predicted proteins | sample GEODES005metaG_FD_111479 | JGI IMG/M metagenome (GOLD analysis project Ga0164294, IMG submission 111479) | Oligotrophic lake water microbial communities from Sparkling Lake, Wisconsin, USA - GEODES005 metaG | ecosystem: Environmental > Aquatic > Freshwater > Lake | place: USA: Sparkling Lake... | reverse complement strand
GCGACCGTTTCGTGAGGAGCCTTGTCCTTTCTTGTGTGCCATGAATTACTTGACCTCGATCCCTGTAACCTTGATCTGAGTCAGCGGCTGGCGGTGTCCCCAGCGCTTGCGCTCGTTCTTCTTTGGTTTGTAGTTGAAAGCGTTGATCTTCGGAGCCTTAGTCTGCTTCACGATCTCGACCATCACCGACGCTCCTTTGACAAAAGGCGCACCCAACGTCGTAGAGCTTCCGTCTACAACCATGAGAACGTCATTAAGTTCAATGGCGGTGCCAGCATCGCCCTCGATCTTGTCGACAACGATAATTTCATCTTGTGAGGCTCGGTATTGCTTGCCTCCGGTCTTTACGATCGCGTACATCATCAGCTCCAAACACCCCTAAGGGCGCAATTGGTAATGATGCCCGATTCGAGGCCCAAAACGCAAGGTCTACGAAACATTGGTGGTCCGCTTGCCTAAATATGCTATCCTTTTGGGTTCTAACGGGCCAATTTGGCTCAATGTAGATTTAGCATGAGCGAAGAAATCAAGCAAGGACCTGCTGCTGGACTAGCAGCCGCGATGCCTCGGATGGATAAAGATGCCGATCCGAACGCGCGACCAAAGGGCAAACGTAAGCGAAAGGTGAGCTACCTGACGCTGAACAAGATTGAGACGGTGGACTACAAGGAAGTAAATATCCTTCGAAAGTTCATCAACGATCGCGGCAAGATGCTTCCTGCCCGACAGTCCGGAAACACCGCCGCTCAGCAGCGAATGATTTCCACCGCAATTCGACGAGCTCGAGAAATGGCCCTGTTGCCATTCGTGGTCACCGACATGACCAACGATCGACCGGCGATGCGACGATCCCGACGAGACGACCAGGCCCCAATGGAATCTGGTAACACGCCTGTCGAATCGACCGCGAAAGAAGCGACGCCAACCGAATCGGCCTAAACGATTCCGCTTCGCAGGAGGTCCTTTAGGACCAAAACACCGGCGAGATTCCCGTGCTCTAGCACTGGCATCTCGCCGATTCTTTTTGGATGGTTCTGAAACGCCTCAAGGGCGTCGATCGCCAGCACTTCAATATCAATCGTGCTCGGCTGACCGTTCACCATCTCGCTCGCCGTTCCGCCGTCAATCTTCCCCGTCTTCAACAAGTATCGGCGCAAGTCTCCTTCGCTGATGAGGCCGACGAGGGCCTCGTTATCCATCACACAAGCCACTCCCATGCCGGCCGTCGTCATGGCTTTCACAACTTCCATGCTCGTCGCTCCCGGAGCGACTGCTGCAATTTCTGCTCGCGGTCGCATCACGTCTCGAACCCGTAGCAACAGCCGCTTACCGAGAGAACCGCTTGGGTGTAAGCGCGCAAAGTCATCTCGGCCAAATCCGCGACGGTCCATTACTGCCACCGCCAACGCATCGCTGAGCGCCAGCATCGCCGTCGTGCTCGTGGTCGGGGCAAGGTTATTCGGGCAAGATTCCTCCGTGACGTGCGTCACCAAAACCAAGTCCGCCAATCGGGCCGCGCTTGAATCTGCTCGACCCGTAACCAAAACGGACTTCGCCCCCAGTTCGCGAATCGGCGCAAACAGCCGAACAATCTCATCCGTTTCTCCGCTGTGACTGTACAGCAGCACGACATCGGAAGGAGCAATCATCCCGAGATCGCCATGGACCGCTTCGGCGGCGTGCAAAAACAGCGACGGTGTTCCGGTGCTGCTGAGCGTTCCGCTCGTCTTCCGAGCGATATGCCCCGACTTGCCGATGCCGCAAGTAATCACCCGGCCCGGACACTCCAAAATTAGCCCGACAACGGAATCAAAACTGGCATTAAGCCCATCGGCAAGCATCAAGAGAGCCTGCGCCTGGTGTAGCAAAACGTCTCGACCCACCGGAATCGAGCTCATCAACGGCCTTTCCTTGCCATTGATTCATTGGCCAAAAGATCGTTGCCCAGAATGGTTTTGCCAAACAGCGAGGCGATCCACTCCACCGCCACCTGGGCGGTTTCGTTGTTGCGATCGACCAGCGGATTTGTCTCCACCAGGTCCACCCCGGCAAGCTGGATCTGCGACACGCGCAAGGCCTCGTGCAAGAGCTCAGCCAACAAGTGAGCCTCGCGATAGGTGAGTCCACCGCGAACCGCCGTACCCGTGCCTGGCGCAAGGATCGGGTCAAGCGCATCCACGTCAAAAGAAATCCAAAGGTGAGTTCCTCGGAAATCACCGAGCCAGCGTGTGATCATTCCCACGCAAGCGTCCACCCCGTATCGATCCACATCGTGCATCGTCACCGGCAACCCATGCATTCGGTGACGCTCGGATACATCCACATCGCGCAGGCCAAACCAAGCGGTCTTTGTGGGTTCAAGTTTTGCCAGACCGAGCAGGTTCAGAAGTTCCTGCCATTGGGCGTCCACCTCGGCTTCCGCTTCGCTTGGCGTTCCCCATAGCGCCGAAATGGGCATGCCGTGGATGTTTCCCGTCGCGCTCGAACCCGGCGTGTTCACGTCCGCATGGGCGTCAATCCAAAGCACGGCGAGGTTCTCGCCGTACGCTTCCAGCGCGGCGCTGACTCCGGCAACCGCAAGGGTGTGTTCTCCACCCAACACTACGGGCAATCTCCCGGCCGCGATCGATCCTGCGACCTTGGACTTCAAAAGCCGGATGCATTCCAAAAGTGGCTGAAAGTTCCGCATCCCCGGCCCCGAAGTGGGGTTCAAGTCCACGGCCACATCGCCGAGATCTTGTGCCGCCAAGCCCAAGCCCTGAAGGGCTTCGGCGAGCCCGGCAAGCCGAATTGCTGCCGGTCCAAGGCGACTGCCTAAGCGCATTCCGCAAAGATCAAACGGTGCGCCAATGATGTCAACCACGTGGCGAGTGTACTTTTCCGGTCCGGCGCGGTACCGGGACACCAAGTATCCTCTCTCTCATGTTCAAATTCCCCGATCACACTGTCGGGATCGTCGCCATCCAAGGCGACTACGAAAAGCACCGACACGCTGTGGAAGCCTGTGGCGCAACGGCCCGGTACGTGAAGGTTCCAGAGGATCTAGAAGGCTGCGGCCGCATCATCATCCCGGGCGGAGAAAGCACCACGGTGGGTCAACTCATGCAGCGCTTCGGCCTTGCGGAAGCCCTCGTAGAGAAAGTCGCCGCCGGTCTCCCGATCTGGGGCACCTGCATGGGAATGATCATGATGGCGAAAGAGATCGAATCTCGCCCCGATCAATTCAGCCTTGGCATCCTCGACGTGTCCGTTCGGCGAAATGCTTTCGGTCCCCAAGTACACAGCTTTGAAGCGCCGGTCAAAGTGACCGGCCTGCCAAAGCCGATCATGGCGGTCTTTATCCGTGCACCCATCGTGACCCGGGTCGGAGCCGGCGTCAACGTGATTGCCGAGGTCGAGGGACAAGTGATCGCCGTTCGTCAGGGAAACATGCTCGGGACGTCATTCCATCCCGAGCTCACCGACGATCGGCACATGCACCAGTGGTTCTTATCGATCTGAGCTAATGCGATCCGAGTCAATGTCTTTGCCGTTGATCCGAATCGCCTTCGGCGAGATCAACGCAAAGGCGTCGGCCGGGACGAACCACTCCTTTCCGCGAAGCTGAACCGCGTCCTTCAGCGTCCGGCGCTTGCCGTTCAGCCGAATGTCGCGTGATCCGGCGGTGAGTCTGAGCACTCCGTTCTCGCCGTGGATGTAGACCACGTCATCGCTGATTCGGTCAACTTCAAAGTCAAGCTGCTCGGCGGTTCGGCGAAGCGGCAAGAAGTACCGGTCACCTTCGCGGTAAGGCGCCTCCGATTGGGAGTACCGGAAACGTCGGTCGTTGCACTCAACGGAGATTTCACGCTCGTTGATGCGGTCTCGTCGGTAGTAATCCTCGTCCTGAATGATCACGTGGTTTCGGTCCCAGTTTTGGACCGTAAACGGCTGAGAGAACCACGCCCCGATCTTGGTGCCTCGAGCAAGCGTCAGATCAGCGGTGCTCTTCTTGCCCGTTTCGGCAGCCAAGATTCCGGCGAGCGTGCCAAGCAAGAGTCCTTCACCGGGCTTTTTGACCAGCGCGCCGAGCACCAGTCCGCCCACCGCTCCGCCAAGCACGCTGTTCTCTTTGCGCCGCTTGTCGTTGCCCTTCGCGACAAAACGTCCATCTCGGTCTTGCGACAGGTTTCGCTTGTCCCAAGCGATCGGAGTTGCTGAAATCGCTTGGTCGCGACTGTTCGGGAACACCATTCGGTCAAACCGAAACTCGATGTACGCCGGGCGGTCGCCGTTCGCTTGTCGGGCCGCCAATATCTCGCCTTCAAGCCGAGTGCCACTTGGCAAGTACCGATCGTCCTCAAGTCGAGCCGACAGTCGGTCGCCAGCCTGGGCGTCCCGCAGCCGAAGATCCTGCTCCAGAATGACCGGGAGAACGGTGTTCTCTCGAATGTAACCTCGGCCCTCCTGGGCGACGGCTGAAGCGGCAAACACGGAAACTAGTGCGAGGGAGCTGACAACTTTCATCTTCTTCACGCGGTTCTTTTGTACAGGATCGAACGCGTGGAGGAACGGTCAGTTACCAATTCGGGGCTTTGGTACTAGCGGGACCGGCGATAGGACAGCCGAAGGTCCTCGCCAACTCGTTTCAGTCCTTCGAGGCCCCAACCGGCCGTTTCGCTGAGGTCCGCGCGAATGAGGTCCTCCACCCAACTTTTGCCCGCACCCAAAATTTTTGGAGCGACGTACAAAACGAGGCGATCCACAAGGTCGGCAGCCAAGAAGTGCCGAACCGTCGTCGCCCCACCCTCTACCAAAACTCCGGTGATGCCTCGTTGAAACCAGGCCGCCGTCAGAACAGACAGATCGATTGCGCCCGTGACATGAATCGTCTCGGCTTCATCGCTAAAGACGCTCTCGGTCCCCGCGAGCTTTCCCGCCGGGTCCAGGACGATTCGTACCGGTTGATTCACCCGCCGATTCAATCGCACGGTTAACTTCGGGTCGTCGGCAGTCACCGTTCCGCGCCCGACGAGCACGGCCCCGCACTCCGCCCTCAGGCGATGGGCATCTCGCCGCGCAGGCTCGCCCGTAATCCATTTCGATTCACCGCTCGGCAACGCAATACGACCATCGAGCGAGATGGCGGCTTTCGCCGTAATCATCGGTCGCCCGTTTTTGTGAGCAAAGAGGAACTGCTCGTTCGCCGCCCGCGCCTCATCCGCCAAAAGCCCGGACACGACTTCCACCCCGGCGCTTTCGAGCAATTCCAGCCCGCCCGCCGCCTTTGGGTTCGGGTCTAGTACCGCAACAACAACCCGCGCGATCCCCGCAGCTAGAAGCGCCTGCGTACAAGGTCCGGTGCGTCCCGTGTGATTGCACGGCTCTAGCGTCACGTAAGCCGTAGCGCCCTTCAGATCCGCCTTAGCGCTACGAATCGCCGCGACTTCTGCATGCGGCCCACCAGCGAGGTCATGAAAGCCTTCGCCCAGCACCACACGATCTCGAACGAGCACGCAGCCCACGTGTGGATTCGGAGCCGGGAGCCCACGCTTAGAAATCGCGATGGCTCGCCGCATCCACCGAATATCATCCGGCAGCATCGTTCTTCTCTCGCTGTCGATTGGCTTCTAAAACCAGTTCTTCCAGATTCCGCTTCGCGGTGACCCGATACTCCTCGCGCGCCTTTCGCAAAATCAGGGCCGAGCCCACGCCTGCACCAATCAGCGCCACGCAGACCGTGGTGAGGTGAATGATGGATCGGTTGACGTAAGCCTGCTTCACCGCCTTCGACGCAGAAGCCGAAGGGGGAGCGCCCACGGTCCACGGATAGCTACCCAGTGCCGCAAAGCAGACCACCAGACACAGCGCGGTAAACGGCTTCATGCCAACAGGCCCTTGATGTGCCGAGTCGCCTCACCGAGGTTCTCGGCTCGGGCAAGATGACTACCGACCACGAAGACGTTTGCCCCCGCTTCCTTCGCCGCCGCCACCGTAAAGGCATCTATACCGCCATCAACTTCGATCGGCATTTCTGGCCGCAAAGCTCGAATCTGCCGGACTTTGTCCAGGGCGGAAGCAATCAGTTTTTGCCCACCCCAGCCTGGGTTGACCGTCATCACCAGCGCGAGATCCAGGTCCGCTAGGATCGGCTCAAGCATGGATACCGGCGTCGCGGGGTTGATCGCGACTCCCGCCTCAGCTCCCGCTTCCTTGATCTGTTGAACTAACCGATGGGCGTGGACCGTGGCCTCGGCGTGGAAGATCACTCGGCGGCATCCGGCGGCAATGAACGCGTTGAACTGGCGCTCGGGTGTCAGCGTCATCAAGTGGACTTCAAACTTTGCGCTCGTCACGCACCTCAAGTCTCGAACGAGTTGGTCGCCAAAGGTAATCGGCGGCACGAACTGACCGTCCATCACATCAAAGTGGATCCAGTCGGCGCCGTTCTCGACCATGGTTGGCACCGCTTGGCCAAGCTCGATCTGCGGAAACGACAGGATGGAGGGGGCAAGTTCACCGTTCATCTGCTTTCTTCTCGAACTCCTTTACGACTTCGTCATCGTAATAGATTCGGAACGTGGCCGAGGCACCAAAGCCGGTGGCCTCAAAATCGATCACATCGCCTTCGATATGGCTGCCTTCGTAAACCGTTCGGGCACCCTGAATATCGGAGAGCTCAATCTTCACCATCGTCCGCGCATCGACGCCGGTTACCGTCACGTGCAGGGTGTACACGTAAGACTTAGTGATCTCCGAAGGCTGCGTCACGCTGCCCGCGCTCACGACCAGCTTCACCTTTGACGCGCGCAAGACCTTACTTCGCGCCGGCGGGTCTGTCCCAAGAACCCGGCCGAACTCGACCTCATTGCTAGATCGCTGTTCGGTAATCGAATCTGGCGATAGGTTCAGGTTCTCCAGGATGCTTCGCGCACTATCGATCGTCTCGTTCTTGACGTCGGGCATCTGCACGTAGGTACTGCCAGAGCTCACGACGACGTTCACCGTGCCCCCTTCCCGCACATCTCGGCCGGGCTCGGGGTTGACGCGCAAAATTCGGTCGACCTCCACCTTCTCGTTTGCCTCTTTCTCCTGAATTCGCAAATCAAGCTTGAGCCGCGTGAGCATCGTACGCGCTTCAGAAATGCTGAGATTGCGGATATCGGGTACCCGCACGGTTTTCGGACGCCGCAGCGTATCAAAGCTCCAGAACGCAACCATCGTCAGCAGAACGATGGCTAAGAAGCTGAGCACCATCAGCATCCAGACCGGAACGTCACGCTCTCGTCGGCGCTTTTTCACCGCTTCTTGCGCGTTCTCGTCTCGGATCGCCGACATCTTTGGCGCGACCGGCCCGGGCTCGTTTCCAACGCTCGCCGCATCCTCTGGGCGAAGTGGCCAGGTGATCGACTTGCCGAACCGCAACGCTTCTTGAACCAGCCGCAGGTCAGACAGCAGCGCGGAGGCATCTTGGTACCGCGCCTCCGGATTCTTCGCCATCGCCTTTTGCACGATGCGATCGAGCACGTCGGGAACCGATGCGTTATGCCCACGCACGCTCGGGACTTCCCGCGTTCGGTGCTCGTTGATCAGGGCAAGCGGGGTGTCAGCGTAATACGGCGGTCGACCCGTAAGCAGTTCGAACATCAAGATGCCGACGGCATAGATGTCGGAGGCCGGACTCGGCATTTGGCCCTCCGCGACTTCCGGAGCCAGGTACGGGGCCATCAGCGGCAAGACCGCACGTCCAGCGTCTTCACTCCCGCCGTAGGCCTCCCAAAGGCCGGCCATTTGCAGGCGAATATCGCCATTGGCGAGCACAATCGCGTGGCTGGAGCTGACATCGCCGTGGGCCAAACTGTGCCGGTGGAGCGGCTCTAGGGCCCGGCAAAGGCTAATTCCCATCCCGACCGAAACCTGAACGGAAAACGGAGCAAGTTTTCGAATGCGGTCGGCCAAGGTTGGCCCACGGGTGAGTTCTCCCACCACGAAGACGTAAGCGTCTTCCGAAATCACCCGTTGCATCGGCTCGAGATAAGGGCTCGACGCTTTTCGGTAGCGATCAAGCGCTTTCGTGAGGGCCGAAACAAAGGCAGGCTCCTGATCGCAGGGCGATTTGAGGATCCGAAGGCACACATCGCGTTGCGAAGTGACGTCTCGGGCTGACCAAACGCTAAACACCGGTCCGTCGGAAAGGACCGACATGAGTTCGTATCGATTCGCTAGAACGGTGCCGATCACTCGGCGGGATCCTCCGGCCGTTCCATGCCCTCTATATCTGGGATGAACGCAAGAATCAGCGCGCCCACAAAGATGATTGTCGCAAGCATTCGCACGGGCGGCACATCAATTTTTTGCGCGTACTCCGCCGCCGTGCCTTGGATAGCAGCCGACAGGCTAGCGAGAAAGCCACCAAAAAGGAGGGCCACCGCCATCATTGTGATTACCATTCGGGCTAGTTTCATGCCGTTAGTGCCGCTCGCACGGATTCTTGATCCACGTCTCGGACGAGTTTACAATCGCCAAGCCGGGTCAATAGGCTAAATGCGAGGTTTCCACCTGTCGCCTTTTTATCTGAACGCATCGCCGCGATCAATGGTTCGGTGTCCCGCAATCCGTCCCAAGTAATCGGAAGCCCAGCCGATGCCAAGTCCTCTGCCACTTGTGCGGCCGTGCCCGGCTCCGTCAGACCGATGAGTTCCCCGAGCCGAGCTTCAACAACCATTCCGATGCTGATCGCCTCGCCATGCAAGAACGTCTCGTAGCCGAGCACCTTCTCGATGGCATGACCCACCGTGTGGCCGTAGTTAAGCGTCGCCCGCAGTCCGCTGGTCTCAAACTCGTCCTCTTCGACCACCCGAGCCTTGTGATCTAGGCAGTCGAAAATGATCTCGGTTAATGGAGCCTGACCGCCTCGAAGTTTCTCGAGTTCCGGAGCGTTGCCGATAAAGCCGTACTTCCAAACCTCCGCCATCCCGTTGGTCAGCTGCCTTGCGGGTAGCTGGTCCAAAAATTCGGGGCAAATGAGCACTTGGTCCGCTGGCTTGAAGGCGCCGACGAGGTTCTTTCCCTGGGGCGTATCAACGCCTACTTTTCCGCCGATGCTGGAATCCACCATTGCTAGCAAGGTCGTTGGAACCTGGAGGAAAGTCACCCCTCGCAGAATCGTCGCGGCCACGAAACCGGCAAGGTCACCAACCACACCGCCACCAAGCGCGACAATGATCGTGTTTCGGTCGATCCCCAAGCTGAGGATCTGCTGAACGACGTCGACGTACGTACTCATCGACTTGCTGGCTTCGCCCGAAGGAACCGTCACCCGCCGGTGATCGCTTTCCACGAGCTTCGACACCACGTCATCGGTCACGATGACCGCCTTGCTCGGAAGCCGCTCCTGCAGCTCGGCCAGCGGCAGAAAATCAATATGCGTAACGTTCGAGTGCGTTCTAACTTGCATTCTCATTCGTTCTCTCCTCAAACGCGCGCTGGACCGATTCGGCAGTGAAGCCAAGATCGTTGTGGTTCACCTCGACCGAGAAATCCGCCATCGCGTATAGCGGCTTGCGAACGGCAATTAAGTCTTCGAGCCGTTGTTGCCAGTTGTCGGTTTCGAGTAGCGGGCGTTTCTTTTTGCTGACCTCAAGCCGCTCGCACAAAGTGTCGAAACTGGCATCTAGATAGCAGGTTAATCCGAGTCGCCGGAGTTCCACCCAGTTTTCTGGTCGAGTGACGATTCCTCCGCCGGTTGCAATGACGAACTCACCGGGCTCAAGTCCCGCAAGGACGCTCGTCTCGTGCGCACGGAACGTTTCTTCGCCGTAAATTTGAAAAACTTGACTCACGGTTCGACCAAACCGATTTTGGATGAGCAAGTCCGTGTCGATAAACTCACGGTTCGTCGCCTCGGCGAGGGTGCGACCGATGGAAGACTTTCCCGCGCCCATCATGCCCACTAAAATCCAAGCCTTTGACATGATAAAGGGCAGGATACGCTAAACGTATCCCGCCCTTCTGTGATTCCTTGGTTAGCGAGGTCCGCCGACCGAATCTTCGTCCTCAATAATCGTCGGGGTGACGAAGATGAGGGTTTCCGAGTTAGCTCGGCTTCGGCTCGAGTTTCGGAAGAACTGACCGATGACCGGCAGATCTGCGAGAACTGGAACCTTCTGGATCGAGGTTCGATCTTCCTTACCAACGAAGCCACCGAGAACGATCGTTTCGCCGTTTCGAACTCGAGCAACAACCGTAACACCCTGGTTCGTGGTGTTCGGGACTCGCTGAGAGCCGTCTGGGGAAACCGATTCACCCTGGAAGCCACCGATCGATGGGCTCAGGAACATGGTGATCGTGTTGTCGCCAGCGTTGATTCGAGGAGCAACCGAGAGCGAAGTTCCAACCGTGATCTGACTCTGGTTGAATCCGGTCTGAGCACCGGCACCAGAGACGAACGTAGTGAACGGACTAAAGACCGTCTGCGAAGTGAAGCTGAACACCGTTGCCGGCATGTTATTCAGCGTTCGAACGATCGGAGCGTTTTCAAGTCGGCTGTTGCTCGTCGAGAGCGACGTTCGGAGTCGCATCGCGACATTTCCGGTCTGGTAGTTCAGGTAGATCGGGCTGCTCGTTGGAGCAAAGCTTCCTGGTCTTTCACCAGCAAACACCGAACCGCGCTGATACTGGAACTCGTAACCGAGCGACTTGCTCAAGTTATCGAGGATCGAAATGAATTCGACCTTAACCTGGACCTGTCGAGGAGCCACGTCGAAGAGAGGAATGATTTCATCTCGCAGCTTGTTGATGGCTGCTTCGTCATCGGCTTCAACGATCAAGCTGTTGGTCGATGGGTCGTAGCTGATGAAGGTGATTCCGGTTGGAACCAAGCCTTGGCCACCGGTGAGCTGGATGTTTCCACCCTGTCCGCCGCCGCCGAAGCCGCCCTGGCCGCCGCCACCAACACCGCCGCCACCGCCGCCGCCGATACCACCGCCGCCTCCACCGAAGCCGCCCTGGCCGCCGCCGCCTCTACCGCCGCCACCGCCACCCGGCGAGAACTGTCGAGCAGCATCTCCTGGGAGTTGGATGTCGGAAGCCGAGTCGGTGCTGCCCGAGATCGGTCGGTTGTTTGGAACCGAGGAGTTATTTCCGCGGATGTCAAATGCTGGAATAGCTTGCTGACCGTACACGTCAACTTCCGAACCACCGAAGATTCGGGTGACGTCGGACTGGCTGAGTCGCGTAAATCGCTTCAGGTTCTCCCATCCGCGCATTGGGTCCGACTTGATGTCGTATACGATTGCGTCGAAGGTTTCCTGAGCCGAAGCATGTCGGATCTGGATTGCGCGGTACACGCTAGAAGCCTTCTTAGGGGCAACTGCTGGTTCTGCCGGAGCCTTGAATGGTTCTGGGCTAATGATGTAGACCCCTAACTCATCTCGCATGAAGAATGCGCCGGCTGCTTCGCAGATGTACTTCACCGCATCTTCTGCGGTGACGTCATTCAGCTTAAGCGTGATGCGTGAGTACGCCTTGGTGGTTGGCTTGACCAAGAACTGAATTCCAGTTCTCTGGAAAATCGTTCGGGTCGCCGCCATCATGTCGGCGTCCTTCAGATTTACGTCAAGACGCACATCTGCTGGTTGCTGCGCGAAGGCAGAAGCGGAAATTGCAATCCCCATTGCAATCATGCAGTTCCGCACTGTTTTCAATCCTTGTCCTCGTAAGTTCATCCTGTGGTTCCCTCTCAAATCTGTTGTTAGACGACGAGCTTAGAAGCCTCGGCCGCCACCGCCGCCGCCGCCGCCGAAGCCGCCACCGCCGCCACCAAAACCGCCGCCGCCGCCGCCGAAGCCGCCGCCACCACCGCCGAAGCCGCCACCGCCGCCGCCGAAGCCGCCGCCACCTTGACCGCCGCCGCCGAAGCCGCCGCCGCCTCCACCGAAGCCGCCGCCACCTTGGCCGCCGCCACCACCGCCGAAGAGCGAACCGAGCGTAATCGTCGACTGCTCAACAAGCTGGGAGAAGTTCGTGCTTCCACCCTGGGTGCCAATCAAGATCGCGATCAGCTGTGGATCCGCGTACTTGATCTGGATTCGTCGAATAACTCGGTTCGTAACCGGAGCAACGACATCGTTAGGGTTCAAATTGGCTGGAGTCTGGTCTGCTTCCTTTCGGATAACCTGATAGATTCCACTTTCAACTCGGTAGGTTGCGTCTACTTGTCGGAGCAGTGCGTTGAGCACCACGCCAAGCGTCTGGCCGGTCAAGTTTGCCGTGACGGTTCCTTGAACCGTTGGGTCAATTGTGTACCCAGTAACGCCCGCAGACTTGAACACTGCACGAAGCGCTTCGCGCACGTCCGATTGCTCGTATTGAACGGAAGCAATGATCTGCTCGTCCTTGTTGTCCTGAGCCAGACTGGTGGTGTAAAGACCTCCCAGTACGATCAGCCCCGCGAATGCTTTGAGTGTCAGTTTCATTTTTCTGCTCCTAATTGTAAGCCTCTTCTTCTTTGATG
>Ga0164294_10004277_pt1 | contig 12495 bp, 7 predicted proteins | sample GEODES005metaG_FD_111479 | JGI IMG/M metagenome (GOLD analysis project Ga0164294, IMG submission 111479) | Oligotrophic lake water microbial communities from Sparkling Lake, Wisconsin, USA - GEODES005 metaG | ecosystem: Environmental > Aquatic > Freshwater > Lake | place: USA: Sparkling Lake... | reverse complement strand
GCGCGGCCGTCGACATGGCGTCTGAGACCGGGAGGTGTGGACTGACACGCGGTCTCACGCGCGCGCGGGCGTGTTTTTTCGAAGGCGAGGTGCCCTTTGGACCGAATTCGCCAAGTTTTCGCCAAAATAAGAAGTCGAAACCTGTTTCGTGCCATGACTCCTTTTCCTACACCTCCATTCCGTCTTTTGCGTGTACTAGAAATGTGCATCGTTGACTTGAATTGACTTGACTTGCCATGCCTTTGCGGCCAATTTTCCGCCACGCAAATCGGCGCCATCCATCCATCAAAATGGGTGTCTTATCTGACGCGAAGGCTCGCGCCTCGCGCCTCTGCGAGCCGTCGGATGACAGCATGTACAAGCCGATGAGCCACAACGTAGGCGATCACTATTCCAAGCCGCGCGCCGCCTCGGCACCGCCAGAGCGACCGCACGGGAGCGGCACGCTGCACTTGCACCGCTTCGAAGGGCTCATCACGTTGCCGCAGAAGCGGCACAAGGAGAACGTAGTGGATGCTCGCGTACACCGCATCGGAGGTGAATCCGAACTGCTCGACGCGAGCAACTATGACGGATATCTGCCTCGGCGCGCCAAGCACGCGGGCATGCTGGGCGCGCCGACTGGCGCCGACTCTGCGATCGGCGCGACGAGAGTCGTGGACCGCGACATTTCGCCGGAAGTCTTCGAGGGCGCGCTCGGCCAGGAAACCCGCCCGAAATCGCTCGTGACCGCCGAGGCGGGCGACAGCCCATCCCACCGCTACTCAGTCGTCAAGGCAGGTCAGTCGAGAAGGCAGGCGATCTGGCAAGAGCCGGGCTCGTACGTGATGAGGAGCGGTCAGCACGTGCGCGAGCTCATGCACGGTCAGAAGGCCGCAACGGTCGCGTCCTCTTCGGATGCCGCCGACGCCCCGGCGTACTCGGCCGCAGCTGAGCTCGAGGTGTCTGTGCCGATGACAAGTCTCGAGGCGGCGGGCTGGAGCCGTGGAGAGAAAAAAGGGCTCGATGGTGCTCGCGCCACCGCAGGCGCCTCGCCACGCTTGCGTCGCGCACGCAGCCGTGAGTTCATGGACGCGGCGGGTGCGGGCACCGTGCACGCTCGAGACGACGCACCCGCGGAGCACGAGCTGACTGCCGCGACGGACGGCTCTGCACTGCACTACCGCAACTACGATCCGAACATGCCCGAGGCCATGCGTGCGGCCATGCGACAGGCTGTAGGGTCTCCCGTCTTCGGGAACCGCTTTGGCAAGGGCGGTGGCAGCGGTGGTGACGGCGGCGGTGGTGGTGGTTTCGGCGGCGTCGGCGGCGGCCGACGCAACCGAGGAGCTAGCATCGACAATACCGATCGTCATCCAGCTGGGCTACCCACCCCCGGCGGCGGAGCCGACCATGCCGCCTTTCCAACCGCCGGAAGCTCTGTCTTCAACGCAGGCGGTGCCGATGAGAAGCGCTGCTCGGCCGCGAAGGAGGATCCGATGCCCGAGCCCATCCACCTCAAACGCTCGGCAGTGCAGCACGCACGTCAAGGAGCCCTCGGCGCCACGTCCGAGGAGCTCGGTGCACTTCGCTCCTCGGATGCGTACCGGTCGTACCATCGCCCCCCCCTCGAACCCGATCTGCATGCACGCTCGCCAATCGTGCGCTCGCCCCTCGTGGCTCGCTATGTCGACGGTGCACTCGTTGGCAGCGCGTCGCTCGTCAATGACCAAGGCGAGCGTGTTGAAGAAGCTTACCGATCGGACCCGGTCTACACCTCCCACTCGCGGGCAGGTGCGTCGTCCATCACCATCAATCGCACGGACGCCGAGCGCTTTCCAGGCATCAACGAACGCTTTGACCGGCCGCTCGCGCCTCGCCGCGGCTGGGGAGGCCCTGAAGAGGTGGGTAACCTGATTAGGCAGGTTCCGACGAAGCAGGAGGTCACCGTGCCCCTGGGCTACGTAGAGAGCATGCAATCGGCGGCAGGGGAAGACTCACGAGGGATCTACGGTGCGCTGCGGCCCTTCATGAAGGACCTCGACGATGGCGCCGAAGTGGGCGCGGCGCGGCTGCACGCGCCCTCACATCCACCCCGGTCACCCTCGTCGCCCTCGCTGTCCTCAGCGCACCGTGCGGTGCCTGGGCTTTGCCGGAGTCTGAGCGCACCTACCAGACGCCAAGCCGCCCTGATCGCTGCGCACCCCGCCCACGCCGAGCGCCCGTACCAAACGTACGTCGTCTCCGACGAGCCGGCTGCGGGGAGGCGACCCGCGCCTCGCGCGAATTCGCGCCGTATGGAGCACGTCGACTTCACTCCCTCCGTCCAAGGCTATGGTGCCCGCTCAAGGTTCGAATCCATTCAAGAGCGTGCGGCAGTGCTCCCCGGCCATTTCGGGCGTGAGCACCCGCAGTACTTCGAAGCTGTGCCGAGCGGCACCGCTGGGAACCACTGGCGGGAACCACTGCGGGCGCCCGGTTCCCTGCGGGGTGGCGCGGGCGCCGACGACCGTGCACTAGGAGTGCCACCTACGGCGCCTGCTCTCGAGCAAACTGAGGTTGACGAGTTAATGTTTGGCTCCAAAGCTGACGCAGCCACGGGCACCACTCGACCTCGCGCGTCGAGATTGCGTGAGTGGCGCTCACAGCTCTCTGACAGGGCGCTCGGTACAGCGCTCGGCCGCCCCGGTGACGAGTGGTTTGACGACGCCGCCGGCCTCGATCCGGTGGCGCCGCGTGAAGTGTACTCGCTCGCTGATCCGGGGGCGGTGCGCAAAGCGATGAGGGCGGCGGCCGACAATGCACGAGACATCATGCCTTCAGTGGGCGACTGGCCAACGGGCGGGCGGCCGTCACGTATCCGCATCGTCGGAGACCCTAGCGAGACGCCCGACCTTCCGACCGCGTCGTCAGTCGTCTTCAACGGAGTAAGCACCGACGGCCTCGAACGAGCCATCAGTGTCTCCAATGCCGCCGCCGCGCACGTCGTCGCCGCCACATTAGGCGGTGAAGCGCCTGGCGCCGAAACCAACAAGCTCGTCGCCGCTGCCCAGAAGCGGCAGAAACGCGCCAGTGGTATCCCCGAAGGATCTGCAGACGACATGGCGCTCGAGGCGTTGTATCGGCGGCCAGCTCGGCTCTCGCGCAGCCGTTCGTTTGGGACGGCGGCGACGGCGCAGCGTGAGCAACGCGAGCGGCGTGAGGCGGAGGATCGCCCAACTGATCGCCCCGAGCCCGGCGGCACGAAGGGATCACCAAGCTACGATTTCGAGGTGCAGCGATCGCCGAGCTCCGATCTCGAGATGCAGAGGCAGATGATGATCCAGAGGCGCGCGGAGGAGCTCGATGCGCATCGACAACTACAACAGCGGCGAGCAGACCAGAGGGAGCGAGTGTACGAAGGGAGGCTGGGCATGTCCACGCTCCACGTGAGTCGATCGCAACTGTATCGCAACTTCGACACGAGTGCGGCGGACGCACCAGGGAATGGCGAGGGTGGCGGCGGCGGTGGTGGCGGCGGTGGAGGCGTCCCGCGCTCTGCCTCCCCCTTGGTGCGTCGCGCCGCACGCAACGCTGGACGAGAGGCTTTCAGTGTCATCTTCGGACGCGGACCCGACGCCGACGGTGGCAGCAGCATCAGCAGTGGCGCGGTCGAGAAGATGTCCGAGCAGCACTCGTCCGCTTACGAGATCGCGAAGCACAGTGATGAAGTCGAGGGGATCGTACCTGGCTACACGGGCCACGTTCCGCGCGCTCGTTTTGCGTACGGCGAAGCGGCCATCGGCGGCCTACTGCCGACGCCGTTGGCTGGACGCTGGCCTCCGAGCGACGCCTCGACAGGTGGCATGTCCTCTGCCGAGCTCGGCGCGATGCGCGCAAGAAGCGAGCTGGGCGGCAAGGGCTGTAAACCCGAGCTGTCACCTCGCTCGAAGCTGGAAGCTGAGGTGCGCAAGGCGGAGGTGGAGAAGCGCGCTCGCGACGACGGTATCGGCCTGATGCAGCCGGTCGACGAGCGCAGAGCTCGCGTGAAGAGCCCTCCACCCGTCGAGACCGAAGCGGCCACAGCCCACGGGGTGGGTTACGCCACGGATGCTGATACGGTGGTTGCGGGCAAGAGTACCGTAGCCATCTACGAGGCTCTGCACCATGCGATGACTCCGGGGAAGCACAAGCGGCCCTCGCCGCTTGCCAAATCTCCTCGTGGCCAGCTCGAGGCAGAGCTGAGAGAGGCACAGGGGAGGAAGAGGGCGGAGGCCGCTGCCGCCGGCACGAGCACTGCAGCCCGTGATGAGCGCTTGGGCTCGCCGCGTGCCGTCGCCTCTCCCCGCTCGATGTCTCCTCGCTCGACACGGCTAGGCTTCAACTTTTCGCCGGGCGGCGGGGCTGCTGGATCGTCTCTCAAGCGCTCGTCCTCACCCTTGCTGGCCTCGCCGACGGCGGGTACCTGGATGGCGGGTGCGCCAGCAGGGGCCCGGGCAGGGGCGCTAGTGGCGCGTGCCAGTAGCGAGGCGGTGTGAGAGTGAAGATGCTGCGCGGATGTAGGTTGTAGGGACGTCTAGGATGTACCATGTACTGTACCCGAACCTCAGAGAGTGCATCAGGCGGTAGAGGGGTCCTCGAGCTTGTGGACCGTATGCACGCCGGTCCGGTGTCTTGGGTGTCGAGTTATATCCATAAGCAGTGAAACTACCATGGATGCCAATGGAAGCTACAAGTCCTGATCTTCCTAAACATATACCGCTCCCCCGGTGTCTTTTTACCGGTAACCTCAGTGGGTGAAACCGCTCGCGGTCGTGTACTGTACGCGATCAGCTGCAGCGCTGTACAAGTAGGACCGCGCGGAGCGAGCGCGCGCAGCGCGTTCGGATGCAGGCCCACAACCCTTCCGCGATGCTCTCGCTACAGACAAACAAGACGTTATTGTCACCCAATGGCTGGCAGGGGATCAGCTTACCTTCTTCACCAACTTTTGAGCGTATCCAGACGCAGCCAAGCGCTGCATACAAAACTGCTGGAGCGAGCAACTCGAAGCTGTCCAGAACGCCCCCGCCTCCAGTGCGTTTCGCGAGAGCGGAACCAGCTCTCCCAGATTCACCTATGACGTGGAGCGATGGCGTGGGTGCACCTGAACTTCCATCTGGTGCATGGCGGTATGAGCTGGCGCTCGAACAGTTCCTCAGCGGTGAAGAGGAGCGGCGACGACGCGAGCAAGAGGAGCGTGAGCGGGAGGAGGAGGAGCGGCGACGCGCGGCACTGGAGGAGGAGGACCGGAGGCGAAGGGCGGAGGAGAGACGGCGGTGGGCGGAGCAGCAGGAGGAGGAGCGGAGGCGGCTGGAGGAGGAGCGGAGGCGGCGGGCGGCTCACAACCTCAATGAGATGATGAATGCAGTCAAGGACCCGCGAGCTAAGGCGGATTTGCAGGCAGAGCTTCAGGCGATGCTGCGAGATGGCAGCTTGAGCAACCCGAGCAGTCCTCTGCTCGATCCCTCTGACAGATTACATGTACATTTCCAAGAAGAAAGGTCGCACGAGGCATCAGCTCACTTGGAAGCCGAGTCGCTCAAGCCGGCCGAGCCTCCCAATTGCGCTCGGTTTGCCCAGTCTGAACCGAGCGGGCAGCGTGGGAGCAAACCTGCTGTAGCCCTCCCCGCCCGTACGGCCTTGCTTCAGCATCGAGGGGCATCCCTAGCCGAGGCGAGAGCCGTGCTGCAAACCAGCAGCCGGCAGCTCAACTTGAGGATCAACGTGAAGCGTGTGCCCAAGGTTGCTGCTGATGAGATGCGTGCACGCTGGCTGGGCACACGCTTCGCCGGCGTACTGGAGAGGCCGAAGGGCAAGGTACCACCGCCTCCTCCTGCTGGTGCTCTTCCTCCATCCCTGCACACGTTCTACCACGGCAGCTTACACACGTTCACGGCAGCTTGCACACGCCCTACTGGCATGCAAGAGGGCCCGACGTACAGGCATCCTCCGGAGCTACACATGGAGGAGAAGCAGGATGCTGCAGTTGCGTACCATCCTCACGAAACGAAGCGAATGCTTTCTCAAAGACTAAGTCAAACGACACGCGGAATGCGCGCTCGACCGCATTCTGCTCCTTCGCTTTCCTTGTCGCTCGAGCGTCATCCACATTGATGGGGCTTCGGGTCGGAACGCAGAATTAATCTTCTTATCAACTAACATTTTCTGATATATATGGGGCTTAGTACGCCCACCGCGCCTCCTCCTCTTGGTACCACGCGAGCATGCCGATCAACGTCTGTCCGCGCTCCTTGCCCTCGCACATGGCGCAGGCGAGGATGGCGCTGTCATCGGACACGAGTTGCGCGCCGAGGATGCGGCTGAGTATCTGCAGCCGATTGAAGCTCATGCGCGGGCAGCCGAGCACGCGCAAAGACGCGAGCGTTGGCGGAAGTCTCTCGAGCGTCGCATCTCCAAGTGCCGGGCAGAAGCTCATTTCGAGAGACTGCAGCCCCGGCAGCGCCATCAGCAGCGCCGACACGTCCTCATCGATGGCTTGTGAGCAGTGTGAGAGCGAGAGCTGGCGCAGACGGTGCGCGACCGGCAGCGTGCCGGCCATGGCGGTCGCTGCGAAGTCGACAGTCACGTGCTCACAGCCGCGCAGCTCGAGCACCTCTAGCTGTTTGAGGCCATCGAGCACAAAGCAGAGCGCCTCGCTGCTCAGGTGGCCCGAGCCCGGAAGGCGCAATTCGGCGAGTAAAGGGCAGGCCTCGACGATCTCGCGCACGCCCTCGTCGAGCACGCTGCCGCAGCGGGCGACAAGTGCAGGCGCAAACTCGAGGGAGTTCCGTGAGGGCGCATGCTTACAGAACGTGGGCCGGTGGGTGGCGCGCTCGGGCAGGTGCACGTTCAGCACACGGGCAGCTGAACAGTGCGGACTCTGACGCAAGTAGGCTGTGAGTGCGGCGGCTGGAAGCGTGATCTTCTCCCAGCAGATCGCCTCCGTCTGGATGATGGAGTGGAAGGTCTTCGACGTGCGAGCCATCGCAGCCAGCTCGGCGAGCCCATCGATATTCGAGCAGAGGTGAACGAGCGTATCGTAGGGTAGCGCCGCGAGTGTGAGCGTCGCGTCCGTTGAAGCGCGAGCGCGGCGAGTGCTGGCCGAGGGGACTGGCATCTGGTCCGACGACGCGAGACCTCCGACGATCGCTCAAATTCGACCCGCGACCGCAAAAAGATATCCGAGCGCCTCGCTCCTCGTGAAACCGCAGAACATGCCGGTACGTTCTGGCGCCCCGGTCCGTGTCGTCGCTCGTCGGCTCAACTCTCGTGCCCTTTTTGGTGTTGTAGTGTCAGAGGACACTCTAGATGAATATGTACACAAAGAGGGTGCGGTGCCGCCCCGACAGTGTTCGCGATTCCGTTTGGCCAGCTTGGGTTCCTTGTTCTTGTAGAGCGTCTAGGCTCTGTGTTCTCTGCTCGATGGATACCAAGCGCCAACGCGCTCGCTCGCTCAAGAGGTCTCAGAGCTCATCGTGCTTGCCGCCGCCGCCGCGCGCTGCCGCCTTCGCCGTCGCCTTGGGCCAAGTCGAGTTGATCGAGGCGAGCAGCTCGACGCGTGTCCACAGCCGTTCGGCCACCTCGGCCGGCCAAAGCATAGGGTCGTACGGCCGAAGCGGCTGCCAGAGCAGATGGCCTGCGCGGTGCGCTGCTGCGTCGAGTGAAGTCAAACGCGGCCCGGGCGGCTCACTCAGCCACATCTCGTCTGCCTCGCCCTCGAGGGCGGCCATCGTCATGGGCAGCGCACCGTCGGCCGCGTGCACCGCGTAGCCGTCCATGTACGCGCGCATGCTCTTGATCCCTCGGCGTGAGAGCCCGAGGGTGTGTACGAGCTCCTGCTGGTAAGGAATTCCCGTGGCCGCAAGGCCCGGGTCGGCGACGAGAGCCGCGCCGGTCACGCCCGCGGAGGCCAGACGCGTGTTGAGCGCCCGGGCGTATAGGCAGAGCGCAGCCTTCGAGAGCGCGTACTGGGAAGATGGCGAGTCGCTGAATCCGGCGCCTCGCAAGTCCGACAGCGACGACTGCGCCGCGTTCTGACGTGCTGAGCTCGTGTGCACGACGATGCGCGCGTAGGTCGAGCGCTGAAGGCTGGGTAGCAGCTCGCGCACGAGCAGCGCGTGCCCGAGAAGGTTCACCTGCATGGTCGCCTCCTCATTATCTGCGGTGAGCTGAAGTTGGTCGCGCGGGCTCCCGCCGCGGCCCGCGTTGAGGCAGAGCACATCGATCGGCCGCCCGCCCTCGTGCAGATGCGCGCCGAACGCGCGCACGGACGCAAACGAGGCGAGGTCGAGCGTCGCCTCGGGCACCTCGACGGTCGCGTTTGGCAGTGCCGCTCGGATGGCGGCGGCCGCCCCGCGCGTCTCGAACTCGAGGCCTGGCCGCGACGGGAGGACCACTGCCAGGCCGATGGAGGCGAGCATTTTGGCTACAAAGAAGCCGATACCAGACGAGCCGCCGGTGATGAGCGCACGGCGACCGCGCTGGCGCTCACCATGCTCGCGCAGAAGGTGCACCATCGCGGCAGTGATCCAGCGTGGCTCAGGCCCACCCCACTCGTGCGCGAGCGCCGCCTCATACTCGCCCTCCTCTGTCGGGTGCAAAGTGAGCTCGAGACCATCGAGCGTGCCCGTGTCGCGCAGGCTGTTGGCCGCGGCGCGACTTGCGTCATCATTGTCTTTCGGGAGGCCGCCCTTCATTCTCGCGCGTCTGTCTCTTGTGAAGTCTCTTTCTCTTGTGCAGCGAAATTGGCTTGGCGTAGGCGGTTCGGCTGTAGCCTCAACTCGCTCCCTTGTGAACCATTTTTCATTCACACAGCGCGCGCGCGCGCCTCGCCGCTTCTTGGAAGGTTCAGTCGGACCCGACCATGATGGTCGCAACGGGACGCACGCTAGCGCGACGCGCGGTGCCACGCCACCGCTCGGGCGTTCTTGTGGTCGAGACGGTGGCACAAACTGCGCTGGCGAGTGAAAAGCCGAAGCACGCGAAGGCAGAGTGGGATGGCACCCGCCCCCAGGGGTGGTGTGGGGGCTTTATCCATGATGGAAAAGAGGGCTTCTTCGAGCATCAACCTGGCTTCTTGCGCGCGAGGGTACGGTGTTGAGCTTGATATCCGTTCGCTGCTTTGGATTTTCGCATCATGCTCTCAAGCTACCTTTAGACGCGATGTCCGACGACGACTCGATGCTCACAGCAGTCACTGCACACACGCCATTTGCCTTAGGGTCTCCACCACATTCTGATAGAGTACCTGTTTTTCCTGTGTAGCGTGTTAGGAGGCTGATCGAGACTTGTACATACACTCACATCAGAACATTACGCGGTGTACCCCGTGACCGCCATGCCCATGGAACTGGATGCTGATGAGAACGACTCCGGGTCATTGAGTTTGGCTAGGGCATCTGTGCACTCTTCGTCGAGTACGGCAAATGCAGTTGCGTAGCGCCGGAAGTTGCCGCCGGAGTGCTGCATACGCAGCTCCTCGAGGGCAGCGGATACTAGCTGCTGTGGCGTCGACATACTGCCGTCTCGATCGGACGAGCGGCGCGACTTCATCGGCGAGTCGACGCCGCCGACAACCGGCCCATGGGCCGCCCCGCTGTAGACGCAAGCACTTTCGGACGCTCGCCTGGGCGCACCGCTCTTAGCCATGTGGCGACCGAGCATTGCAGGATCGAAGAGCTCGCCACTCAGCACGCAAAAGTTGTCGAAGAGTAGCCGCATGCGAGTCACGAAGCGTCGACGCACCGACGACTGTTTTCTCCAGTCGTTGGCATCCTCCAGACCCCGAGCGACAGTCCCCGTGATGCTGAGCATGATAGCGAGGATACGCACCACAAAATCTGTCTTCGTGCCACATGTTGGCCTCCCAGTCGTGTAAACGACGCCGCTCGCTCCGTCACCAAGCTCTTCGTTTCTGCTGCCATCACTTCCTGGGCTTCCAAAGGATCCGATCATGGCAATCAGGACGGGCACTGCGGCAGCGCATATCATCTGCGTCGCCCAAAGCTGCCTGCCTCGCCGCTGGTATGTGTTGGCCCACCGCTCATGGTCATTCATCTTCTGCACCGTAATGGCCAGCACATCTCGTTCGCTAGCATTGAGCTCAAGCCGCGCGATCCGAGCGTGCGCCGACGGATCCGAGCCGTGAAGTCGGTCGTACTCGCTCAGTATCACCGTCGGCGCGGGCAGTACTGTCGGCAAGGGCAGCATGAAGGTCGGGTCCACTGCTGAGTGCAGCGGCGTGCCATTGATATTGATGGGTCCGCTCGAGTCGCCTTCGGATTCATCGTGGAGGCGTAGAAAGGGAGGCTGCATATGGGGCAGGATAGGAGTAGGAGCGCGACGAGCACGCGGCGCCGCGGGCAGGGAATTATGGGGACGGAACACGGGGGCCCGCGGTCAGGGGTGGTCAGAGGTGGCTCTCAAGCAGACAACCAGTCCAAATCGAAATGCACGTTCGGGGCCTTGTAATCGCGCAACGCGTGACGAAACCTGGGCTACATGTAGGGGAGACAGCGGCGGATAACAAGGTGGCGGGAAATGAGCATTTGGATTGAGAGTGTGCGCGTGTTCAGTGTGTTATTGAGACACTCAGACACAGATTACGCACACCGTAGTACAATAAGGGGCGACGCTTTTGGGGCGACAGGTCGAGGCGTCGAGCGACGAGCGTGCGACCTACATATGTTTTAGAGTTTTACTTGTATGCACTGAAGGTCTGTATGTTCATACTGTTCAGATGTGCACATGAATGAGAAGTTGAGAACTAACGTGTCAAGCCAAGTCAAGTCAAGTCACTACATAAACATCAGACAACCTGACTTGACTTGACTTGACTTGACTTGACTTGACTTGACTTGACTTGTCTGGACGTGTTTCTACGGCGCGTTGTGCTGATCTGCGCCCGATGGAGGCCTCGGGCTTCGGGCACGGCGACGCGTACGTGCACAGCGCGCACTGTGTCAACTTCGATGTGGACATTGGCCACGTGATAGAGGCAAGCTGGCCGAGGAAGCTGACGGCCGCTGAGGAGACCACGTTGTGCTTTGCAGCAATGCCTGACTCGCAGCCAAGCTCCGGTGGCCTGGGCGACAGCTGCTTCGCCTTTCACTTCCTGAGCGAGAGCGGCCGCGCGCTGTGGGGTTTCTCGCTCTTCCGCGCACGGCGCGAGTCCAGTCAGCGGCGCGGCGTCTTCCAGAAGTCACTCGTGCTCCTCAGTGACAAGCCGTTTTTTCAGCTCTTCCGCTCTGCTGTCACGTTGCTAGCGGACGCCTACTTCGCATCGGGATCGAAAGCACTTTCGGCGGCGCTACGGAGCATGGACGCCTGGCCCCCTGCGCATCAGCCGGGGCTCTACGTCGGCCTAGGCCTGCTGCAGCAGACGCTGACGCTCGCGACTGAGGCGTGCGAGGCTGGGCCTGTCTTCGCGCTGCCGTGCGCCGCGCCCGCCTCTGCACCGAACACCGCCAGCGACGCCACGTGCACAGCGCCGGCGCCGGCGTCCGGCCCGAGCGGTGCACTGCGCGAGCCGGTCGCGGTGCGCTCGCTGTGCGCGTTGGGAGGCGAGTGCTGGACGCTTTGGCAGCTGCTTTTGACGGGTGAGTCGCTCGTTGTGCTCACCCCGTCGCCGCACCAGTGCAGTGACATCGTGCTCGCGCTGCCCGCGCTGATCGCGCCGCTGCCGTGCATGTCAAACGTTCGTCCGTACCTTACCGTCCACGCGCCGGACTGGGAGGTGCACTTGACCGGCACAGGACCGCCGCCGGGCTCTGGTCTGCTCGTCGGCGCCACCAACCCCATGCTCAGCCGAAACCCTCCTGCATGGCTGTCACTGCTGGTTCTCGAGGCGCGCGAGGCGTCCGCATCGACGGCGGCGGCGGCGTCGCAGCCACCGCTGCCATCCGTGCCCACTCAAGGCGGTGGCCTCGGCTTACTCTTTGGCTTCGGGCCGAGCGCCGAGGTGGGGCGCGCCGACGCGGCGCTGAGCGGCTCGTGGGCGGCAGCCCGCTGGAAGTCGCACGTCGAGGTGGTCGTACGCGCAGATGAGCACGTACTCCACCGGCTGCGTGAGGCCGAGGCTGTTGCCGCCGCCGCCGCCGTGCCGCTGGCCATGGCGCGTTCAGCAGCGAGCAGCAGCAGCAGCAGCGGCGGCGGCGGCGACGACGGCGGCACCGCGGGGCGCGGCGACCGGCTGCTGCGCGAGCACTTTGAGCAGCTCACCCTATCCTTCCTCCAGCCGCTCGAGCGCTTCACAACGATGGGTTCGCTGCAGATCGGCTCCCACATGCGCCCGACTGCCGAGGGCGGCGGCGGCGGCGCCAACGGCGACGGGCGCGAGTCTCTCGGGTTGATGCTGCATGAATGGAGCTACGAGGCGCAGACACGCTTTCTGCGCGAGGTCGAGGCCATGGAGCCGCCGCCGCTGCCGCGCTCGATTGTGCCTCAGCGGGCCGACCTGCTGCGGCTGTACACGGCCTTCCTGCGCACGCCCCACTT
>Ga0164294_10004276_pt1 | contig 12496 bp, 13 predicted proteins | sample GEODES005metaG_FD_111479 | JGI IMG/M metagenome (GOLD analysis project Ga0164294, IMG submission 111479) | Oligotrophic lake water microbial communities from Sparkling Lake, Wisconsin, USA - GEODES005 metaG | ecosystem: Environmental > Aquatic > Freshwater > Lake | place: USA: Sparkling Lake... | reverse complement strand
GTCTACGGCGAATAGAGCCGCGGTGCTGCCGGCCATCTGTCAATGATCCACCCTGTCGCCGCGGATGTGCGGAAGGCGATCCCGGCGCGTCGCCGCCGGTTCTGGTGACTGACCGCGTTGGTTGCCTAGTTCCAGCCGTTAGCGTCGTACTCCGCCAGAAGCCGGTCGAGCGATTCCTGGTCAGCCCATCTCTGCACTTCCGGACTGGGCGGAATCGCCTTGCCGGCCGGGTGGCGCAGTTTGGCCGCTAGTAGGGCTGCCTCCCGCTTATTCATTGGGATCGGCTTATCGTCATCATCCCTGACCTGTTCAGGCGCATCTGATTGTCCGGGTTCTCGGGTGCGGCCAAGATGGCCACTGCGTCTGTCCTCAGCATCGGCCACACCGCTTCGCGGTAACAGGGCCTTTAGATGTGCGACGGCAGAGACTTTCGGCCCCACCAAGGTCGGCGGATTCGTCGAACTTTGCGTGATTTGTCGGTGCGCGAAGGCAGCATAGCCCGACCGTGGTTCAAGCAGCGGGCACCGGCTGCAGTGGCTGGCCCGCAGGTGAGGGAGGTGATTGGCAGTGGGACGTCAACCGAGTGATGACTACGACCCTGGCGCGCCGGGTACGTGGGGTGAGCCCCCGGAGTTGATCGACTTCGTGGAGGGAGATGACGACGATGATGACGACTGATCGCGGTATCGACTCAGAGTGAGGAGCGTGAAGGCTGCGACGACGACAACAGCGACGCCTCCGAGATCAACTGATCGTCGGGAATCTTCTCGTTGTACGCGCGAAGTGCCTAGTTCACGTCTAGTTCACGCGGCCCGCTTTTGGGCGGTAAACGTCCTCTGAAATCCGAGGACTGCGGTGCGCGATACTGGGATTGAACCAGTGACCTCTTCCGTGTCAGGGAAGCGCTCTCCCGCTGAGCTAATCGCGCGGGTCGATCAATGGAGGTGGAGACGGGAATCGAACCCGTGTGCACGGCTTTGCAGGCCGTTGCCTCACCACTCGGCCACTCCACCGTTGGGGTTTGATGCCTGTTGCACCTTTCGAGCGGATGACGGGATTCGAACCCGCGACCCTCACCTTGGCAAGGTGATGCGCTACCAACTGCGCTACATCCGCGAGCCACGGGCGAGATCGTCGCCCGTTGCGAACACTGACAATAGTCCACCGACGCGAACCCGCACAAATCCCGGGGTCCTTTGCCGTGGTGACCGTATTCAGCGGAAATACACCCCCGTGTTAATCTTCGACCTCGGTAAGTGGCCACCCAGGGGTGTGCCCGCCGGTCCCGTGGCTCAGTGGGAGAGCGTCCGCTTCACACGCGGAAGGTCGCTGGTTCGATCCCAGCCGGGACCACCAGTTCGGGGAACCTAGGAAGTAATTCATTGGAGAACGCCATGCAAATTCTGCGCACCCCCGACAGCCGTTTCGCCAACCTGCCCGGGTGGTCCTATACATCCCACTACGCGGATATCACCGACGCCGCTACCGGTCAGGAGCTGCGGATGGCCTATGTGGACGAGGGCCCACGGGACGGCGCCACGGTGCTGCTGCTGCACGGTGAGCCCAGTTGGTCCTACCTTTACCGGCACATGATCCCGGCACTCGTCGCCTCGGGCCACCGGGTATTGGCGCCGGATCTGATCGGGTTTGGTCGCTCCGACAAGCCGGCCGACCGCAACGACTACACCTACGAACGCCACGTCGCTTGGTTGAGCCAGTGGTTCACCGCCATGGACACCACCGACGTGACACTGTTCTGCCAGGACTGGGGTGGGCTGCTGGGCCTGCGACTGGTGGCCGCGTTCCCAAAGCGATTCGCCGGGGTCGTCGTCGCCAACACCGGACTGCCGATCGGAACCGGGTTCTCTGAGGGATTCAACCAGTGGCTGGCGTTCAGCCAGAGCACCCCGGATCTGCCGATCGGCATGATCGTCAATGGGGGCACCGCTCGTGACCTGAGCGACGCCGAGGTGGCGGCCTACGACGCGCCATTCCCCGACGCCAGTTACAAAGGCGGCGCCTGCCAGTTCCCGACGCTGGTTCCCATCACACCCGAACACGGTTCCGTCGAGGAGAACAAGGCCGCGTGGGCAGTGCTGACCCAATTCGACAAGCCCTTCGTCACCGCATTCAGCGATGCCGATCCCATCACCGGCGGTGGGGAAGCGGTGTTCCAGAAGCTGATCCCCGGTGCCAAGGACCAACCCCACGTCACGCTCAAGGGCGCGCATTTTCTTCAGGAAGATTGCCCCGACGACATCGTCGCGGTCATCGACGGTGTGGTGGCGCGCAGTCGCGCCTGAATCCGGCCTACGCAGCAATCGATGCGGTCCGCTCCCGGGCTGACCGTCGCGTTCGGACTGCAGAGTGGCTACACCGCGTTCAAATAGCGAGCGGTGACGACCCGCTGGGCCATCGACAAGACCGGGGTGCCCAGCCGGCTCCACCACGTGGCCGGCCGCGAGAACGCCACCACCTCGCTGTAGACGCCCTCGTCGGCGGGGTCATAGCGCACCCCGAACATCTCCTCGCCACAGACCGCGTGCCCCGGCAGGCTGCCGTACGCGAAGCCGCGGCGATTGGGTTCGTTGGTCACGTAGACCACCCGGCAGGGCGCGGCGAACGGCCCGAGACGGCCCAGCACGTCGGTGCCAACCTGGGCCACCTCGGTGGTCGCGGTGACGCGCACCCCGGCCCCGCGGAGCATGCCGTAGCGCATCACGGACTCGGAGGCCAGCTCGAATCGGTCGCGGCCGGTCCCAATCCGATGCGTCAACCGGACGTACCGGTAGCCCGCAGGCAGCGTCGTCGCTGTCGCGCCCACCTCTGGATAGGTCAACGCCAAGTCGGCAAGATCGTTCACCTGCATGGCCCCACCATGCCACCACCGCACGTACACTCCACTGCAGCGACCCCGACAAGCACGGTGACTGGATGACAGACGAGACGACGTCGGCTGCCCCTGCCGATCGACGCGGGATCAAACACCGCTGGTTGCAGCGTAGAAACCGATTGCGTGAGCGACCACTGGTCGACTTCTCCTATCGGGTCGGCGTGGCGGTGGTCGGGTTGAGCGTGTTGTTCGTCGGTATCGCGGCGATTCCCTATCCGGGACCCGGGTGGGCGATCGTGTTCCTCGGTCTGGCGATTCTGGCCACCGAGTTCTACTGGGCGCGTCGCACGCTGACGTTCACCCGCGCGCGCTACGACTCTGCGATGGCGTGGTTGCGCGGGCGTCCCTGGTGGGTTCAGACGATTGCAGCGGTACTGACCGGGGCTGTCGTGGTGGCCACGTTGTGGATCTTCGGGGTGATCGCCTGGTCGGCCAGGCTGGTGGGTCTGGAACACCCGATGCTGCGCAGTCCGATCGGCCTCGGAGCCTGATCACCCGCCTGGATAGCATGGTCACGACCGTCGCCGACCCGGCGCGCTGGTCCATGCCGTCCCGAGGCATACGGAAAGAGACCCTTGATGAGCGCGCCCGCACAACCCGCCCTGTTCAGCCCGCTTCGGGTTGCGGCCGGGACCACCGCGGGAGCCGCAGTACGCGACGCCGGTCTGCCGGGTCGCGGTGAACCCGCCGCGATCGTGGTGGTCCGTGACGCCGACGGCACACTGCGCGACCTGAGCTGGGCGCCGGATGCCGACACCGACGTGACCCCGGTGGGCGCCGATAGCGACGAGGGCCGCAGCGTGATTCGGCATTCGGCCGCCCACGTTCTGGCCCAGGCCGTGCAGGAATTGTTCCCGGCGGCCAAGCTGGGCATCGGCCCGCCGATCACCGATGGCTTCTACTACGACTTCGATGTGTCGGAGGCCTTCACGCCGGAGGACCTTGAGAAGCTCGAGAAACGGATGAAGGCCATCATCAAAGACGGTCAGCTGTTCTCCAGGCGGGTCTATGAGTCCAAGGAAGCGGCCCGTGCCGAGCTTGCCCATGAGCCCTACAAACTCGAATTGGTCGACGACAAGTCCGGCGACCCGGATGTGATGGAGGTCGGTGGCGACGAGCTGACCGCCTACGACAACCTCAATCCGCGCACCCGGGAACGCATCTGGGGTGATCTGTGCCGTGGCCCGCACGCCCCGACCACCAAATACATTCCGGCGTTCAAGCTGACCCGAAGTTCGGCCGCGTACTGGCGTGGCAACCAGAACAACGCAAGCCTGCAGCGGATATACGGGACCGCGTGGGAATCGCAGGAGGCACTGGACCGCCACCTCGAACTGCTGGAGGAGGCACAGAAGCGTGACCACCGCCGCCTCGGTGTCGAACTCGACCTGTTCAGCTTCCCCGACGAATTGGGCTCGGGGCTGCCGGTATTCCACCCCAGGGGCGGCATCGTGCGCCGGGAGTTGGAGGAGTACTCGCGGCGCAAGCACATCGAGGCCGGCTACGAGTTCGTCAACACCCCGCATATCACCAAAGAACAGCTCTACATCACCTCAGGGCACCTGGAGTGGTACGCCGACGGCATGTTCCCGCCCATGCACATCGACGCCGAATACGCCGAAGACGGCACACTGCGCAAGCCCGGGCAGGACTACTACCTCAAGCCGATGAACTGCCCCATGCACCATCTGATCTACCGGTCACGGGGCCGGTCCTACCGCGAACTTCCCCTGCGGCTCTTCGAATTCGGCACGGTGTACCGCTACGAGAAGTCAGGCGTGATCCACGGTCTGACCCGGGTGCGCGGCATGACCCAGGACGACTCGCATATCTACTGCACCCGTGAGCAGATGCGTGACGAACTGACCTCCCTGCTGCGTTTCGTGCTGGAACTGCTCGGCGACTACGGCCTCAACGACTTCTTCCTGGAGCTGTCGACGAAAGACCCGGAGAAATACGTCGGCTCCGACGAGATGTGGGAGGAGGCCACCGAGACACTGCGGGAAGTCGCCGAATCCAGCGGCCTCGCCCTGGTCCCCGATCCGGGCGGGGCGGCCTTCTACGGACCCAAGATCTCCGTGCAGGTGCGCGATGCCCTCGGCCGCAGCTGGCAGATGTCCACCATTCAGCTCGACTTCAACATGCCGGAGCGCTTCGAACTCGAATACACCGCCGCCGACGGCACCCGTAAGCGCCCCGTCCTCATCCATCGCGCGCTGTTCGGTTCGATCGAACGGTTCTTCGGCATCCTCACCGAGCATTACGCCGGTGCATTCCCGGCCTGGCTCGCCCCGGTTCAGGTGGTCGGTATCCCGGTGGCTGCCGAACACGTCAACTATCTCAATGACGTTGCTGCAGAACTCAAGTCGAACGGGGTACGCGTCGAGGTGGACGCCAGTGATGACCGGATGGCGAAGAAGATCGTGAACCACACCAACCAGAAGGTGCCGTTCATGCTGCTGGCCGGAGACCGTGACGTGGAAGCGGGCGCGGTGAGCTTCCGGTTCGCCGACCGCACCCAGATCAACGGCGTGCCCCGGGATAAGGCGATCGCCACGATCGGTGCCTGGATAGCCGGGCGCGAGAACACGGTTCCGAACGCGGAAACGATGAAGGTCAGCGGTGACTGATCGGATTACGGATCGGGGCGCGGGGGATCCGGACCGACTGCAGCGGCTGTGGACCCCGCACCGGATGAGTTACATCGTGGAGTCGCCGGTTCGCCGTGATCCGTCGCAGCCCCATCAGCCATTCACCGACATTCCGAACCTGTCGGATGAGGACGGACTGGTGGTCGCCCGCGGGGACCTGGTCTACGCGGTACTGAACCTATATCCGTACAACCCGGGACATCTGATGGTGGTGCCCTACCGCCGGGTGTCGGAGCTCGAAGACCTCACCGACGCTGAGACCGCCGAGCTGATGAAGTTCGTGCAACAGGCGATCCGGGTGATGAAGTCCGTATCGCGGCCCGACGGATTCAATGTCGGTCTGAATCTCGGTAAGTCGGCTGGCGGTTCACTGGCCGATCATCTCCACATGCATGTGGTACCCCGGTGGGCAGGCGACGCCAACTTCATCACCATTGTCGGTGAAACCAAGGTGGTCCCGCAGTTATTGCGTGACACCCGGGTGCTGCTGGCCGACGAATGGGCGCTGCAGCCGTGAGCGATTTCTATCTGATGACGCGGGCGGCCTACACCAAGCTGAGCGCTCCGTTGGCCCGCGCCGCGTTACGGATCGGGCTGACTCCCGACATGGTCACCATCATCGGTACCGCGGGCACGGTGGCGGCGGCACTCATCCTTTTCCCCGCCGGGCAGCTATTCGTCGGCTGGCTGGTGATCTGGTTCTTCGTTTTGGCCGACATGCTCGACGGTGCGATGGCCCGGCAACGTGGCGGCGGAACCCGATTCGGATCGGTGCTCGATGCGACGTGTGACCGGATCAGCGACGGCGCGATTTTCTGTGGGCTGCTGTGGTGGGCCGCGTTCGGGTTGCGCAGTTCGTCGCTGATGATCGCCACCCTGATCTGCCTGGTGACCTCCCAAGTCATCTCCTACATCAAGGCCCGCGCCGAAGCCAGTGGCCTCAACGGCGGCGGCGGGTTGATCGAGCGCCCGGAACGCCTGATCATCGTGCTGTTGGGAGCGGGTCTTTCCGACCTGCCAGTGTTCCCGATCCCGATGGCGCTGCCCGTGGCCATGTGGCTGCTGGCAATCGCCAGCCTGGTGACTGTTGGGCAGCGTGTGCATGCCGTGCGTAGCTCGCCCGGCGCGGTGGACAAGATCGAGCAACCCGGCGGCGATCCGGGGAGCGGCGCACGGTGACCAAGTTGCCCTTTGGCGAGACTCTCACCGATTGGGGCTATGCCGGCGGGTGGCTGATGGTCCGCGCAATGCCGGACGTATTGGCTCGCAACGTCTTCGATGTCGGAGCCCGGTACGCAGCACGCGACGGCGGGCCAGACCAGCTTCGAAAAAACCTGGCCAGGGTTCTCGGTACGACGCCCGCTGAGGTGCCCGATTCACTGATGCGCGCTTCGGTTGCGTCCTATGCCCGGTATTGGCGGGAGGCGTTCCGTCTACCGACGATGAACCGGGCCGAGTTGGCCAAGCGTCTGGACCGGGTGTTTATCGGCGCGGAGAAATTCGCCATCGCACGTGAAGGTGGCCGGGGGGCGGTAATGGCTTTGCCGCACAGCGGAAACTGGGATATGGCAGGAGTGTGGCTGGCGCAGAACTACGGAACCTTCACCACCGTCGCCGAACGGCTCAGGCCGGAGTCGCTCTATGACCGATTCATCGCCTACCGAGAAAGCCTGGGCTTCGAGGTGCTGCCGTTGACGGGAGGCGAGCGCTCACCCCTGGAGGTGTTGGCCGAGCGGTTGCGGGCCAATAGATTCGTGTGTCTGATGGCGGACCGCGATCTCACCCGCTCAGGTGTGCCAGTGGACTTTTTCGGTGAGGTGACCCGGCTGCCGGCCGGGCCGGCGAAACTGGCGATCGAGACCGGTTCGCCCCTGCATCCGGCGCACGTCTATTACGACGGTGACGATTGCGTGGTTCAGATCGATGACGCCCTGGACACCAGCTCCGGTGATGTGGGTGTCATCACCCAGGCCCTCGCGGACCGATTCGCGGTGAATATCGCCGCTCATCCGCAGGATTGGCATATGTTGCAGCCGCAGTGGGTGGCCGATCTGAGTGAGGAACGCCGAACCCGACTCGAAGGGAAAGACGACCGCTGATGCGCATTGGCATGGTGTGCCCGTACTCCTTCGACGTCAACGGTGGGGTGCAGTCGCAGGTACTGCAACTGGCCGAGGTGATGCGCGGGCGCGGCCACGATGTCAGCGTGCTGGCGCCATCCTCGCCGCACGTGAAGTTGCCCGACTACGTGGTCTCCGGCGGCAAGGCGGTTCCCATCCCCTACAACGGATCAGTCGCACGGTTACGCTTCGGTCCAGCCACCCACCGCATGGTTAAGCGCTGGCTCGCGGCGGGCGATTTCGACGTCCTGCATCTTCATGAGCCAAACGCCCCCAGCCTGTCGCTGCTCGCACTGATGATCGCCGAGGGTCCGATCGTGGCGACCTTCCACACCTCGACGACAAAGTCGTTGTCGCTCAGTGTATTCCAGGGAATCCTGCGCCCTTGGAACGAGAAGATCATGGGCCGTATCGCGGTCTCGGATCTGGCCCGGCGCTGGCAGATCGAGGCACTGGGATCCGATGCCGTCCAGATCCCGAACGGTGTCGATGTGGCGTCATTCGCCGCCGCGCCGGTGCTCCCGGGCTACCCGCGGCCCGGTAAGACCGTGTTGTTCCTCGGCCGTTTTGACGAACCACGCAAAGGAATGGCCGTGCTGCTGGCGGCGCTACCCGCACTGGTGGAACGCTTTCCCGAGATCGAGATTCTGATTGTCGGCCGAGGCGATGAGGATGAACTGCGTCAAGAGGCCGGGGAACTGGCCGGGCATCTGAGGCTCCTGGGTCAGGTCGACGATGCGGAGAAGGCTTCAGCGCTGCGCAGCGCCGACGTCTACTGCGCACCCCATACCGGCGGAGAGAGCTTCGGCATCGTATTGGTGGAGGCGATGGCCGCCGGTACCCCGGTGGTGGCGAGCAACCTCGATGCCTTCCGCCGGGTGCTCGAAGACGGTTCCGCCGGCATGCTGGTGCCGATAGAAGACCCTGCGGCACTAGCTCAGGCGTTGATCACGGTGCTGTGCGACCAAGAGCTCCGGACCCGCTACGTCGATGCCGCGTCGGCGGCCGTGAAACAGTACGACTGGCACGTCGTCGCCGACGACATCTTGATGGTCTATGAGACAGTGGCGGGCTCTGGTGCCCGGGTGACGGTGGGTACGTAGACGGTGGGTACCTAGACGATGGCGCCGACGTTGTACTGGTCTCTGACCGCCGTGTTGGCCGTGGTGCTTCTGGCTGTAGGGGTGTGGGCTTTCCAGACCGCCAATCGGCTGGACCGCCTCCATGTCCGCTACGACCTGTCCTGGCTCGCACTGGATGCCGCACTGGCCCGTCGCGCGGTCGTGGCCCGGGCGGTCGCCGCCGACGCTTACGGCGGCAGTGCTGAGGGAAAACGGCTCGTCGGTTTCGCCTTAGCCGCCGAGCGGGCACCGCGGTCCACTCGCGAGTCTTCGGAAAACGAGCTGTCCACGGCGCTGGAGCAGGTTGACCCGGCAACCATCCCGGTGGGACTGGTCGCCGAGCTTGCCGATGCCGAGGCGCGGGTGCTGCTGGCCCGGCGCTTTCACAACGACGCGGTGCGCGACACCCTGGCGCTACGCGAGCGGCCCGCGGTGCGGTGGTTGAAGCTCGGCGGAACCGCGGCGGTACCAAGCTATTTCGAGATCGCTGAGTCCGCGCAACGATGACTGCGGCACGCACCTCGGCTCGGGTGGTCCTGCTCGATGACGATGGTGCGGTCCTGCTGCTGTGCGGGTCGGATCCGGCGATTATCGACGGCACGGCTCCGCGGTGGTGGTTCACCGTCGGCGGCCAGATCGAGGCAGGGGAGACGCTTGCCGAGGCGGCGGCCCGCGAGCTCGCCGAGGAGACGGGTCTGCGGGTGGATCCCCGGCACTTGGTGGGACCGGTTTGGCGCCGCGATTCGGTCATCGACTTCAACGGCACCGTGATCGCCAGCGAGGAGTTCTACTTCGTGCACCGCACGCGTCGATTCGAACCATCTGCGGCCACCCGGACCCCGTTGGAACTGCGTTACATCCATGCCCACCGATGGTGCGACGTCCGCGTTATCGAGGAATTGAACCTCGGTGGGCAGACGGTGTACCCCCGCCAGTTGGGCCAGTTGCTGGCTGCGGCCAACCAATTGGCCGCTGGGTCGGGAGATCCGCCGACAGATCCGCAATCGATCCTGTGACCAGCCGGGATTTCCGGCCAACGGCAGCCCTCTAGACTCAGCTACATCAGCTAGCGAAGGAGTGCACGTGGACACCGCAGCTTCAGCCAACGGCTCGTCGAACCACGCCCAGATCGGGACGGCGCGGGTCAAGCGCGGAATGGCCGAGATGCTCAAGGGCGGCGTGATCATGGACGTGGTCACGTCCGAGCAGGCGCGCATCGCCGAGGCCGCCGGTGCGGTGGCGGTGATGGCGTTGGAGCGGGTGCCGGCCGATATCCGGGCCCAGGGTGGGGTGGCGCGGATGAGTGATCCGGATTTGATCGAGGGCATCATCTCTGCGGTCAGCATCCCGGTGATGGCCAAGGCCCGGATCGGACACTTCGTCGAAGCACAGATCCTGACCAGCCTCGGGGTGGACTATGTCGATGAGTCGGAGGTGTTGACGCCGGCGGATTACAGCCATCACATCGATAAGTGGAAGTTCACGGTGCCGTTCGTGTGCGGTGCCACCAATCTCGGTGAGGCATTGCGCCGGATCACCGAGGGCGCAGCGATGATCCGTTCCAAGGGTGAGGCCGGCACCGGTGATGTCTCAAATGCGACCGGTCATATGCGCACCATCGGCGGCGAGATCCGCCGGCTGTCGTCGATGGCCGAGGATGAGTTGTTTGTGGCAGCCAAGGAGCTGCAGGCGCCCTATGACCTGGTGGTCGAAGTGGCCCGGGCTGGCAAGTTGCCGGTCACGTTGTTCACTGCCGGTGGTATCGCCACGCCGGCGGATGCGGCGATGATGATGCAACTCGGCGCCGACGGGGTTTTCGTCGGGTCGGGCATTTTCAAGTCCGGTGACCCCGCGGCGCGGGCGGCGGCCATTGTCAAGGCCACCACGTTCTATGACGACCCCGATGTGTTGGCGAAGGTGTCGCGCGGGCTGGGCGAGGCCATGGTCGGAATCAACGTCGACGACATTCCCCAACCGCACCGGCTGGCCCAGCGCGGCTGGTAGCGCACCGAATAGTCGTATATGGCGATCGAGGAAATCCTCGACCTCGAGCAGCTTGAGGTCAATATCTACCGCGGTGCGGTATTCAGCCCGGAATCCGGTTTCCTGCAAAGGACTTTCGGCGGCCACATTCTCGGCCAATCTCTGGTGTCCGCTATTCGCACCGTGGAACCCGAGTTTGGAGTGCATTCGCTGCACGGGTACTTCCTGCGTCCCGGCGATGCGACCAAGCCAGCCATCTACCTGGTGGATCGCCCACGCGACGGCGGATCGTTCTGCACCCGTCAGGTCAGTGCCGTTCAGCATGGTGAGGTCATATTCTCGATGGGCGTCTCATTTCAAACCGAGCAGGACGGCATCCAACATCAAGACGAGATGCCTGGAGCCCCGCGCCCCGAAGACACGCCCGGATTTCGTTCGTCGGGAAGGGTTTTCGACGATGCCGGATTCGCGCAATTCGCCGAATGGGACATCCGGATGGTGCCCAGGGATGAACTGGCATTGGTGCCGGGGAAAGCCTCCCAGCAGCAGGTGTGGTTCAAACACCGCGACCCGTTGCCTGATGATCCGGTGCTGCACATCTGTGCGCTGACCTATATGAGCGACCTCACTCTCCTCGGGTCGGCACAGACGACCCATCCCGAGGAGCGCCCGCATCTGATGGTTGCCTCGCTGGACCATGCGATCTGGTTCCTGCGGCCGTTCCGGGCCGACGAGTGGCTGCTCTACGACCAGTCCTCGCCATCGGCATGCGGTGGCCGGTCGTTGACCCAGGGCAAGATCTTCAACCAACGCGGCGACATGGTGGCCGCGGTCATGCAGGAGGGTTTGACGCGCTACAAGCGCGGGTACACCCCGCCCGCGACGTGAGTGGTGCGAAAGTCGGTGTGCTGGCCCTTCAGGGCGACACCCGCGAACACCTCGCCGCACTGCGCGCGGCCGGTGCGCAGGCCTCCACCGTGCGCCGCCGCGCCGAACTCGACTCCATTGAGGCACTCGTCATTCCCGGCGGTGAGTCCACCACCATGAGCCTGCTACTGCGGGAATTCGATCTGCTGGAACCCCTGCGGCAGCGCCTCGCCGACGGCATGCCCGCCTATGGTTCGTGTGCCGGAATGATCCTGCTGGCCAGCGAGATCCTCGACGCCGGTGAGCCCGGCAGGCAGGCGTCCGCACTGGGAGCGATCGACATGACCGTGCGACGCAACGCCTTCGGCCGCCAGGTCGACTCCTTCGAAGACGATATCGAGTTCGGCGGCCTCGACGGTCCGATCCGGGCGGTGTTTATCCGCGCACCCTGGGTCGAGCGGATCGGGCCCGGTGTGGAGGTGCTGGCCCGGGCCGGTGAACACATCGTCGCGGTACGACAGGGCCCGATGCTCGCCACCGCCTTCCACCCCGAGATGACCGGCGACCTCCGCGTCCACAGGCTATTTGTCGACATGGTTACCGGCCCGGCATAGCGGCGCGGCAGAGCCACGTAAACTCATCACGTCACGATCCGGGCGGGAAAGAGAACCCGGGAAAGATGAGCGGGAGACCATGAGCGGCCATTCCAAGTGGGCTACCACCAAGCATCAGAAGGCAGTCAAGGATGCGCGCCGTGGCAAGGAATTCGCCAAGCTGATCAAGAACATCGAGGTCGCGGCCCGCACCGGCGGCGGTGACCCGAACGGTAACCCCACCCTCTGGGACGCCATCCAGAAGGCC
>Ga0164294_10004274_pt1 | contig 12502 bp, 12 predicted proteins | sample GEODES005metaG_FD_111479 | JGI IMG/M metagenome (GOLD analysis project Ga0164294, IMG submission 111479) | Oligotrophic lake water microbial communities from Sparkling Lake, Wisconsin, USA - GEODES005 metaG | ecosystem: Environmental > Aquatic > Freshwater > Lake | place: USA: Sparkling Lake... | reverse complement strand
TTCACATACACAGTAGGAACAGCAAGTGGAATGACTGCTGGTAGCTATGTATCTGTTATCGACTACACCTCACTAACTGGAGCAGGAACTGCTGTTAAGGCAACTCCTAGCTACAAGTTATCTACAGGTGGCGATACAACATCTAACGCTGACATATTGAAGTCAATCGTTGCGTTAATTGCATCAATCAACAAGCAGATCCAAGCTCTGCAGAAGTTGATTTTGAAGCGATAGTAAACCACTTCAACTCACAGAGGCGGCTCCCTTAACAGGGGCCGCCTCTGTGCTGTTAATAAGACTTCTCAGTTTTGGTTTAAAGGTTAAATCAAAATCTTGAAATTGTTATACTAATAAAGAAAATTTGATGGAGGGTTTGCAATGAAGTTACGAGTGCATACATGGGGAGGTCTTGGCTCTCAATTATTTGCGCTTTCATTAATATTTGATTTAATGAGAAAATTTCCTAAAAAAAGAATTGAATTAGTACATCATACAGCAGGTGTTACCAGAAGATTATTTGAATTAGATTTTATGTTAAGCCCAAAAATAAAGCTTATCGTTAGAGATGACTTTATTTTAAAAGTCAACTTAGGTAGCAGAGAGATCGCGAAGAGATTAAAAACTAACCTCGTAATGTTGATCAAATATATTCTTAATAAATTCAAAGTATCATTAAATTTTGATAGGTACAATTCAATTAAAACGATTAAACCATGGTCACTTGAATTGAGAGGACATTATTCACAAAGGTCCATTAGTACTGAATTTTTAGAGTATTGTTTAAAAGCTTTTAATTACAATCTTGGTCAACAGAAAAAACATTCAAATACTCTTATTGTTCATTATAGACTGGGAGACTTACTAAGCTTGCCGGAAAAATCAATAATTCAGCCCGAAAAACTAATAATTGAAATCATCCGTGTATTAAAATTTAAAATAATCACGAATATAGATGTTTACTCAGATAGTGTAGAAGTCGCAAAAACGATGCTTGGCTCTATCGACAATATGGTTGATACAGTTAGATATGTTGACGCTACTACTCGGGAGGTAATCGAGAATTCAATTCATGCTCAGTATTTTATTGGGACTAACTCAAAGGTATCAACTTGGATCCTTAAGCTACGAAATCACCTAGGGGCTTATAGTACAATCCTAGAAAATTAAATCTATTTGATTAGTAGTAAATTATACTAATTAATGGAAGTGCTTTAGGCAATTACCCAGGTTTGGGTTGTGTTGAGTTGTAAAACTAGGAGTTATAAGTATAATTTGAATGTGAACAAAAAAACTAAACAATCTAATTTTAATACAGTTATAAATGTGACTATATTAAATTCACTAATTATTACACCGTTTTTTAACAAAGATGGAATGATAATTCCAAAATTAATGGTCATGTTTTCTCTATCTCTTTACTTACTGCCAATACTTTTTAAATATAAAAGTAGGATCTCCAGTTCTAAACTATTGAAATTAGCGGCGGTTTTACAATTATTGATTTTGATCGACAGTTTATTTGTAATAATTGCAAGTTCAGCTCCTATTGAGCAGCAAATTTTTGGAAGAACTGGTAGAGGCCTTGGACTAATTACAATTTTTTCTATGGCTGTTATTTTTATTGCTTCTTCGATTATGTTTGAGGATAACTTAAAGCATAAAATTTTGTTTGGATTAATTTTAAGTGCTTTTATTTCTTCATTTTATTCAATACTTCAAAGCTATGGTATTGATTTACTAAAGTGGGAATCTAGGACAAATGGTGTTATAGGAACATTGGGCAATCCAAATTTTCAATCTGCGTTTGCAGCCATGGTTCTAGTGCCAACTTTCATCTACTTCTCAATAATCCATAAACGGTTGTTTGTTGGTTTAACCGTATTTTCATTCTTTTGTTTTACAATCTATAGAACTGAGTCTACCCAAGGGTATATTGCCGGATTTTTCTCAATAGCTATTGCTTTATTGATTTATGTTTGGTATCGAAGTAAATTATTATTTATTCCAATTTTTATTTCTGGAGTTACATCAGCTTTTTTTGCTGTAATTGGAATGTTAAATTATGGTCCCCTTTCAAGTTATTTGTATAAAGTCTCTGTCCAATCTAGAGGGGATTTTTGGAGGTCTGCTTTAAATACAGCAAATGCACACCCATTTTTTGGAGTTGGTATTGAAACTTTTGGTGACTACTCCTTAAAATATCGAGATCTAGTAATTGCAAATCGTTCTATAGAATATACTGATAATGCACACAATTTTTTTCTTGAGCATGCAGCTACAGGTGGTTATCCATTCGCAATTCTAAATTTTACCCTAGTCATTTTGACTTTTAGCGCCTTTTTAAGATACCAAATTGTTGTAAAAAAATTTGAACCGGTAATGACTTCATTGCTTTCCGCATTTATTGCATTTCAGATGACCTCAGTAATTAGCCCGGGTAATCTTGTTACAATGCATTGGAATATGATTATTTCTGGAACAATTATTGGTTTAGCTTCAACCATTAACCCGAGTGAGATTTCTAAACCTCCATTGGTAGTAAATCAACAACTTAAATCCAAGGTAGTAAGTATTTCTTCTGGTGTCCTAGGAATTGCATTACTTTTGCCCCTATTTAATACCGACAGAATTCAATTAATGGGAATGCAGCGCGGTGATGCAAATTTAGTTATGAAGGCTACCTATAGTTTCCCCGAGTCCACCGTGCGTTACTCGCTAATCGGAAGAGAGCTGTATAATTCGGGCTTGCTTCAGCAATCATTAGAAGTTGCACGTTCTGGAGTTAAATTTAACCCGAATTCACCGTCGGCGTGGGCGCTTATACTTGTTAATCAGAAAGCAACCCTTGAAGAAAGATTGATTGCGAAAAATAAGATCCTTTTACTTGATCCGCTTAATAAGGATGTTAAAAATTATAATCCATAATTTTATTAGGAAGAAGTAATTTTAAATATGCAAACGGTTTCCGTAATTGGGCAAGGGTATGTTGGCTTAACACTTGCTATCGGAGCGGCAAATGCGGGTTATGAAGTCATCGGAGTTGATGTTAATGCAAAGTTAGTAGAAGAGTTGTTGAAAGGCCAAACCCATGTGCCCGGAATTACAGAAGATGAGATCAAAAGCTTAATTTTGAACAAAAAATACACACCAACAAATAATTTTGATAGCATATCTAATTCTTCAATAATTGTTATTGCTGTACCAACACCGTTGAATGAAGACAGATCCCCTAATTTAGAATTTTTAAGAGATGCTTCTATTAAAATTGCCAATTCTTTAAAGTCAAGAGCACTTATAGTAAACGAAAGTACTTCATATCCTGGAACACTTAGGAATTTTATAAAGCCGTTAATTGAGTCAAACTCTAATCTAGACTTTCTTTATGCCTCAGCGCCTGAGAGAATTGACCCTGCGAATAAGGATTGGAATTTAGGAAATACACCGAGGATTATCGGAGGCTTAACTAAAGAAGCAACCGAGAAAGCATCTGAATTTTATAGAAATTTTTGTACAAAAGTTCACTGTGTTAGTTCTCCGGAGGTTGCAGAAGCTGCAAAGCTATTCGAAAATACATTTAGGCAAATAAATATTGCTCTTGCAAATGAATTTTCATTAATCTCATCTGCTTTAGGTTTTTCTACCAATGAAGCAATTATGGCGGCATCAACTAAACCATTTGGTTTCATGCCTTTTTTCCCTAGTATTGGAGTTGGGGGCCACTGTATCCCAGTTGATCCTAGTTATTTAAGCTATGCTGCAAAAGAAATTGGTATTCGTGCAAATTTTATTGAGTTAGCAAATAAGACAAACTTGTCAATGGCGAAGCACGTTACAGAAAAAATTAGTGAATACCTAGGTCATCCTCTTACTAATTTGAGAATCCAATTAGTTGGGATCGCCTATAAACCAGAGGTAGCAGACATCAGGGAGTCACCAGCTTTAACATTAATTTCAGAGTTAAGATCTAAAGGGGCTAAAGTTTGTTGGAGCGACCCTTTGGTTGGCGAATGGGAAGGAGAAACTTCAACCCCACTTGATCCTAAGATTGAACTAGGTCTAATCGTTACACCTCACCAAAAAATTGATTTAAAGATTTGGAAAAACGCAAATACCCGAGTCTTAGATCTTTCAGCAAATTCAGAAAATTATGGCTGGCCTAAATTTCTTTAAGTTCATAACTAGCTACATCTAAAATTATCTCATCTAGAGTGATTTTAGGAGTCCAATCTATGAAACTCATAATTTTTGATAAATTTGGTACGCGCCTTTCCATATCCTCATAGCCCATAGAATATGCATCTTCATAGGGTGTAAAAGTTGCTTTTGATTTAGAATTTGTTAAATTAATTATTTTATTTGCTAGATTTAAAATACTAATTTCCTCGATTCCGCCAATATTAAAAACCTCACCAATCGTTTTTTCACTGATTGATAATTTGATTATTGCTTCAACAGCGTCTGATACATGGCAGAACACTCTTGTTTGATTGCCATTGCCAAAGATTTCGACAGGATTTCCTAAAATAGCTGATCTAACAAATCTTGGGATAACCATTCCATACTTACCAGTTTGGCGTGGACCGACAGTATTAAAAAATCTGATTGTCGTAACGCCAAGTTTTTTTGTAGTATATAAGAAATGTGCATTAGCTTCCTCTAATGCTTTTGAATCCGAATACGACCACCTAAGTTTTTGTGGAGGTCCAATGATACGGTCATAAGTTTCAGATAAGGGTTGGTTAGGATTCTTTCCGTAAATTTCAGAAGTACTTGCAATAACTATCCGTTTATCAAATTTTGTAGCTGCATTCAGTACTATTTCAGAACCATGATAATTAGAAGATATTGATTCGATCGGATTTTCTAAAATATTATCAACACCCAAAGCAGCTGCCATATGTAAGATTAGGTCACTATTTTCTACCAGTGACTCAACCAACTTTTGATCCCTAATGTCTCCTTGAAGTACCTTAATCCTTCCTTCAAGATGGGAAATGTTATTTTTTGAACCCGTGCTTAGATTATCTAAAACTAAGACTTCGTGACCTTCAGCAACTAGCGCATCGCATAGATGAGAACCAATAAATCCTGCCCCACCTGTAATGAATACCTTCATCCTTTAATTCTAGTCCAAGAGTTGTAGTGCTCTAGCCTTATGGTGGGCTGTTTATATGTACTTGGAACTCTCCAATAGAGTGTTCCCATGGAAACAACAGGAGGATTTATCTCACTCCAACTTCTTAGCGAGGAGCGGATTCTTACCTTACCTTCTCTTGGTATTACTGAGGCATTAGAGATTGGTGAAATAGCTAAGTCACTTAGCCTGGCAAGAAACTTACCGATAGCAATAGAGGTAATGATAGGTGATTGGGTTGTATATCACACTAGTCTTCCAGGCAGTAAGCCTGAAAATGATTGGTGGATCTCACGTAAAGCAAGAGTTGTAATGCTTAAACACCACTCAACTATGTATGAGAAAGTAAGCGCTGAAGAGCGCGGAGTTGATTGGCATAAAGAAAATAATTTATTGGACGAGACCCATGCTATTCATGGTGGCGGCTTACCTTTAATAACTAAGGAAAATGGATTTGCTGGTGTTCTTCTAATTAGTGGTCTGCCACAAGTAGAGGACCATCTACTAGGTGTTGAAGTATTAACTGAGTTTCTAGCACGTAAGGGTGAACTACTGTGAGTAATCAAGTTTGGGTATGTGGTGAGGTAGTAATTGATTTAATTCCAGATGGCACTGAGCGCAAAGCTGTTGTTGGTGGTGGTCCAGCGAACACTGCAAAGGCATTATCAAAGCTTGGTATTGCAACACAATTCATTGATGGTATTTCAACTGATAAGTATGGCCAAATGGCACTTAGTGAGTTACAAAAAGATGGTGTATTACTAGATTTTGTTAAGTTCTCAGATAAGCCAACCTGCCTTGCAATAGTTTCTTTAAACTCAAAGGGTGGCGCCACATATGAGTTTGTAATAGATGACACTGCCACCTTTGATTTTTCACACTCTTGGCTGCCTGATGCTGCAGATAAAAAACCATCTCTACTTCACATTGGCACACTAGTCACAGCAATTGAGCCGGCAGCATCTGTTCTATTTGAATGGGCAAAGAAGGTTTCACAAGTTGCACCAATCGTTTTTGATCCAAATATCAGACCTGCTGTAATGAGTGATAGAGAGCAGTATGTGAAGCAGGTTGAGCGCTGGGTATCAATTTCTAATGCGGTAAAGGTTAGTGATGATGATATTTACTGGCTATATCCAGGCCAGGATTTAGATCAGGTGGCAAAGAGATGGCTTGGCATGGGACCAGAATTAATTGTTGTTACGTTCGGTGATAAAGGATTAGCTGGCTATCGCAAAGATTCAAAGATAAGTGTTGATGCAAAGAAGGTTGTTGTTGCAGATACGGTGGGAGCTGGTGACACTGTAGGGGCCATCTTGGTTGAGGCAATTATTGAAGATGGCTTAGATAAGTTAACTAATGACCGTCTTTCTTTGATGTTAGATCGAGCAGCAAGAGCTGCTGCTATTACTGTCTCAAGATCTGGCGCCCTTCCTCCTAGTCGAGATGAGATTTAACTAGATGCTTAATATTGATGGAGATCAAATATCAATTGGAATTGATCTAGATCAAGGAGCACGTCTTACATCTGTGCAGTGGCGGGATATGCAGTTTGCAGTGCCCTTTAGAGGACAGAACTACACCTGGGGTTGGTTTTCTATGGTGCCATTTGCAGGACGTATTAGAGATGGAATAATCAAGGATTTAAAGGGTAATGAGTATCAACTACCAAATAACTTTGATCCACCACATGCCTTAATTGGATTTGGAGCAACATCTTCTTGGGAAGATATTGGAAATGGCGCCCAGTATTTAGAGCTACCTGAGCCATTTAATGGTGCTTCCGTTACACAGCGATATGAAATCTTAGATAATGCTATTAGATGGTCATTAGATTATGAAGCAGCAGGGTGTGAGCTGCCAGTGACATTAGGTTTTCATCCATGGTTTGCTCGCGATATTGGTAAGGGAGATGCGGCTGAGATTGTTTTTAACGCAAAGAAAATGTTTAAAAGGGGTGATGATTACTTACCAACTGGTGAGTTAATTACTCCAACGCAGCCGCCGTGGGATGACACATTTACTGATGTTATTGGCACACCAGAAATTATCTGGCCAGGAGCTGCTCGGGTAACAATGGAGTTTGATTCACCCTATTTCATGCTTTATTCACAGGATGATGAAGGTATTTGCTTTGAGCCAGTAACAGCCCCACCTGATGCCCAAAACCTTGGATTACAAGGTGATACATATATTGAAACTTTAATTACATTTAGTGAAGATCATTAATTGTCCGATAGAAATCATTAACTATAATGTCAATAAAGATAAAGAAATCTATGAGCTACTATTAGATAGGTACCAATTTATAGTTTCTCTAATCCCAAAATCTAATGATGTTTCATTAAAACTTACTTGAGATCGTAATTTACTTGTATCCGGGCATCGCCGCCTAACACTCCCTGAAAAATTACCCAGGGAATAGATATCTAAGTCTAATTTTAGTATGTCTCTAATTTTGATAGCAAGATCTTTGATTAATATTTCATTTTGTGATCCAATATTGTAAACACAATTTTGTTTTATTCCTGATTCAAAAGTCAGGGCCATAAGTAGTTCAATAAAGTCATCGACGAACATAAAAGATCGAGTTTCATCGAGTCCGTAAACACCTCCATCTAAAGCTAAAAATCTTTGAATTAAATCAGGAATTACATGTTTTATTCCCATTCTAGGACCATAAATATTATGCAACCTTACAATTAGAAAATTTAAATTGTGTTGTTCATGATTGGCAATAGTGGCAATCTCACCCAACGTTTTACTAGCACCATAGCTCCACCGCACGTTCTCTACATCAGGTACAACCAGCGGAACATTTTCTATTGTGGGCAATTCAATTAACCCCAATTCTAATCCACCTGCATAAGATTCAGAACTACCAAAATAAACATACTTCCGTACTTTACAAATTGAAGAATATTCTGCAGATAATATTGCCGAAATTGCAGAATTTCTAATAACGTCAGTAGGTTTAGAGTAAAAATTTTGAGTGCCATTTAATGCCGCACAATTAAACACAATATCATTCTCACTAAATAGATTTTCATAACTACTTTGTAAAGTTAAATCAAGATTTCGAAAATTGATACGGCTGTCTCTAATTAGATTTTCAAACGCAGCATCTAATTTGCTATTAGTAAAATTATCAACAAGTAATAAATTATGATTCTTATTCTTCAAGAGATAAGTTACTATATGAAAACCTATAAATCCGGCAGCACCTAAAACTACCACCCTAGTTTGCTTATCATTTCTCATGAGTAACAAAATCACCCTTGCCCGAAAGAAAAACTATTTATTCTTTTTATTTTTAATTTATTTAGTACTCCCCAATAATCAATAACAAAAATAGAATTTGTTAATTCTTTTAAAAAGTTTTGTAAATAAATATCATCAAAGAGTTCTCCATCATTGCCAAATACGATTATATCCGGTGAGAATTTATCTATTTTATCTATTCTAAATTTTTTGTACTCTTTAAAATCAATTTCGTCTATTGATGGATCCCATATAGATATTTCACATTTCAATTTTTCTGAAATAATCCAATCAATAATATAACTAACAAAACTGTTACGCACATCATTAGTTTTTGGGTAACCTTTAAAAGTTAAACCAATAAAAAGAAGTCTTGTAACCTCACTTGTGATGTTAATTCTATTTACTATTTGCGTAATTGCAGACGTATATAAACTTTCATTCTTCGTACGAGATGCCGCAATAACTGAGTTTTTCTCTACATCTTCCGAAAATGATTCGAACAGAATATGAGTATCTTTCGAAAGACACGGACCACCAACTGGTCCGGGCTTAGCTACTTTGGCTCGGGGGTACTTTTCGTTCATTAAGGTAATAACTTCATAAACATCTAGACCCAAAATTTGTGTTAGCTCTGCAAGATCATTCGACAAAGCAAAATACGAGTCTCTCCAAGCATTCGATACTAATTTAGTAAACTCAGCAGTTTCATAACTTGATGCCCTATGAACAAGAAACCCCAAGCCTTCTAGAAAGCTTTTACCAGAATCAAAATTTAATTTAGAATTACTGGCTAAAATTTGTGGAAGTGAATCAAGTTCTTGTAGAGCTACGCCTTCAGCAGTCCTTTCGGGTACAAATGAAACATTCAAATCAGCTCGATTATTTGCAATAAGAGCATTGTGGATTTTAGAAGTAGTACCAATTCTTACTGTTGACCTTACAAACAATAAACCATTTTTAATAATGTGATTAGAAATAATCAAAGCTACTTTAATCAAATCATCCATACTACTACTATTATTTCCCAAGTGTGTTGTGCCAATACATACAAAAGCACAGTGGTAACCATGAATAGTTAACTCATCAGTAAAAATAAGTTGGCCCCTCTTAAATGCATGACTTACAATTTCATCCAAACCCGGCTCGTACACACCAAGATTTCCATTCTTTAAATTCATTAATTTTTCTTGATTGGTCTCGAGAATTGTGACCACTGTACTTTCTAGTTTTAGAAGTTTACCTGCTAATGTCAATCCCACAAATCCCCCGCCAATAACGAGAACTTCAGATTTTGGTTTCATAAGAGTCAATCATATAGAATAAACAAAACTAAATCTAGTGTCCTTGCTGATTAGTTCAATAACAGAAGTGCAAATGATGTATTTACTGTAAAATCATTAAAATTAGAATGAGAATTACATATTACAGGATAGGTAACAGTATACTTACTTAATGAGAAAATCTATGAATAGCATTTTAGTAGTTGGCACAATTAGAAACGGTGAAAGAAGTTTACAAAAAGAAATATTTAAATGTTTAAATGCTTTGTCGAGTTTTGAGAAAGTCAGTTTTTATCTAGTTGAATCTGATTCTACTGACAAATCTTTAGAAATTTTAGATAAACTAAAAATTTTGAATTCGAATTTTGATTTTATCTCATTAGGAAACCTATCCTCAAGTATTCCGGAGCAATATAACAGAATTAGGCATTGCAGAAATGAATATGTTAAACACCTTAGAAACATAGAAGAAAAACCCGAATTTGTCCTAGTTGTAGACTTAGATGGAATGAATTCTGCATTGAATTCTAAATCAATAAATAGTTGCTTTGTTCGCGATGATTGGGACGCAGTAATTGCAAATCAAACGTTTGGTTACTACGACATATTGGCATTAAGGCACCCTAGTTGGCAGATTAGTGACTGGAGATTGGATCACGAGTATTACAAAAATAATTTGAATAGGTTAGAGCTATCCAGGAGTTCTATCGTAAATAAAATTAAAAAATATTTAGATTTAGACAAAACTCAATACCTAGCAATATATTCTAAAATGATTACGATTCCCAGAAAAAACGAATGGATTAAAGTGGATTCTGGATTCGGGGGTGCAGCGATATACAAAAGTCAAGTTTTCATAAATTACGACTACTCAAAGGAATTTGAAACCAACGAAACTGATCATGTAACCCTTCACCGAAAATTGATCCGAGATGGAGGAAGAATTTTTATAAACCCGGCCTTCATTAATTCACACTTTAATACATATAATTTAAATAAATTTCTTATCATTCGTTCATTTCGTACATTTATTTGGAATAGAAAATATATTTATCAAAGTAAGTTTTATAAAAACCTAAAAAAATTGATCAGAATTTAACTGTTATTTTTAAATCCGGTTAATTTATAATTACATATACATTATCTTGTCCTGATTTTACAAAGTTTAACTTGTCATATAATTTAATTCCATTCTTATTTTTAGAATCCACATATAACATTGCATCTTTTAGCCCTTGATACTTTAAGTAATTTAGCGCGGTAATTGTTAACATTTTGCCAATACCAAGACCTGTGTATTCAGGATCTACTGCGGTTATGTAAATCTCACCAATCGCTGGGTGAGCATGTGATTGCCCGCTGCCATGATCATGTGAGTGCTCCCCATGAACTTTGGTCCAAGTCGAGGCAATTACTTGCTCATTTTTTTCAACAATAAAAAAGCCCTTCTCATCAAACCATTCCTCACTTAGCCTGTGGTTTAGATCAGATAACTGCCAACCACCTTGCTCTGGGTGATCTTTAAATACCCTATTATTTAAGTCAAGCCAATCATCATTATCTATTCCAGGCAAAAAGTTTCTAATAATTATTTCTTTATCAATGACAGGTAGTGGCTGGATATCTGTTAGTGATTTACTCATTTGTAGCACTGTTCTTATTTTTTTAAAGTTAAATGAGGCGGCAAGGCTATGGGTCACTTCTGCCTCACCATGAACCCAAAGCCTCAGATTTTTACCGCAGATTTTAATCGCTTCACTTAACAACTGTCTTCCAACTCCTTCACCTCGATAACTTGGATCAACTACTAACTCAACCGATGGACCAGCTACTAAATCTGTTTGATCAAAGTGGGCATAGCCGATTACTTGGTTGTCTTTTTCAACTAGTAAATGAGAATCTGCTTTATCCCCGCCATATCGAAGATGAAGCAGGATGTGCTCTGCAATTGGGGGCGTGCCATCATGCTGGGTAGTGCGGTTTATTAAATCAAGAACGAGTGATTGCTGAGTATCAGATAAGTGATCTAAGTGTTGCAATTTGTTATTAATTAATATCTGCAGTTATAGGGTTATTACTTGTGCTAAATCTATAGCCAACATTTCTAACTGTATCAATTACTGATTCAAACTCAGGTCCTAGCTTTGACCGCAGACGCCTGATATGAACATCAACAGTTCTAGTTCCACCGAAGTAGTCATATCCCCAGATCTCTTGCAGTAGTTGCGACCTTGAAAAGACTCTGCCTGGGTGCTGGGCTAGGTATTTAAGAAGTTCAAACTCTTTAAAAGTTAGATCTAAAGTTCGCCCTTTTATTTTGGCCGTATATGAATCCTCATCAATTACTACATCACCTGATCTAATCTCTTTAAGTGAAGGATTTTTAGCAAGCTGCTCAATTGCATCTTTGCCAATTACGATTCTTATTCGAGCATCTACCTCAGCAGGTCCTGCTGTATCAAGGATTACATCGGTAATGCCCCAATCAGCATTAATTGCTGATAGGCCGCCTTCGGTTGTAATAACAATTAATGGTGTTGAGACACCGGTAGTAGTAATTAATTTTGTAAAAGACTTTACTGTTGGTAGGTCGCGCCTTGCGTCAATAATTATGCAATCTGTAATTGGAGCATCTACTAAAACGGATGCTTCAGCAGGCAGGATTCGAACATCATGTTGTAGTAAGCCGAGCGCTGGCAGAACATCAGCGGATGCACCAGTTGAGTTAGTCAGCATTAGAATCTTTGCCATAAGAGTGGTAAGAATACACTCATGAGGACGCTGCCACTACTTGGTTTAATTTTGGTATTAACTAGCGTATTTG
>Ga0164294_10004273_pt1 | contig 12503 bp, 11 predicted proteins | sample GEODES005metaG_FD_111479 | JGI IMG/M metagenome (GOLD analysis project Ga0164294, IMG submission 111479) | Oligotrophic lake water microbial communities from Sparkling Lake, Wisconsin, USA - GEODES005 metaG | ecosystem: Environmental > Aquatic > Freshwater > Lake | place: USA: Sparkling Lake... | reverse complement strand
GTAGTCAACAGGCCCGGCAGGAGTACCTTCATCCTGACGGATGGATTTTTAGGTGCCCGCAATGCACCCATGCCTTTACCGATCCCTCATCCCCATACCATGAATCTTATAGTGAGGCGTATTTTGCCGAGGCGCATCGCAACTGGTTTAGAAATCCGAACACGGATCTTTTCCGCCGAATACAAAGCATACTAAACAGACAAAATGCCAAAGAGGGACTTTTGGATGTGGGCTGTGGTCGGGGGGATTTTTTATTTTATTTGGAGCAAAATGGCACGAAAAATCCCCTGGCAGGAATTGATATCGCCCCTCTTCCCAACCATAACCGGATTCATTTTGTTTCCCAAGACCTGTTTTCCTGGAAGCCAAACGAAACCTTTGGCGTGGTGACCTCTTTGGCTGTGATAGAGCATGTGTCCGATATCCGCGGTTTTCTCGAAAAGCTTCGGCGATTTGCAAAAAAAGGAGGAATGCTTATTCTGATGACTCTGAATGAGTGCAGCACCGTTTACGCAGTGGCTAGAGGTTTGCGGAGGTGCGGCTTTCGAGGGCCGTTTGAGCGTCTTTATTCTCGCCACCACCGACATCATTTTACACTTCGCTCCCTTCGTTACTTAGTGGAGAAAACTGGGTTAACAGTCGAAGAGCACTTTACGCACAACATTCCCATGGCTGCTGTGGATTTTCCAAGTCGAGGCCCTTGGTTAGATGCGGCGCAAAAAGTTGGAGTTGCCGGTTTATTTGGCATAGGGCGGATCGCCCAAAACGCATTTCTACAAACCTTGGCTTGCCGTACTTGAGCGAGAAAAACCCAACATTCTTCTGGGAAGTAATCTGGTCTTGGCTCCAGACACCCTTGGCATATCGAATATTTCGCAAGTTTACGGATCGTGGAATGCAAGAAATGTTTGTTAAAAAACACCTGCGGCCAAAAACTGGAATGAAAATCCTCGATATTGGTTGCGGTACTGCTGATGTCCTAAAATTGCTGCCGAAAGTTCAGTACGTGGGATTCGACATTAACCAGCGGTATATACGGACCGCCAAAAAGAATTATCGAGAAGGAGGGGTTTTTTTGGTTCGCAAAATAGAGCAGATGAACAAGGCTCCGTATGGGCCATACGATCTTGTATTAGCGAAGGGGCTGATTCACCACCTGCCTGATGCGGCGGTTGATCATCTCCTGCACTTTGCCCATAACGCCTTGCGCCCCGGTGGTCGGCTTGTTACCTTGGACGGGGTATTTACTCCTAAGCAAGGCTTTTGGGCCCGATATTTCGTATCACGGGACCGCGGCAGATTTGTAAGAAATTTCAAGGACCACAAAACTCTTTTCAGTAATATTTTCCCAAGCACACGATGTTTTATTTACGAGGATTTGCTCCGGTTTCCGTACACCCTGGTAGCAGCTGAAAGCACAAAATAACTTATCTTTGACAGATATCTAAAGCGTTTCCTAGAAACAAAAAGTATACAAATAAACAAATAATATGGTGTCTAGAAATATTAAGAAATCCTTTTTTCCAAATCTCTTTGTTTTTAGCACCTTGGTATTAATATCAGCCCTTCATTGGTTTTCTCTGCCCCAAACTAGAATGCAAATAGGTACGATCGATCCATATCTTTATACTTCACTTAGTTTGGATTATAAAGAAATGCTTGGAAGATTTGGAACAACTTATTACGCAAGTCGTGTGGCCGCGATCTTTCCAATGGCCTTATTCTATAAAATATTCGGCCCTGAACAGGGATTCATACTGCTGCGTATCCTTGTTTCAACTTTAACAGGATTCGGATTTTTTCATTGCCTTAAAACGTACTGGAACTGGCAACCAAGCCTATTTTTGTCCGGTTTTCTTATAATAAGCCCATGGCTAACAAGAGAGCTGGCTTGGGATTACATAACAGGAATTTCAGTATGCTATATGGTATGCGGCTTTGCTTTTATACAAGCCTCGAAAAAATGCTTTTTTCCATTACTTGCTGGCATATTTTTGGCCTCGGCCATAAACACAAACTTTGCGGCGATTCCCTACGCTTTTTCATTTTTAATCTGCCTCTTTTTCACAAAAACAATTAAAAAAGAAAATTCCTTGCACATAATTTTATTGTCCTTTTTCGGGTTTATTACTTTTTACGTTAGCGTCGGTTTATTTATGTGGCTAAAGTACCCAGTCTGGGGGCCATGTTTCGAATGGAAAAGCATTGAGACAACACTTTGGTTATTAAAAGGGGGCTTTGAAAGATGGCACAGACCTATTTGGGAGCATTTAAACGATGGTTACTATTATATCTTCACACCATTTCTTGTGCTCTCCGCTCTAATATTTATTTCTCATAATCAAAAAAACAAGGATTTATCAAGAGACCTTCTTCTTCACGGTTCCTACTTAATTTTCACCTGTTTAATTCTCTTGTATTTGCACTATATAAAGAAAGGGGTTGTTTTTTGGCATATGAGCTTTATTTACGCCTTGCCAGCAACTTATTTTGGGATCGCTCAAGTTTTAGGACTTAACAAAATTAGAAATACCGAATGGAAAACCCTTTGGCCATGGGTCGTCTTGGGTTTTGCTTTTATTCTTTTTCACGCGCCCTTCTGGAAGAGCCCCTCTTTAAAATATAAAGAGTTAGTTAGTTTATCTTCAATAGGACTTACAGCAATTGGACTTCTTTTTATAATCCGAAGGCCGAGTTTGTTTTCAGCAAGTTTATTTGTTTTAGGTCTAACATTTCTGCCTTTTTCTTCCTTGCAGCACCAAAGCCTGCTTCTTGGTAATGAGAAGGCAAAAGAAAGAGATGTTATAAAAATTGGGACCGAAGTGATGGATTCCATAAAAAAACATGCCCCTTATAAAAAAGGAAAAATGGCTTTATGGGTTCCCATTCCTGAATCTGCGGTCATTCGATGTATTACCGCTATGAACTTTTGGGGCTATAGCATGATACATTTAAAAAATAACGAGGGTTTGCCAAATGTTGGGGAAGAGGCGCAGGAAAAAATCAGCTCTATTCGATATTTAGTTGTAGCAAGTGACGCAGATAAAAACCTAATTCAAAAAGGGTTGATTAACCTCCGCAATGCCACTGGAGTGGAATGGATGCCAATCTTTAAGAGTCAAATTCAGGAAGGAACCTACGCAGTCGACCTAGTAATCGCTGAAAAAAAAGAACCGGAAGCCAAAACAAAAGAATAAAAACATCACGCGCTAATTTTAAACTAGTAATAAACTAATGAAGGCTTCTATTTGCATGTGCTTGCGAAACGATAATTATGGCGGGGATCAGATCTTGCGATTTAAAAAATTTATAAACTACTACTCTTGGTTGAATGAAAAATATGGTGGCATGTTTGAATTCGTTATTTGCGACTATAATTCGCCATCTGGAAAGACGATTCTCGAATTAGAAATTCCCTGGAAATTGCTTTCCCCCTTGAAAATCATGGTGGTGAGCGAAAAGCAGCATAATGAATTTTCCCAAGGGAAAGGAAGGCCAATCCTAGACTATCTGGGGCGAAACATTGCTGTCCGACATGCGGAATCAGGCCTTATTGTCATTTTGAATCAGGACATTTTTATTTCCGAGTCAATTGTTAGAAATATTTGTGATGGCAAAATAGACGAAAGGTTCTTTTATCGCGCGGATCGCTGGGATTTCTCTTTTGATGCGCTACCTCTGGAGAGCCCAGAGCTGATGGAGCAATATGCCCGCCAAAGTGCCAATACGCTACATCGGCGACACGATCGGAGGAGATTGCCTATCGACGTTGCTGTGACGCCTGGTTGTGAAGAAGAGATCGGCAGCCGTCCATTGGCAGATGAACTTCTGGACCGGAGAGATCATGTCATCTTCGGAAAGAGGCCATCTTGGAAGAAAATTATTGCACAGCGATTTGCCGGCGGTGTTGATTTCGAATTCTTGGGGCTTCACACGAATGCTGGTGGCGACTTCATTATTGCTTCCAAAAAGGCATGGGAAAAAATCCAGGGAGCATATGAGACAACGGAATTCTATATGCATCTAGACAGTTATCTTTTGGCGCAACTGCACGGGGCAGGATTACGCCAGGCCATTTTTGCCCACCCGCATCGGGTTTTCCACGCCGACCATGACCGCTCGGCAAGGTTGCTGTTTCAAGAAAAAATACCCTATGAAGTGCATAAAAAGCGGATGTGTGATATAGCACTGGGAATATCCTCCCACCTGCTTAACGGCGCGGATTGGGGTATGAAAAATGAAAATCTTGAAGCTATTCAACTTTAGGTATCTAATGATCAGATTCTATGACCGATAAAAAACCCAAAGTACTTGTTATAGGGAACTCTGCTTTGGGCTTGGGCACAGCCTTTCAGCTCTCTGGCTTCATGAAGGCTGAGGAAATAGTCGTCCTCGGCCCGTCGGACCGGGCTGGAGGGGCGACTGTGGCGGCTGGCGCGATGATTAACGTCTGGGCGGAACTCACCCATGGCCAATTTGAAAACCCTGCACTGCGGGCCAAGGCCGAGATGACTATTCAGGGGATGGCCTTGTGGGAGGGGCTTCTTCAGCAGATAGCCTCAAATACCGAAGCACCTCCGAAAATTGTTTGGGGGACTTACGTCATCAACAATGCCTTTGGCTCCTCCGGCGAGATTCGTAGTACGGACTACATCATTAAACAGATGTCCGAAAAAAACATTCCCCACCGTCTTCTCAAATCCGAATCCGTTCCTTGGCTGGCTCCCTCAAACCATGCTGCCATCTCAAGAATTTTGGAAATTCCGGACGGGCGTGTCGACCCTCGGAAGGTCCTAAAAGCCTATGAAAATGCCCTGAAGGTTCGCCAAGTGGAGTTGGTGAACGATCGGGCGGTGGAAATTCGTGCCGGAGGTGGCGGGGGCTGGGGTCGAAAAGGTGGGTACCTAGTAAGATCAGAATCCGGACTGTCCATTGAGGCGGAGCATGTCGTTTTGGCTAACGGCTCCTTTGCGCAAAAACTTGTGGATCAGTTGCCGGCCTTAAGAAGACAAACGCCGAGGCTCCTTTGGGGGGCTGGTTCAGCTTTGGATGTCTCCATGCCGGAATGGGTTCGTGAAAGCGGCGGAATCGACCCGTCAATTTTTCAAATCGACAAGGTTGTCCGTACCGTGGACCGAGGCGGGGCTTGTGGGGTTCATATTGTGCCTTATGGAGAGGGCGAATTTTATTTGGGGGCGTCATCCGGTGTTTGGTTTGATCCAGAGCCTGCACCCAGAGCCCATGCCCTTCATGCGCTGCTGCGAGGGCTGATGGAGGAAATCAACACGGGATTTTTCTTCAGCAACATCCGTTTGCGAGGCCCAGGATTTAGACCCGTAAGCAGTGACACCTTCCCCCTCCTGGGGCAGTCCGAAATGCCGGGGATCTGGTTTGCCAACGGCACTAAGAGGGATGGTTTTACCGCATCTCCTTTTATAACCTGCGAATTGGCCAAGGCCATTGTCGGACAAAAACACACGCTTCCCGAGATTTTTCTTCCAAGCCGCAAACCCATCTCCTGGAAAAGCAGGGAGGAAGCGATTGAGGACGCGGTTCTGAGTGACTACGGCGGTGAAATTCAGCACGGTCTCCAGATTCCGCCTTACGTGAAGGGGGACTATCTAAACCTTAAAAAAGAGAAAATCCTTAAAGTCTACCAAAAAAGAGGCATCAAAAATTTCGGCATTCATCCTGAAATCACCCATATTTATGACAACGACAGGTATTTTAAGGAAACATTCGGGTTCTCTAAATGAAAAAGGTTTTGGTGACTGGTGGGGCGGGTTATACGGGGGTTCCGCTTTGCGAGGCTCTGCTTGAGCGTGGCTTTTTTGTCACCTTGGTCGATAATTTTCTATACGGATACGATCCTGTTCTTCACCTGGTAGGCCAAAAAAACTTGGAGATCATCAAACGAGACATTCGGATAGAAAACAGAGATTATCTAAAGGGAAAAGACGCCGTGTTTCATTTGGCGGGAATTTCTGGTTACCCCGCTTGTGAGGCTAACCCCCACTCAGCAAAACTGATCAACATCGAGGCTACACGTCAAATCGCCAAGGAATTAGGCAAGCAACAACTACTTGTTTTTGCTTCAACAACCTCCCTTTACGGTTCCTCCGGGTCTCGAAGCACCGAGGATACCCCTGTTCATCCGGTCAGTTTGTATGGCATCAGTAAGCAAGAGGGGGAAAAAATCGTAATGGCCAGGGAAAACAGCATTTCTTTGAGGTGGGCCACGGTCTTTGGCGCAAGTTCCCGAATGAGATCTGGACTCCTAGTTAACGATTTCGTGGAAAAGGCGGTCCAAGATCGAACCATTGTTCTTTATGATGCGGATTCGCGCAGGACCTTCATGCATGTCCTCGACCTCGTGGCGGGGTATCTTTTCAGTCTTGAGCATGTTGAGAAAATGGTGGGGGGAGTGTTTAACATGGGCTCCGAGCGCATGAATTTCACCAAAAGGGAAATCGCACTTGAGATACAAAAGAGGGTGCCCTGTGAAATCATGGAAGCAAAATTGGGGGACAAAGACATCCGAAATTTTATGGTCTCCTTTGAAAAAGCAAAAGCGATTGGATTCGATTGCCGCTTAGGATTAATGGACGGAATAGAGGAACTCTTAAAATTATATTCTTTCTACACTCCCCACAGCCCCATAAAGCCTATTTAAATTAAGAATGAAAAACGTTTTACCAAAAAGATTGCCTTTTTTTCTGTGGGGAGATCTAAGGAAAAACAAAAAAGGCCATAACGATCAGCTTCGGTAATCAGATATTTTGATGCAAAGCTATTTAGTAACTCAGATCGATCCATTTCTTGGCGTGGAAGAATCTGATAAAATTAACTCTGTTCTTAAAAGTGCATGGATTACTGAGGGAAGGTTTAGTGCTGATTTTGTGGGCAGGCTTAATAGTCTTGTTGGGGTCCCATATGGAGTTCTAGCTCCGAATGGAACCTTAGCTCTAACCTTAGGATTGCTGGCTATGGGAATCGGTCCCGGGGATGAAGTTTTGGTGCCCGATGTCACATTCATGGGCTCTGCCACTGCCGTAATTCTGTGCGGGGCGACGCCTATTTGCGTTGATGTGGATCCTGATTTTTTCCTTTTTGACACGGCCAAAGCGAAAAAAAAACTTACTCGTCGCTCCAAGGCCATGATGCCAGTTCACCTATTTGGAGTTTCCTGCGACATGGACGCGATTCATGAATTTAGCGGGAAACATGGTTTGGGAGTGATCGAAGATGCCGCCCAAGGCGTGGGGGTCATGTGGAGGGACAAGCACGTGGGCAGTTTCGGTGATGTTGGCTGCTTTTCTTTTTTTGCAGATAAAACAATTACTACTGGAGAAGGTGGATACATTTCCTGCCGTAACGAAAAAATCTATGAAAAGCTTAGATTGCTTCGGAACCAAGGGAGGTTGGATCGTGGCTCATTTATTCATCCGGCTATCGGATATAATTTCCGCATGACCGATATTCAAAGTGCCATGGGGTGTGCCCAGCTGGATAAATTAGACAGTATCATCAATAGAAAAAAAGAGTTGATTCAAATGTACCGGAAGGGCTTGCAAAGCGTAGGTTGCCTAAGGATCTTGGGAGCTCCAACAGGGTCCAACCAAGTAGCTTTTCGTTGCGTGATCCTAGCTCCAAAAATCAAGGAACTTGCGGCTCATTTGGAAAGTCGAAAAATTCAAACCAGATCGGTTTTTTATCCTTTGCATCGGCAACCCTGCCTGTTGAATTGGCGAAATAATCGGACCATGGCGCGATGGCTCCCATCGAAAATTCAAGAGACCATCCAGCAATCGGAATCAAAAGCTTTCCCGTCTTCAGGCTATTTTTGGGATCATGGGATGTGTTTGCCCATGCATATGAAACTAAAGGAGACAGATGTGGAGTTCATATGTCAGGAAATTCAGGCATTTTATTCATGAAATTTCACGAAATCTACGATCAGATTTTTGCAGAAAAGCCCTACGAAAAAGAAGTTTCTTTGGCTATGGCGTTGCTGGGAGGGCAACCGAGCAAGGTTTTGGAAATCGGATGCGGAACTGGCCGGCACACGGAAGCTCTTCTTAGAAGAGGTCTTAAAGTTACGGCAGTGGATACGGATCCGGCCATGATTCTCTTGGCCAAGGAGCGCAACCGCTTTTATCTAGGGAAACGTCTTCGGCTCGCCTTGGGCGGGGTAGATAAAGCGCCACGAAAGCCCGTAGATGGAGCACTTAGCCTTTTTCACGTGGTCAATTATCTCCAAACTGAAAAAGACCTCTTACGCTTCTTTTCGGAAATTTCCCTTCGGCTGAAAACAGGCAAAAGGCTTGTCTTTGATGCATGGAACGGTTTGGCCGCGATCCTTGATCCCCCGCGGACAACCACGCCGGCGCGCACTATTTGCCGCGGGCAAGAAAGAATAGTGTTTCGAACTAAGACCACCACGGACCTTTGGAAAATGAGGGCGGATCTGGAGGTTGTCATCCGTTCCCAAGGGGGAAAACCGGAAACCTACCGTTATACTCATAGGATTTGGTTGCCTGCCGAGCTTTGCGGTTTTCTGGAGATGTCCCGGATGAAATGTGAGCGAATTTGTACCTGGAAAAATCCCCGTCGCCAAGCCACTCCCCGGGATTGGAAAATTGTCTTTGTTGCGAGAAAGATGTAGTATGAAAAAACTTCATTTGGGGTGTGGCAAGGTAATCATGCCTGGATATACAAATATTGATATTCAACCGAGTCCAGGTGTAGACATTAAGGCGGATCTCAGAAAACTTCCCTTTGAAGATGGCTATGCGGATTTAATTTATTCCTGTGCCAACATAGAGCATTTCGGACGAAAAGAATGGGTGGGTATTCTTCGGGAATGGCAGAGAGTTTTAAAACCGGGAGGCATATTAAGGATCTCAACCATGGATTTCGAGGCTTGTTGCGCGGAGTACCAAGCCAATAAAAACCTGCCGCAGTTGCTGGGCCTTCTCATCGGAGGCCAAAAAGACCGTTACGACTGGCACGGGATGATTTTCGATTTTGAGACTTTACGTCAGGGTTTGAAGGAAGCGGGGTTTGAAAATATCCAAAGGTATGACTGGAGAGACTCCGACGTGGGCCTACTTGGCGTGGATGACTTCAGTCAGGCATACTTGCCCCATATGCAAAAAGAAAGCGGAAGATTGATGATGCTCAATGTGGAGGCAATCCGACTGTGATGTTTTGGCGCAAAAAGAAATCAAGTGAACAAGCGATTGACAAAAAGCCGGTAATTGAAAGCCAAGTTCCCGGTTGGGGTAATATTCAGCTGTCGGCTTACTACCCAGAATTCATCAACTATTATCCTGATTGTGAAATGCAAACAAAAAAATGGTGCGTAGAAAACATCGCAAAGGATTGGAACTGCTTAGACATCGGCGCCAATGTTGGGATTTATACTTCGCTTTTCTGCCAGTTATGTCCCCAGGGAACAATTTGGGCGTTCGAGCCGACGGAAACGGTTGAGATGCTCCGTCAAAACTGCAGCCAATTCACCAATTTAAAAATTGAATCCGTCGCCGTCGGGAAAAAATCTGGTAAGCGCAGCGATAATATTTTCAGAATTTGGGGTAAGCCTGCCGAAAAAAAATCCTACTCTTTTGTCAGCGTGGACGATTATGTCCGCCGACAAAACATCGGCCGCCTTGACTTGATCAAGGTTGACGTTGACTCCTTTGATTTTGATGTTTTACAGGGCTCGGAAAAAACTCTTCAAGATTTCAACCCATGGCTTATTGTCGAACTTAATCACGCCTTGGCCCAGCGAAACCAGAATAATGCCGAAGCATTGGAGTGGTTGGCAAAACAAGGCTACAAAGAGGCGTTGGTGTTGGAGCACGAAAACTTCATTTCAAGGCGTGGTTTTGAATTCTCTCAAATTACTTCCATCTGCCTTAAATTTCCCCAAGTGGAAAAAACGGGCCTATCACCATGACCCCTTCCAGCGTACCGCACAGCGAACTTAAGTCCTATAAAACCTGAGATTCAAATCGCGAGCTGGGAATGGCTGCAAAATAGCTTCTCGGTCGATCCCAAGTATCGTGCTTCCGCCTCCACTTACCCGATGTCGGAATGGGACATGGCTCGGGATGATGGCCCCATACTCGCCCAAATTATTCGTTTTTTGCGTCCACATCGGCACCTTGAGTTTGGAACGTGGCAAGGATATGGCTCGAAGTTGGTGCTGGAAAATTCCCAAGCAACGGTATGGAGCGTCAATTTACTTGAAGGGGAGCATCATTCTGACGGCCTCCCAGCCTATGCGGGGCCATTGTCAGTGACAGGCCGAGCAAAAGGCCTCTTAGGTAAAATCATTTCTAGACTCACCAATGAAAAACAGGTCGTGCAAACCGACGCGCACGAGCAGGTGGGATCCCTTGTTCATGCCGCGGGCTTAGGCAATCGCTTCAATCAAATCTTCTGCGACTCGACCAAGTGGGAAACTTCGGCTTATCCCGACGGATTTTTTGACAGTATCCTAATTGATGGAGGCCACCAAAGTGCCGTGGTGGCAAGTGACACCCAAAAAGCCCTGCCACTCCTGCGAGAGGGAGGAGTGATCTTTTGGCATGATTTCTGCCTTGATCAAAATGTCAGGAAAAAATTTCCGCATGTCAACACGGTGATTGCAGGAGTGGAGGCGGTGGCCGAGGAACTAAAAAAACAAGGCATCTCTCTTTACTGGATCGACCCTAGTTGGCTATTATGTGGCATTAAAGGTCATGTCCCCATCCCCACTGCAAAAAGTTAAGCGCTATTGGAACCAGCGGCCGTGCAACATCCGCCATTCCCGACAGCCGCTCGGAACCAAAAAGTATTTCCAAGAGGTTGAGAAAAAGAAGTATTTTGTCGAACCGCATATTCCGCCGTTCTCCGAGTTCCGCAAATGGAAAGGGAAACGGGTTCTGGAGATCGGATGCGGGATCGGCACGGCTGCAGTCTCCTTTGCGCGGGCGGGGGCTGACTACACCGCGGTAGAGCTTTCCGAAAAGTCCATGCGTATCGCCCGGCAGCGTTTCCGGGTTTTCGGCCTGAAGGGCCGGTTTCTGGCCGGTAACGCAGAAAAGATCAGCCAACTCCTACGTGGGCAGAAGTTCGACCTCATCTATTCCTTCGGCGTGATTCACCATACCCCCCGCCCCGGCAAAGTGGTGGTGGAAGTCCGGAAGCTGATGGGGCCGAAATCGGAGTTTCGGCTGATGGTTTATGCGAAAAACTCATGGAAAAATTTCATGATTGCGGCGGGGCTGGATCAGCCCGAGGCGCAATCTGGCTGTCCAATCGCTTTTACCTATGACCGTGAAGGAGTGCAGGGACTTCTCCGTGGATTCCGGATTCTTGAGATGAAGCAGGCCCACATCTTCCCCTACCAGATTCCAGCGTACAAAAAGGGAAAGTATAGCCTGCAGCCATGGTTTGCATCCATGCCAAGAAAAATGTTCCAAGCCTTGGAAAACCATCTGGGATGGCACTGGCTGATCCGGTGCCGAAAATCATGAGCCGAGGAACCGTGCAAACCATTTCTGTCATTGGTCTGGGGAAGCTCGGGGCCAGCATGGCTGCCGGATTCGCCTCCCGGGGCTACAAGGTGGTCGGGGTGGATATCAACCCGAAATCCGTGGAAGCCCTGAACCAAGGGTTGCCACCCGTTCAGGAGACCGGCCTGGCCGAGATGATCCACGACCACCGCGACTCAATCCGGGGAACTCTTTCTACTGAGGAGGCGGTGATGGAGTCCCACATCTCCTTCGTGATCATTCCTACCCCCAGCGACGCACGCGGTGCCTTTTCCCTGACTTACGCCAAGAGTGCTTTCCGCGAAATCGGCCGGGCCCTCCGGAAAAAGAAGGATTATCACACTGTGGTTCTGACCAGCACGGTCCTTCCTGGGGCCACCCGTCTGGGCCTGTTGCCGATTTTGGAAAAGGAGTCCGGAAAAAAATGCGGACCGGATTTCGGACTTTGCTACAATCCCGAATTCATCGCACTGGGAAGCGTGATCCGAGACTTCCTGAACCCAGATTTTTATTTGCTGGGCCAGTTCGATGAACGTTCAGGCGACGCCTTGGAGGCGGCGCACAAGCAGGTCTCTGTCAACCAGGCCCCAGTCAAGCGAATGAGCCTGGAAAATGCCGAACTGGCCAAAATCTCGGTCAACAGCTTTGTCACCATGAAGATCTCTTTTGCCAATATGCTGGCAGAGTTTTGCGAAAGAATGCCCGGCGGGGATGTGGACGTGGTGAGCGATGCGCTGGGTCTGGACAAGCGGATCGGCCGTAAATATCTCACCGGCGGTCTGGGTTTCGGAGGTCCCTGTTTCCCGCGCGACAACGTGGCGCTAAATTTTCTCGGCGAGGCCCTAGGGGTTGACTCTCATCTGCTTAAGGAAAACGACAGCTACAACCGGCGACTGGCGGAGGCCATGGTAAAAAAAATCGCCCCGCACATTCCGCACAAGGCCTCAGTGGGAATTTTGG
>Ga0164294_10004271_pt1 | contig 12504 bp, 10 predicted proteins | sample GEODES005metaG_FD_111479 | JGI IMG/M metagenome (GOLD analysis project Ga0164294, IMG submission 111479) | Oligotrophic lake water microbial communities from Sparkling Lake, Wisconsin, USA - GEODES005 metaG | ecosystem: Environmental > Aquatic > Freshwater > Lake | place: USA: Sparkling Lake... | reverse complement strand
TGACCTTGCCAAACTTCAACAATTTTAATTTTATCACTTTTTAAAATATCACTCATTAGTTTGCTTTCACCCTGGGTTAATGTAGCAAAACCACGACCTTCCCCATCTATTCCTGAAGCTCCCGAAATATGAAACCACTTTATTTGGGATTTTAGCTTCTCGACAATTCCTAATTCTTCGAACCCGTAATAATTCTTACCCATAAACAAGTGAGACGTGTCCATCACAATATCAATTTCATGATCCAACAAATATGCTATATCTGAAAATTTGTTTAAAACTTTCAATTCAACTGATCCTCCAAAATACCAAGCAATAGGTGGCAGCCACTGCATAACCAAATTGACTTTTTGCGAAGTTTTTTCAGCCAATAAATTAGAATATTGAAAATAAAAATGGTCTATAGTTGAGTTAACAACAGAGAAACTACCCACAACTCCCACTTGTTTTCCAATTACATCACTTATTTTATCTGCAAATCCCAATGTTTCTTTAATAACTTCGATACTTTTTTCTTTTTGAGATACATCTGCCGAGAAAGGATCCATCAATTGATTTGCTGAGCAGTAATCCGGCAAGTGAATAGTGTAATTAGCATTTTTGTTAAAATCATTGATGCTTTTTAGCTTACTAATTTCACCGTAGGATAAATGAAATTCATAATTTTGCAAATGGAACATGTTATTTATTCTAGTAAAATCATGGAGTCTTACAGGTAAGCCAACGCTCATTGAATTAGAGAAATCAATAGCCCTATCAGAAATCAATTCCCTATTTTTTATATAAAAAGGTGTTAGAACTTCACCAGCCTTAATATCTTTGACTAACACCGGGCTATCAATGTTTGTAAATAATTCAAAACCAAAACCTACTTTTGGAGATAAATACTTAAAATCTTTAGCCAATACCTCAGAACCAGCCGGCATGTCCTTTGTCGCATAAAAACTTCTTCCGAGATTCTGTAAATTCAATAACTCTCCTTGGTTTGGGACGCGATCCCCAAAACCTGATAAAAACCTATCTTTATTCCTTATAAAATCTATAATCAATTCGAACTCATCAGGAGTCGAACTTGAGGAGTGATCTAATCCTTTCGATTTTTTATTCAAAGTTATGTGTCTTTCAATCACCTGAGCACCGAGAAGAATAGCTGCACAATTAATGGACCAATTAGAATCATGGCTTGAATAGCCAACAGGTCGATTCCAAGTGTTCCTTAAATGGGCCATGTAGCCAAGTTTTGAATTGTATGAAGCAGTTGGGTAATTACTGATGCAATGGAGCGGAAGCCAATTATCACCCTCTATGCTCGATAAAGAATATTTCAAAGTTGCCTCATCAGCAGTTCCTGTCGAGATAAGTACATATTTATTAAAAGACATTAACCTGTTAATTAATGCTAAGTTTGTGATCTCAGCAGATGGGATTTTAAAGAAATCGAATATTTCAATGTTTTCTCCAAAATCTAATACATCTCCCACTTCAAAAAAACTAATACCAACCATAATGTTGCATTTTTGCGCAAACTTGGTCATCTCGAGAATATCATTCACACTCAAATAATTACGGGAAATCTCCTCAGAGAGAATTTCGTCACCAATTTCATTTTTGAGCGCATAAGTATTTTCTAAATTCCTGTATTGAAATTTTATGGCATCAACCCCAGATTTGATTGCTGCCTCTATTAACTCTTGAGCAATACTCAGTGAACCTTCATGATTTATACCAATCTCTGCTATTACAATCACGTTGCCACTATCTATGCAATCTGCGAATTTCAAATTTCCTCCAAATTGGATAATCACTAACTATACACTAATACTTGCGGATCATGATGAAGAGAAGATGTACAATTCTTAGATGAAATCCGCAAAAAATTTTAAACGCAAAATGAAATTCAAATTATTTTTGTATAGAATCAAGTTTTTAATTACTAATCCAACCAATTCTTTTAAATTTTTAGTGAGCAGAGGCAAGGATTACTCTAAGATTGAGTTGGCTGAAATTAAGTCTATAGTTGGCAATCTCGACATAATAATTGAAGCAGGAGCCTCAGATGGGGTGGATACTCAGAAATTTATTGATTTATTTCCAGCTGTAAGCATTTATGCATTTGAACCAGTAAAAGAACAGTACGAATATTTGATAACTAAATTTTCAGGTCGTCGTGACATCAAAATCTACAATGCCGCTTTATCTGATGTTGGCGGTACACAAAAAATAAACGTAGGAAAATCAAGTGGATTCCTTGGCGGCATGGGCTCTAGTTCTCTATTGACTCCAAATCTACATAATGATTGGTTTCCACAGGTTCAATTCAATGAAATTGAAATCGTAAATACCGTAAAACTTAGTGAATTTATTCTTGAAAAAAACATCCCAATTGTTGATTTATTGTGGCTCGATGTTCAAGGTAAAGAATTAGATATACTTAAGGAAGCTGAAGAACAGATAATCGAAAAAGTGAAATCCATACATCTTGAATGCTCTAGAATCAATTTATATGAAAACCAGTCACAATTTAAGCACATAAAGAAATTTATGGATAAGATAAATTTTGTGTGTAGAATCAATCGGGTCGGTGCTATTAGTGGAAATGCTTATTACTTAAATGCCCGAAAATTCTAGCCCGGCTATTCTTCGTAAATTTCTTTAAATAACTTACGGGCGTCATTTAAATCAGATTCAGTATTGATGTCTATTGCTTCAATGTAACTGACCGGAACACAGATTGTAGGCACTGGAAATCTATTTAGCTGTTCAATTATTGCTTTTACCTTTGCGACATAAATACCGCCGGTCTCAATACCAGATTTTGCCAAATCCTGGCGACGCGGACGACTAGCTCTATTATGATTGGTTGGTTCCCATTCTTGAAACTCATTCTCAACCCAAATAAATGGGGATTCTTGGAACACGCTCACCGCTGAATTGAATTTTGAATTCTCTAATAATTTTATACAAGAAACTATTGATTTTACCGTGATCATTGGGGACGTTATTTGATGAATTACGAGTATATTGGTTGGATCAACACTTATTGATTTTATAGCATGTAAAATCACAGGCTCAGTCGAAGATGTGTCTTCAGAAATCTCATTAGGTCGGTTTATAACTTTAGCGCCGTACTTTATAGCACACTCGCTTATTTCCTGGTCATTTGTTGAAACAAATACCTCATCACATCCAGACTTAAACAATTTACCCACCCCAATTTCGAGGAGTGTTTTGTCACCCAAGAATGCTAAGTTCTTTCGTGGAATACCTTTACTACCACCTCGCGCTGGAATCAATCCAATTATCACAATCACACCTCCTTAATTTGGCCTTAATGTTAATAGACGCCATTCTTAATTCTAATCTCCTCAAGGCTCTTAAACACCAAGAATAAGAAATTCGAAAGGTTTTTACAGAATACTGGTTTTTACCATTATATTGAACAAAGTTAAATTTCAACCCGCCCTGAGAATGAAAATAACCGTATCTCAATGCTGCATTAAAACTTTTCTCGGAATTAGTAATCTGTGTTGAATGATTAATTAAATCTGCTAACTCACGTATCGACGTAGGATTTATTGTTATACCCATGTACTTATGGAAAGCATCACCAATCAAAATACTTGACTTCTTCAGATAAACCGCTTCAACCCCGATTGTTGAGCCGGAGGTTATCACCCCATGAGCTTGTCGAACTAGATCATATGAGCTAACAGAATTCATTGGCCCAAAATATGTAAACCAAGGGTATTTTGTTTGTAGATTTTCACCAACCTTGGACCAGATATTCTGATCTCTCTGAGATTTGTACTTCAAATGTGGGTGGATTCTAAGTATTAAGTCATAATTTGATTGAGCTTTAAAAATGCGCACAAGAATTTTCAAAATTTCCATTTGATTACCCCAGTAACTATCAGTTAAGCCAACCATATCTAATTCGTCCTGCGAGGAATGAAAAAAAACATAATATGGTTTTTTTCGTGATAATTCACTGGATGACATCTGATGTTTTGTATATGATTGCGTGAGACCAGCTATTCTTTGATCAAACCAAGAACTAGAAATATTTTTATACTTTTTTGAGTTTTTTACTTCTTCAGAAAGGGAGAATTTCTCCATTACCTTACTTCTGTAACTAACTGAATGTGTTGGTTTCTTGAAAATGAAATATCTATCCGCCCAATTTTCATTGAAAGTTTCAAAATAATCAACTTTTTGAAGTCTAGTACTTGCCGCATCATCAAAAGCTCTTTCACAGAGTGGTCGACCATTAAACACGTATGCCTTCTCAAATGTATTCTTAGATAGATAATCAATAAAGAATCTATTCAAATCAAGGTAAATTTGAGAATATTGCTTTAGAGCTCTTAGGTTATGTATTAAACACGGATTACTATCGCGTAACCTGGATATCAGTTCTGCCCGGGCAACTTCCTTTGACCTTTTGGTGTCTTTATGGGGTTCGGAAACTAAATTTACTGATTCCACGATTTTAACATTTGCCTTAAATCGCAAGTCAGATTTAACTAATTTATGTATTAATCGCCGAATTTCTCTTGAACGCAAATTACTGCTTAACGGCAATACCTTATTATCTAACGACGCATAATCTAACAAAAACCAAGTGACCTTTTTTTTAAGTTCTATTTCCTTCATAATGGTCTCTACAGTTACTGATAAATTCCATGGCTCTGTGTTAAAAGTCACCATCAAAATATTTTTATTCAAAACGAAGAACCTTTCGAATTTTCCAAGTTTTATACTTTGAGAGACACCTTCTATAATTTTGGATTAAGTTGGACTCCTGTATTTTAATTCCCAAGAAATCATCAGCTTCCCAGGCCCCTTGGTTGGGAGTTTTTTTCAAATTTGTATTTAAAAATTGAGTGCCGCAGGCTCGAAAATAAAATCCAAATATATATGAGTTCATTTTTCTTTGAGATATTAACTCGCTTGGTGAAAACTCAGCGTTCTTTATCCATGATTCAATCTCACCCCAATTAAAAAGTTTGTCTGCTATATCTAATTCATCATACTTACAGTCTGCCATGACAAGAACTGGTTTCTCATAATATGCTGCTTCAATACCAATGGTACTTCCGAAATTAATAACCCCAACACAGTTATCTATCAAATCATATGAAGATATTTTTTCTCCAGATTGAATCAATACAGAATTGCGATTTGTTTTTAGAGATTGCCACTTCTTAATTACAGCTGGTGGCTTATTTAAAAGGTTAGGATGTAATCTGATAACTAACTTGTAGGCATTTTGATTTGAAAAAATCTCAATTAATTTAGAAACTACGTCGAACTGATTGCCTAATGGTTCAGTCCATTCATTCCAAAATCCCACAACTTCATCATCTGAATTCGAAAAATAGACGAAATATTTTTTGTCTGATATAAATTTTTTAGGATATCTGACCATAAATGGATTTACGTTACTTCTCATGTCTTTGAACCAAACAGAGGACTCATTGATTTTTTTGGAAATCTCCAGTGTGGAATTCTTCCAGAGATCTTTCATAACTTTTTGATTGTTTACCCGATTGTGAAAACCTTCGGTTCTTTGCTGGTAGCGATCGTGAGTAGTTTCAAAGATTAAAATTTCGCAATCAAGCCGCTTTGCCGCATCCCATGAAGCTCTTTCATGCAAAAATCTACCGTTATAGATGTGTACGCGAGAAATTCCGTTGACTTTTATCGAAATTAAGGTATGAGAATAGACCTCCAAGTAAGATCGCAATAAAAAAATTACAAGTTTATAGTTTTTTAATAGATTCATATCATTATCTTTTGAATAAGTGATAATCTCATTTGCAATTGCTGCACCAGGTTTGATTGAATCAAATTGCAAGGATGGAAGCATCGATATATTAGAAATCTGGTTGAGTTGTTGCATGAATTCCTCCATGTGTTTTTGTACCCAATTTTCGTCATATTCGATCTTGTCTTTAAAAGCCACATTCGGGTCAGCTCTAAAGATTAAGTTCTTAAAGTGCTTCGGTGCTTTACCTAATAAAGATTCACCCATTTTTGCCATTCTTGATGGAAAGTAAGTGGTTTGTCCTAACAAATCATAAAAAGTTTTGTTCCCTAATCTGCATTCTTTATTTAGAATCTCCAACGAAGCCGCAAAATGTATGCTTGAAGTAGCAAATTGAAAAAAAGCAACATTAACAATGTTATTGTTTTTATTCATTTACAGAAACATGTTTAATTGAGATTTTAACTTGCATTCGTATACCAATCTTTGTTGTTCTTATACCACAAAATCGTAGATTCAATACCTTGTTTAAATTCAACTTTGTTTTTAAAGCCAATTTTCTTAATTTTTGAACTGTTTAATGCATATCTGAAATCGTGACCTTTTCTATCAGAAACATAAGAGATGTAAGTTTCATCTAATTTAAAGTATTTTAGTAATAATCTCGTTATATCGAGATTGGTTAATTCTGTGTCACCGGCGATGTTATAGACCTCGCCAAACTCACCATATTTAATTGCATGTGCAATTCCTCTAACATGATCTGAAACGTGAATCCACTCACGAATGTTTTTGCCCGATCCGTACAAAGGTACTTTTTTACCTGCCAATAGATTAGTTATAAATAATGGAACTAATTTTTCTACGTTTTGGAAATACCCGTAGTTATTGGAGCACCTTGTAATAATCACCGGTACGCCGAAAGTTTTATAGTATGAAAGAGAAATTAAGTCAGCCGCTGCTTTAGATGCGGCGTAGGGAGAGTTAGGCTTTAACGGGAATAATTCGTCCCAAGAACCAGTCTCGATAGAGCCGTAAACTTCATCAGTAGAAATCTGAACGAATTTCTTAACACCTTTTTTCTTCGCAGCTTCTAATAAATTTTGAGTTCCAAGAATGTTTGTTTTAACGAATACATCGGGGCCATCGATTGATCTGTCTACATGCGACTCGGCTGCAAAATTTATAATTAAGTCACAATCATCTGGTATTTTGTTAAGAATTTGTGGGTCACAGATATTTCCTTGGATAAACTCATATCTAATATCAGAAGAAATTGATTTTAAATTGTTCAAGTTCCCAGCATAAGTAAGCGCATCATAAACAATAACTTTAGTTGGGTTAATGCCTATATCTTGTAAATCGCCATTCAACGACATTCTAACAAATTCACTGCCGATAAAACCCGCTCCACCCGTAACAAAGATTTTCAAAATAGCACCGCCCAGTAAGTTTATTCAAAGTTTTAACGTGAACAGGATACTCTATAGGCATGAAAGGCATAATTCTTGCAGGCGGTACAGGAACAAGACTCTGGCCAATAACAGAAGGTGTTTCAAAGCAATTACTCCATGTTCACGACAAGCCAATGATCTATTACCCCCTTTCGACATTGATGTTGGCTGGCATAAGAGAAATAGCAATTATTACTACCGAGCAAGACCAGCCATCTTTCAAAAGATTACTAGGTGATGGATCAACACTCGGAATAAACATAAAGTATTTCATTCAACATGCACCAAATGGAATAGCTGAAGCATTTATATTATGCGAAAACTTCATCGGAAGCAGTCCAGTCGCCTTAATTTTAGGCGACAATATCTTTCATGGACAAGGAGTGGGAAGAAATTTAAGAAATTTTTCAGACCCAAGAGGTGCTCATATTTTTGCTTATCAAGTTAATAACCCTCAAGATTTTGGCGTGGTTGTCTTGAATGACGTTTTAAGTCCAGTAGATATAGTTGAGAAACCAACCAATAATCCAAGTAACTTAGCTGTGCCAGGTTTATATTTCTATAATTCAGAGGTAACCAAGATGGCTAAATTAGTAAAACGTAGCAAGCGAGGTGAATTAGAGATAACGTCACTAAATTTAATGTATTTAGAGAACAAATCGTTAGAAGTTTCAGTGCTTTCAAGAGGAACTGCATGGTTTGATGGCGGTACAGTTAAAGCCTTGCACGAAGCAACTTCATATATAAAATCGATCGAAGAGCGTCAAGGTCAAAAAGTAGGTTGTATTGAGGAAATATCTTGGAGAAATAAATGGATAACAGATAAAGATTTGAAGAATAAAGCAGCAAAATACCAAAACAATGAATACGGCTTGTACCTGAATTCACTTTTGAAAGACTAAAGTACAGAATTTTCTATGTATAATAAGAAGAAATTATGAGTAAGAGCAACATTAAGTTTAGTGATTTCCCTCCCGATTTAAACCCCAAAAATAATATCTATAGAGATGCAATTATCGCCGCCACCGAAAAAATGAATCTTGAGCTGGATGTTCACTTTTATGGCTGTTATCCAAATATAGAATTTACGAAAAAATTAAAAGCTTATACTTTTTCAAAAATTTCGAATAACGGTATGGTTAGTTGGCTAAATAGTCAGCAAGGTATAAGAATCCCTTCCAGCAAAAATGAATTCAATATATGGGTAACTTTCGAGAATCGTCGCCCGCCTCATAGCAATTACGACTTAACTTTGTCATTTGATTATGACAGTTATAATGATCATAATTTTTATTTTCCTTTAATTTATCAGTACATGGACATTAGGGGAATTAATAGCACTTATGCAAAACATCAAATAAGTCCAAAAGCAGCAATGTTGAAAAGAAATATCTCAAAAGTTCAGTTACTGCAAAAAAATAATTTTTTGGTGAGTTTCATTAATAACCCACACCCTATAAGACTAAAAGCTTTACAATCCTTATCAGAAATCGATAAAGTAATTACATTTGGCAGATCAGTGAATAACTATGCCGCAGATAAAATATCAACGTCAGAAGAATTCTGGTTTAGCTTGTGTTTTGAGAATGATCTATATCCCGGATACGTTACCGAGAAAGTACTAGAGGCTTGGTTAAGCTGGACAATTCCACTCTATTGGGGAAATGACGCTTCTGGCGTACTGAATCCAAAAGCAATAATTAATTTAGCAAATTTCTCAACAATGAAGGATTTTGTGAATCACGTAACTAAACTTTATAGAGATAGAGATCAAATGATAGACATAATTAATCAGCCTTTATTTATCAAAGAATTTAAGTTTGAGGATTTAGTTAGTTTTTTTCATCAAGGTTTAAAGAAGAAACTTGCTCTTCAATAAATTTTTTGGATAAATTTGCTCTATCAAAATATATTCTTCTATAATCATGATCAAACAGCATAGATTGCCACTCGAAACACCTATTAATTCTCTTTAATGGCATAAATTCAATTACCGTGCATTTACTACTCCATAATGCATTTACTAAACCACCACCATGAATACCCGCTACCACGTGTGCGCTCGAAAAAGTTTCCCTCTGTTCTTCAAAACTCATTTTTTCAGGATAAATTACTTGAAAACCTATCCCAACCAGGACACTTTGTAGTGTGATTTCTTCAGGGAAACTTCTGGTCGCATTCAATCTTGAAACATAGTACTTTTTCATAGATTTAGAATTTTTCAATGTTTTTGAACTTCTCAATAAGTGAACGCTTTCTGGGTGAATGTACCCAACATCCCCATTTCTCGTGAGCATTAAAAGTTTATCGACTTTTACCCACTTCGGAACGGTAATTCTCTTCAACCCATAAAAATCATAAATCTGACCATTGATTTGTGAAGAATCTTTGTAATATAAAAACGGGAGTCTAGATTTTACAGATAGAAGTGCGGGAAGGTCTTCCCCAATTAGATGTGCGAAGCTTGAATTCGGGAGTCCCAATGTAGCACTTTTGACTTCATATGAAATTCTTCGTGGCGGCTTTTCTGAATTCAATAGAATGTGGTGAATTGGCCAATCTGAACTTTCTGCTAAAACTAGAAGCTTGCCATCCATATCGGTGACATAAACTAAACCATTTTCATTGTTAACCACAACATTGCTAATCTCTACCTGATATTTTGCATCAAAGTTATGCTCTAGAGAATTTCCGAATTTAGAAAATTTCTTATACTGATTTTTATAAATAATCTTTTTAGAAATGATTTTAGAAGCATAAGATCCCAGTTCTATATATTGTAATTCCGCTTGTCTAGTTGAATTTACTCCTAGCAATTTTAGAATAAAACGTGACTTTAGAGTCGCGAGGGCGTCACTTTTTCTGCTTGAAGCTTTTCTCAACCTAAGAATTAAATCTTTACGATTCATTGCTTCAGACTTCTTTTTATTTGCGTTTTAAGAAATTCATCTAATTTGCATTTATAAACATTTTTTATAATCCATTTTTCATAAGTCAAAACTTCCGAGTCAACAGAATTATTTTTTACCTGGTTTGGTTGATTTCTAAAATTAGTAGGTACCCAGTCAGGCTTTTTTCCAGACGTATGCGCTGCGTCAATTCCAAAACCCATATTGATAATCATATTGTAATTTGTTTGCAAACAAACTAGGTCATTCCTCCAAGCAGATGCCATTAATGAGTAGTCCCAAGTATTAATCTTCCCACGAACTACTTCAGTAAATCTCATGTGGAAAGTGTCCATAAAGAAGAGTTTATTTATCGACGTTTTAGGACCAAAAAGTTTATCGGCCATCTTTTTAACAATAAACTTGATGTCTGGAATGTTTAATTGATAAAGGCTCCATTTATCTGCCCATGAGCCCCAACCCCACACCATTGGAAAATTTGATTCGCGAAATTGGGAATTGCTTTTATTAATGCCGGTTGGCAAGAAATCCGTACCCGAAATCATCATGTACTTCGAAGATTTAGCATAATTCTGTAGCCCTTCATTAACTACATCGAAAAATTGATCATTGGGTTCGCAATCATCTTCCAAAACAATTCCAAATTTGTTTTTACTGAAAAACCAATCAATATTCTTTATCAACCCTAGCTTGGTTCCGTAGTTTTGATTATGAATCAAAGTATTCTCATGACTGATTTTAAATTTACTTTGCTTGAGCACATTTAAGCATTCATTTATCTTGACATCGTCATAGGAATTTCTCGGCCCATCTGTTGCAAAAAATAAGTCTATGTCATTTCTTTTTTCAATAATATCAATAACTTTTTGTAAAAATACAGGTCTTATAAAGGAAGTTACTAGTACAGGAATCTTATTCATAATGATGCATACCTTATCTCTGCACTGGACTTATTTCATCAAATGATACAAGATTAAGACATGAAAATAATGATTCTTCACGATCCTTATAAACCTATAAAGCTAGGATCTCTTGGCGGAGAAGATAATTTAGTTCAATTAGAAATTGATAATTTGAGAGAACTCGGACATGAGATTATTGATGGGCGAAAAACTGATAATGGTTACCGCAGAAAGTTTAACCAATTTCGTGCTCAATCCTTCGGTTCATCCTCAGAAGTTTTGAGTGCATTGGAATTTTACAAACCAGAAATAGTACATACACATAATTTGAATCAAAGATCAGGCTACAAATGGCTAAATTCAGTTTCTATCCCAGTTGTATCCAGCCTGCATAATTACCGTGTATTTTGCCCATCTTCGATAGCTTGGAGAGATGGGGCACCATGTTTTGAATGTCGAGATAGAACCGCACTCAGGGCAATAGCAAACAAATGTGATTCATATGTTGGCTTAGTTAACGCAACACGAATGCTGGCATTTCAAAGAGATGCACCACAAATAAAAACACCCAAAAAATTTATTCTAGCTTCAAACTTGATGGCCAAGAGCCTAGAGAAATTGATTCCGATTAACAAGGTGGAGATATTAAGAAGTCCAGGGATGAAATTTTCGAAGCCCGCAAATGAATTACGTTCAAGAAATGCGTGGTTATATGCCGGTAGACTTACCCCAGAGAAAGGAATTCTAAATTTAATTGCTAATTGGCCGGCCGAAGAAAAATTAGATATTGCAGGAGCTGGTCCACTTTTTGAGGAGATCAAAAACCTAATAAAACAAAAGGGCAACATAAAATTAATTGGAATATACCCGCCTGGTGATAATTCTATTTATGAAAAATATGTAGGGCTCATTTTTTCGAGCACTTGGTATGAAGGATCTCCATTAGTTGTTGCGGATAGTTTGGCTACTGGAACCCCAGTTATTTGTACAGATGAATCTGGAGCAAGAGAGCTTCTTGAGATTTCAAATGGAGGAATTGTAATTGAAGGGTCATTTTCTCAAGATAAATTAAGAGGCGCAATGACTACCCTCAGAGATAATTTTGAATTTTACTCTCAAAACGCAAGAGCTTCTTCTCAAACAGAATTATCTTTAGAAAACTGGACTTTACGTCTGGAAGAAATATTTATCGATGTTTTAAAACAAAAAAATGAATCAACCTAATTAATAAAAGCAACTTCCAAAAAAGATAATCAATCATAGGATTCTTTCCAACGTAACCGTATAATTCATTAGAAATATTGTGAAAGTCCTCTACAATTTCAATCGGCGAACGAGTACTTAACCCTCCTCGTTCAAATTTTGCGATCAAGCCATGATTTATAGCCGGTTTTATTGTTTTAGCTAACATTAACGCTAGCTTTTGATCAGCTGCTACTGGATAATTTAGGTCAAATCCACCTAGTTTTCGA
>Ga0164294_10004267_pt1 | contig 12508 bp, 11 predicted proteins | sample GEODES005metaG_FD_111479 | JGI IMG/M metagenome (GOLD analysis project Ga0164294, IMG submission 111479) | Oligotrophic lake water microbial communities from Sparkling Lake, Wisconsin, USA - GEODES005 metaG | ecosystem: Environmental > Aquatic > Freshwater > Lake | place: USA: Sparkling Lake... | reverse complement strand
GCTTGATCAATCGCCTTCCTTTGGTTGGCGACGATTTTCTTGGCAGCTCGGATGCCTGCTTCGTCTTTATTTTTGGACGCCTCGGTGAGCTGTTCCTGAGCTTTGCGCACATCGGCTGAAAGCTGGCGCTGAGTCTGAGCCACCTTGACAGCACCCGCAGCTAGTTCTGCCGGGGTTAAGGCATTCAGTGCACGGTCTAGCCACTCGACCTGACGGATGGTAATATCCCGATCAATCTGGGAGTCCATGCTCGGCACGTCAGGAGATGGCTTGTAGAGTGTCACCATACTATCCCAAATCTGCTCTGAAGTCATGCGGCGCAGAAGCGGACCTGGGAAATGATAAACTTCACCCAATTGTACATCTTTCGGATGAGCTGCACGCTGATAGGCCTCACTCTTGTAGATCATCGCTAAGTAGGCTTTCATGTCATAGTTCATCTCCTTCATGGTGTTTTCCAGGAAGGTCATGAGCTGCGGATTGCTAGGCACGGTGGAATCCGTAATTTCATCCACGGGCTCGATCAGGCCCATGCCCATGACTTTTTTCCACAGGCGATTCGCGATGACCAAAGTGAAGCGTGGATTATCTTTGGAAGCCATCCATTGCGCGTAGGACTCAATCGGTTTGACGCCCGGCTTGACAATCTTGCCATCCTTTGAAAAAGAGGCTGGAATGGTTGGCTCGATCACCTGTTTAGGTTTCGCATCTGTGTATTGGTAATCATGCGGCAGCAGCAGCTTCTTGCTATCTGTCTGATCCAGCACCGTGTTGTAGCGCAACGGACGCAGAATTTCGCTCATGGCTTTGGACATATCTTTACGATCAAGTCCGGCGGGAAGCGGCGCCGTCATCACGGCTGCACCCTTTTTGTTTTTCTTGGAACTGCCATAAAACGCCTGTGCCAAGAGAGGATTTGAGAGACCATTGCTGCCCGTCATGCCATAGCTATGGGAGGCCATTTGGTAGTAGTCCATCTGGGTCCATTTATCGAAGGGATGATTGTGACACTGTGCGCACACCATACTGGTGCCGAGAAAGACTTGGGTGGTAACGGCCATGTTATCCAAAGGCATGTTGTAATCGCGGATGTAGAAGCCGACAGCCCCATTCTCATAGGTCTTGCCATCGGCGGTCATTAGCTCGCGCACCATTTGGTCATAGGGCTTGTTTTTTTCCAAAGACTCACGCACCCAGTTGGTGTAGGCGGCACCCGCAGGCTGACTATTGCCCATGGTGAGCTGGGATTTCACCCGCAGGATGTCATTCCAGTAGTTGGCAAAGTTTTGCACGTAGCCATCCGAGGCCAGCAGGGCGTCGATCAGCTTCCCGCGCTTATCGTTCGTTGTGTCTGCTAAAAAATCCGTCGTCTCTTTGATAGACGGGATACGCCCTGCGATGTCCAAGTAGATACGGCGAACGAAAACCTCGTCACTGACGGGAGCGTGCGGCTGAATCTTTTCCTTCTCGAGTTTAGCAGAGACCAGCTGGTCGATCTGAGCTGCTTTTGCCTGAATATTTTCAAGCGAAACCGCGTGGACGCTGGTCAGGACAGAGCATGCAAGTAGGACAAGATGGAGTGGTTTCATAAAGGCAGCGGGGGGAAGCTCTCCCTTAAACGCCAGCCTTCAGTCACTCTTTCAGCTCTATTTCAGGAAAAGATGACTGTATTTTTCCGGCCAATCCGAGGGCAGGCGCATGGGTTTCCCCTGTGGCATCTGGACCAGAGCCAATGACTGGCGGCAAGTAATGAGCACCGTTTCTTCACCCGCTCGGCGGACTTCAAAGGCCACCCAAAAGCGCACTCGTTCCACCCTTTCCAAGCGACCACTGATGACCAGCTCATCTCCGAGAGTTGCAGGTTTCCGATAGTCGATCTCAGTTCGGACGACGACTGGATAGATCTGTGTCTTTGCCATCTCCCGCAATTGCATCCCCAGTTTGGCTGCTAGCCGAGTTCGCGCAGTCTCGATCATACGCAGATAAGCGATGTTGTGGACGACCCCGCCGATGTCAGTGTCGAAAAACATCACTTCTTCGCGGGTCTCAATCGTCGGGGTCTCTTCACGCATCCTGTAGGTATGGCAAGCCAGCGCGGGTCTTGCAAACGTATCCTTCACCCCGATCAACACAACACTTATGGAACTCGACCTCACCGGCCCCCTGCGCGAAGATGCTTACATGATTCTGTCGGGGCTCATCACGCCTCGGCCGATTGCACTGACGACGACGGTAGATCTGGAGGGACGAGTGAATGCAGCTCCCTTTAGTTTTTTCAACCTGCTCGGAGATAGTCCGCCCATCGTCGGGCTCTGTCCTGGAGATCGCTCTCCAGGCATCCCAAAAGACACCGCGCGCAATATCCGTCTCACGCAGGAGTTTGTCGTAAATCTGGTGGATGAGGCTTTGGCGGAGCAGATGAATCTCTGTTCTGCCGCTTTACCCCCAGGTGAAAATGAACTGCTCCGCGCAGGCCTCACCACCGTGGCTAGCAGTATCGTGAAACCACCACGCATTGCCGAGTCGCCAGTCAGTCTCGAATGCCGCAGTCACAGCATCATCGAGATCGGTGACAATCGTCTTATCATAGGTGAAGTCCTGCGTGTGCATGTCAAAGAGGGCATTTTAGACCCCGCCACATGGCTGGTGAAGCCTAACAGCTACCACCCGATTGGCCGGATGCAGTCGCCAAACTGGTATTGCCGGACAACGGATCTTTTTGTACTGAAGAGACCATCCTAATTCCGTTACTCAGCCTCTCCACTACTGGCGCGCATCTTTTGAAAGGGAACGCTTTCACAGACAGCTTGAATCATATCCTGGAATTTGTAGCCGTTGCTTTTGGTTCGGCGGGCAATTTCTTGGATGGCGGGTTTGTCGCTGTAACCGAGTCCGCGACCGAGAGCATAGGTGAGTAGGTTTTCAGCCAGATTGCGAGTGAAATCATCGGCAAGATCGGTAGCCAAGAGAGCGCGAAGATCGGTGAGGTTCTTGAATTGCTGGCCACGCACAAGTTGGCCGGAGGCATCGATGGGATGATTTTTTTCTTTTTCGCGATAGCGGCCAATGGCATCGAAATTCTCAAAGGCAAATCCCATGGGGTCAAGGAAGGCGTGGCAGCCAGCGCAGGAACTATTGCTGCGATGCTCGGCAAACTGTTCCCGCAGGGTGAGATTGGATTTACGGACCTTATTTTCATCCAGTGGCGGCACGCCGCCTGGGGCTGGGGGTGGCGGGGTTCCAAGGATGTTTTCTAGCAAGTACTTGCCACGCTTGACCGGAGAGGTGCGCGTCTGTGTCGAGGTCAGGGTGAGAATGCTGCCATGGGTGAGAATGCCGCCGCGTGGCGTGCCTTGGAGAGAGACTTTTTGAAATTTGTCCCCCTTCACACCTTTGAGATCATAATACTTGGCCAGCTTGGCATCGACAAAGGTGTAGTCGGCATTGAGGAACTCGATGATCGATTTGTTCTCATGCAGGATATGATCAAAGAACATCTCGCTCTCCTGCTTCATGAGGCTGGCGAGTCCTCCACGCCACTCAGGGAAGCGTCGAGTATCAGGCGAGACGATATTCATGTCGCGCAGTTGCAGCCACTGGCCTGCAAAGTTTTCTTTCAAGGAAGAACTACGCTCATCTTCAATCATTCGTTTGATCTCTATGCTCAGATTTTTCCGCAGTTCATTTTTTGCGGCCAGCTCCAGCAACCGCGTATCTGGCGGTGCTGCCCAGAAGAAATAAGCCAGCCTGTTGGCTAGACTAAACTCATCAATATCGGAGATGCCATTGGAGGCAGTGCCAGTTGGGGTGGGTGAACCTCGGAAAAGAAAGGTCGGCGACACAAGCATGCCTTCCAAAGTGTAACGTAAAGCGCCCAATGGGGATTCACCCTCCTTCATGGCCAAAGCGCTAAAGGCGATCCATTTGCTCTTTTCTTCATCCTTCATGGGACCCCGGAAAAGCCGAGTGCCCATCTTTTCCACCAATGCGGCGAGGTCGCCACTTTGAATGCCAGAGCCTTTTTCGAGGGGACCCTCCACGTTCACTTCATGCAGCCAGAAGTTGCGATCCTGCTTGGTTTTTTCGTCGTAAAAATCGTTCAAGAAATGCACCTGCAATTCATGCTTTCCAGCCGGAAGATCGGCTTCCACATGAAAAAACTGAGGGGCTTGGTTTTTAGCGGTTACAGAAAACGCGCCGACGGTTTTACCAGCAATGCGCATCTCAGTCTTAGCGGGCTCGTCTCCGGCTTGCTGAGCTCCCGCTTTTAGTGTGAAGCGGTATTGGCCAGCTTCTTGAATGTCGATGGCATGTTTCACATAGCCGCTACTCGGCAGGACAATGGTACCTGTATCAATGGCAGAATCGCCTTCGCCTTTGAGGAAGTGCTCTCCGGACAATTCCATGGTGGGCAGACCGATCGGTTTGTTGCCCACCAGCCATTGCAGAAACTTGCTGCCGCGTGGGGCCAGCAGTCCATAAGGACCCTGCACTTCGATTTTATCCAAGGCCACATTCCGATCGCGCTTATGGGAATCGGGATTCATCGGGTCAGCGTGATCGTTGAGAAACGCCACACTGATCTTAGAGTCACCGCCGTTGAGCTGCACACTCTGCGTGATCTTCTGCCACGGCCCCTTCTCATCCTTCCAGATAGTGCGGATATCAAAGGTGGAGATGTCTTTGCCATTGATACGCAGAGCAATTTTTGCCGACTCATTGCCTGATTCAGAGGCTGCGACATGGATCGTCAAGGAATAGGTGCCGCTGGCTGGCACGGTGATCTTGGTGGCGGCTTCAGCATTGCTATGGAACCAGCGCACACCTTCCCATTCCTTGGTTTCACCCTTTTGATTCCAGAACTTTTTAGCTCCGAGTTCAATGTCGACATGCTCTGGCGTAGAAATATTGATCGCATCTTCAGCGACCTCTCTTGAGGCGCGCAGATACTTTTCCATCAGCATGGGCGAGACACTCAACACGTCCCCGATGTTATCAAAGCCGTAACCTGTATCGTCTGGCGGAAAGTCATTGGCAGGATTTGTGTAGACGTAGAGCAGGTTCCTCACCGTGCTATTGTATTCCGTTCGATTCAGTCGCCGAGTGGTGACGTGGCCGGGATCAGGCTTGCTAGGATCAAACCAAAAGACAGAATCATCGATCCATGCCAACAAATCATCCCGTTCTTGCAGGCTTGGTTTCTCTTTTTTCTCTGGCGGCATGACATGGGTCACGATCTGCTGCCGGACATGATCCCACAGGACAAAATCTGCCCTGAGTGCCGGAAAGTCAGTGTGCTCATCAAAGACAAAATTCCCCTTATCCATGCCGTCGGAGTGACAATCAAAACAGTACTTTTCTAAAATAGGTTTAATCTTCTGATCAAAAGCAACCTGACCACGCGTTGCTTGTGAATCAGCTGCCGAAGCTGCTAAGTAGGGAAGCCAAAAAAAGAGGATGTAGCGCAGGGGGGGCATGTGCAGGGAAGATTACGTTTGAAAGAGCGCTTAGATTTCCACGGAATCTAGATTCGTCCAAGTTAGCAGGCTTTTTGGCTGGAATGGATCAGCCTTTGATGCTCCACCAAACGATGAGCCAAATGATGGCCATCAAGGGGATGACGAGACGTGCATCTGACAGCCAAACGACACTTGCGGGCAGCCCCCTTGAAGCTCGGAGTGGAATGCGTCGGGCCTTCATCTGGTGACGGTTTGAGGTATCCCGTGCGGCTGCAGGTAACTTAGATGGCTGAGGCCTAGGGTTTCTCTGACGGCGCAGTTCTACGTCATAGGCCGCTTTTTTCTGCGAGTCTGAAAGCACCGCATAGGAGTCGTTGATGCGCTGCATTTTCCATCGTGACTGAGGTTTATCCCCAGCTGTATCGGGATGGTGTCTCAACGAGAGCGCACGGTAACTAGCTCTAATGACTTCATCAGGAGCATCCTCGGTCACATGCAGGTTCTCGTAGTGAGTCCTCATCTTGAGCGGTGGCTTTAGTTGGTTTTTTCGCCAGCACTTACAGAGGCGAGACGTTGTTCAAAAAGCCAACTGTGCAGCTCCGGCATGGGATAAACCAGTCCCGACAAGCTATGACCAACACCTGGGAACTCGGTGTATTTCATCATAAGACCGCCTGCTGCTTTGACCGCTGCCACGGGGACACGATCCCGCTCCACTGGCACCATGGGATCCTGGTCGCCGTGAAAAACCCACATGGGCACCTTTTTCAGCACCTCCGCTTTTTTGGGGTCACCACCACCACACAGTGGCACGCCTGCCGCGAAGACATTGGGATACTTGGCACACAAACTCCAGGTGCCAAAGCCGCCCATGCTGCTGCCCGTCAAATAGAGACGCTTCAGGTCGATAGGCAGCTTGCTGGTCAGATCGGCAATGAGCGCCATGAGATTCTCTGTGACCTGCTTATTCCAGCCAATGTCAGCATCTGGGCACTGCGGGGCAATCATGAAACAGGGATTCTTACTCTGATGCTCTACGTCGGTAAAAACACCCGTAGGACCACCCATTTGAGCTTGGTTATCCGTGCCACTTTGGCCTGAGCCATGCAGCCAGATCACCAAAGGATAGCGCTGAGTGCCATCCAGCTTGGGATTGCCAAAGATCTGGTAATTCAGCCCCTGCTTGGAGACCGCTTTGACAAAACTGCCGGTGATTTTTTCAGCATAAGGGCCTTTCGTCATGCCCTCATCAAAGTTGCGCTCATGCACCAGTCCTGCGACGAAGGCCTGATCCTCAGCACCGAATTTATCCAGAGGAACCTTCATGATCTGAAAGTCCGTCATGCGCTTGATTTTGATTTCCTTAACATCGAACTCCAGCAGTTCCGCCTTCAGTTCACGCCCATCCATGGATTTCCAGGAACGGATGATCTTCACTTGATCCGCCGCCGTGATGATTCCCGTTAGACAAACGGCAAGGATCAGACTGAAAATGAAAGTATTTGGGCGCATCGGAACCAAATAGGAAGCCTTTCACTTTTTGGTCAAATGTAATCCTACTTCCACTCAATTCGTCTGGCATTCCTGCACATACTCCCTCACTGCGCGCAGGGTCTCGCCAGCTACATCGGCTCTAGCTTTGGCAAAAGGAGGGCGGAACCACGGAAAGCTGCCAATGAGATCAGGCGTAACCAAAACTTGTCCATCGGTCTGCCTCCCAGCGCCGATTCCGATCGTGCTTGCTTTTATCCGGCGAGTGATCTCTGCGGCCACTTCTGGAACCATGCTTTCTAAAACGATGGCCAACGCGCCCGCTTCATCCAGCGCGATAGCATCAGCGATCAGTTGTTCGGCCTGAGCTGGCGTTTTGCCTTTCTTTTTGTAGCCGCCCTCTTCCTTCACGCTTTGGGGTAGCATTCCGATGTGACCGATGAAGGGAATGCCTGCATCAATGATGGCTTTGATCTGTGGGATGAAGCCGACGCCGCCTTCCAGCTTCACGGCATCCGCACCAACCGCAACGAGGCGCTGCGCATTGGCCAAGGCCTGCTCAGGAGTTTCGTAGCTGCGTGAAGGTAGATCTGCAATCACAGGCGCACGCTTCACAGCACGCCGAACGGCAGCCGTGTGGTGCAGCATCATTTCCATCGTCACGCCCGTGGTATCGGGTAGACCGAGCACGACCATTCCCAAAGAATCTCCCACGAGGAGGAGATCCACACCGGCCTCGTCAAGCAGACGTGCGGTCGGGTAGTCGTAGGCCGTCAGGACAGCGAGAGGCGATCCCTGGATTTTACGCTCGGTGAGTTGAGACAAACGGGTAAGCATGACAAATGAGAGGCAGCAAGGGCTCTCATTCGCCGCTGCTAGGCACGAATGCAACGGCGCTGTTAAAACTCCGTCTACTTGATTTTTTCAACTGGAAATTTGGAAACCAATTCCTTCAGCTCGCGGCCCGGCTTGAATTTCACAATGCAACGCGCTGGGATCTTGACCTCGCTGTTTGCCTGATTCGGATTACGTCCGATTTTGGCCTTAGCGACTTTGACCTCAAAGGTGCCAAAGGTACGGAAAGTGACATCGTTACCTTCGCCTAATCGCTTGGCGACGAGGTCGATAAAGGCTTCGACGACGAGTGAGACGTCGGCTTGAGTAAGTCCAGTCTGATCACTTAGATCAGACACAATTTCGCGTTTGGTGATGCTGGCCATAATTCCGGGGGAGGAGTGTTAGGAAGTATTAAATGCCTGTGTCTTTCGAGTCTGCAAGCACTTCCTTAGAAGAAAACCCATTAGAATCGTTGTGTTTGGTTGGGGAGATGTCGCCACAAACTTCACCGGCAGTCTTGAAGTGCATCTTAGCGACGGTGGATAAGCCAGGCAGGCCAGCTTTGTCAAAGATCTTTCGTGCATTCTCCTTGACGACACTAGACACGCCCTTAGGCAATTCGATTTCAAACCGGCTGCTATTTTGATCCAACCATTTCACGAAGGCATCTCGAGCCAATATGGAGGCTGCGGCCACAGCGGGATCACTCTCGGCTTTGGTTCTCTGAATGAGCTCGATCTGACAACCTTTGCTGCGAAGGGCGCGCTGCAGCACCGTCGGATTGGCGAACTGATCCGAGAGTGCTTTTGGACAGTCTGGTACCTTTTCAACAAGTGACTCAATGGATGTCGCATGTCCCCAAGCCAGCAACCGGTTCAAATTACCAAATTTGCTGTATAACTCGTTGTATTTCGAGGGGTTAATCTGCACGACTTCCCAGCGAAGTCCCGCTACTGACCGGATCGCTGCTGCTAACTGGCTGATCTTAGCGTCACTGCTGATTTTCTTACTATCCACGACGCCTAGTTCACGCAACTTCCGTGCCACATCCGCATCGACGTAAACGCCTGCAATGACCAGTGGACCAAAAAAGTCGCCTTTGCCGCTCTCATCCACACCAATATGGGGCTCATACATTTCAGGGTGATGGACCTCTTCATAGCCCAGCTCAGCCACGCCTAGGATCAGCGGTTCTAGGACATTGGTGACGAAATTCTCAGTTTCCTTCCCCTGCACCAGCACCTTCGGGCCTTTTTCATAAACGAGGACATTGAGTTTATTTTTGCTGGCTGCATACAGACAGTAAGGCTTGGCTTCAAAGGTGTAACAACCGTCTTGCAGCACGCCTTTGAGACGCGTGACCTGCTCCGCTGTCAGCGGCTTGGTATAAGTGGTGATAGCTGGCATCGTGAGATCAGGCAAATCGACGAAAACCTGTGTAAACGACGCAGATCAGCAGCCAACCCATGGCAAACCAATCGCCAAACTGTGCATAAAGCGTCATGACTCCCAAGCGCGGCACTTTGACCTCGCCAGGCAGACAGCCTTCGATGAACGTCGAACCCGTGGCTGGGTCAGCGAGCTTTTGCGTGATCGTGCCCAAGGTGTCGATGAAACAAGTGACGCCTGTGTTTGTTGCCCGCACCATGGGACGCCGCAGCTCGATAGCACGGAATTTAGCGTTCACCGCATGCACCTCCGTCTGCTCACTTTGCAGAAACCAGCCGTCATTGGTGATATTGACGATCATTTGTGGCTCAGGTCTCACAAAACGTCGCGCCAAGCGCCCTACCGTGTCTTCAAAGCAAATGAGCGGAATGATTTGCACCTCGGGCTTCGCCAGCTTCAGGGGCTCGATGCTGGTGCCGGGCATGAAGTCACCTGGAAATAAACCTTTGAGGAACGAAAAAGGCGGGATCGAGCGCAGCGGTAGATACTCACCAAAAGGCACCAGGTGGACCTTGTGATGCTCTTGCCGATTGGCAAAACTGCCTTTAAAAAGGACCGCAGACACATGACCTCCGACGCCAGATTCATCGACCTCAGTGCCTGTCAATAGGCTGAAATCACCCGCTTTAAGCAGCTCATCAAAATAGGCGACATGATCTGGCAAATCATGCAAATGCACAGGCAGCGCGCTTTCCGGCCAGATGACCAGATCCATCTCGCTACCGGTATCACGTGCCTCGGCGTAGAGCCGCGTGTAATCCCTGAGCCGCTGATAAATTTGCGGTCCCATCTGACCTGACCAAGCATCCACCTGCGACACATTCGGCTGCACCAGTGTCGTGCGCACCGTGATCGGATCTTTCAGCGGAGCCGTCACCGTCAGCACCCCATAACCCGCCGCCGCCAGGAGCACCACCATGGCCGCGGTAAAATCCAGCCGAGTGCGGCTAGTGCCTGTCCCCTGATAGAGATGCAGCATTCGCCGAAGGGCATTCCAGCCCGTGCAACTGATCAGCACCGGCAGGAAAGACAGCCCCATCACGCCCACTAAATCCGCCGACTGGATCAGCACCCGATTTTGATGCAGCGCCACACCCAGTCCATTCCACCCAAAGCCCGTAAAGACCGTCGTGCTTCGCAGCCACTCACAGGCCAACCAAGCACCGGAAGCTAGCAACGCACAACGCAGAGATTCCCAAGTGCTCGTCTGCCAGTTTCCCTGAGTTAGCTTCTGCACATCAGGTCGCGCAAAGCGCTGCACGAACCAGGTCCAAAGACCAAAATACAGCGCGCAAAACCCACTCAATCCGATCACCGCGCCCAAGCCCGTCAGCTCCGGCATGAAGCCCGCCCAGCGATCATCCACCGCCCCGCCCAACAGAACACGAGACGAGTGCCTGATCCAAAAAAGATTTGGAATAAAAAAGGCCAGTCCCGCCAGATAACCCGCCCAGAAAGGTTTCTTCAGTCGATCCCCCGCCCAGATCACTGCAAGCAGCGGCCACATCCAAACCCACACCACCCACTCCTGATCCCAACGTGGAAAAGCAAAGACGAGCATCCCGCCACTGAGTAGTGATAGAGACTTCCAATATTTCATCAAAGACAACATACCATTCAGAGATGGCAGACCCACACAGCGTGTCCATGATTTTCACCGTGATTTCTCACGATCTTCAAAAGCAGTGGCAGCTCAAAGGCTGGAGGTCAAATTCATGTAAGCAACCATAAAACTGCAGCCCGCAGTCACAAAGCTGAAGCACGCAGCGATCCAACCATTGTCTGCAGCGACTCGACTGTGCCTAGCCGTTGCCAAAGGGTTGCCCGCAGTCTATCACCCTTTTTTTGCCGGAAAAGGATCCCGTCAGTCACGTTTGAGCTTCACTCAGCTTCACCACACGGGCGATCTCCCGGTTGATCATGATTTAATGGATGAGGTGCCGCCCCCGTCCGTAGGCTCGCGAGTTCGGACTCAGCCACAGCAAGCCGTTTGCTGTGGCTGAAGGGCTTTGCCGTTGTTTGCGATGGTTTACGGCTGCCGACTTGATGAGCCGTTGGCGGTTGTTTGGAATCTGGCAAACCACGCCAACGGCGCACAGCGCCCTACAGCCACAGCAAATGGATCCCTCGACCCCATGCCTACAGATCATCCAGCGGGCTAGTGATCTCCCCGCGCATGGCTTTGGCGAGTGCTGTATAGATCTCCGTCGTCCGCACATCCACATGCCCGAGCAGCTGCTGGATGCTGCGGATGTCCACCCCGCGCAGGATCAGATGCGTGGCAAAGGAGTGGCGCAGCACATGCGCGGTCACACTTTTGGTCAGTGCTGCCATCTTCGCTGCCCGTGCCAGCTCCCGTGAGATATTGATGTCATTGGCATGATGCCGCCGCTGGATGCCACTGCGTGGGTCCACGGATAAGCTGGGACTCGGGAACAGCCAAAACCACTCCCAGCTCTCTGCCGCCGCAGGGTGCTTCACCGCCAGCGCGTTCGGGAGATAGACGCCCGGTAGCCCGGCAGCTCGGTCCTGTTTGTGGATCTGCTCGATCCGTGCTCGATGTTCCGCCAGCGGTTGCAGCAGGACCTTGGGCAGCGTGACGATGCGATCCTTATCTCCTTTACCACCGCGCACCGTCAAAGTGCCGCCATTCAGATCCACATCCTTCACCCTCAAAGCCAGGCCTTCCGCCACCCGAAGTCCGCAACCGTAAAGAAGCTTGCACAAGATGCCGGCATCACCCTTCACTGCCTTGAGCAGTTCCGCCACCTCAGCCTGAGTGAGCACGGTAGGCAGCCGCTTCGTGTGCTTGGCCCGTTTGGCATCCACACCTTCGAGTTCCACCTTCAGCACCTCCCGGTAAAGAAACACGAGCGCATTGAGAGCCTGATTTTGGGAGGAAGCCGCCAGTTTCCGCTCCACAGCCAGATGAGTCAGGAAAGCCTCGACTTCCGCCGCCCCCATCTCTGCTGGGTGCTTTTTGCCATGCCAGAGCACATACCGACGATACCAGCCCACGTAGCTTTCCTCCGTTTTAAAGGAAAGATGCTTCAGCCGCATCGTATCGCGGATTTGATCTTCGAGTTTCATGTCAATAGTTTCACTCTTATATGAACACGCATACGGCCACGAACAAACATTAAAGTTGCTACTGAATCAAATACGTGTCAAAAGCAACACCCATGAAGCCATCAAGCTGTCCTAAATCCACAATTCTGTGGCCCATAACGATCTTGACGAACAGAACAAAATTGTTTCTGATCTGAATTGTT
>Ga0164294_10004266_pt1 | contig 12509 bp, 11 predicted proteins | sample GEODES005metaG_FD_111479 | JGI IMG/M metagenome (GOLD analysis project Ga0164294, IMG submission 111479) | Oligotrophic lake water microbial communities from Sparkling Lake, Wisconsin, USA - GEODES005 metaG | ecosystem: Environmental > Aquatic > Freshwater > Lake | place: USA: Sparkling Lake... | reverse complement strand
TTATTAATCAACATTTGTTACCGTTTCAATTTGTGGCGCAAACTTTTTAATGGTAGTTTCCACACCCATTTTTAGTGTCATTTGATTGACACTGCACCCAACGCAAGCGCCTTGTAAACGAACTTTTACATGTTTGCCATCTTCAATTGAAATCAATGCGATATCGCCACCGTCAGAATTTAGAAAAGGTCTAATTTCTTGAAGTGCATTTTCTACGCTTGTTGTTAATTCTTCTATTGTCATAATTTTTATTGTTCCAATTAGACGAAATAATTATTTTTTTACCGCTGAACAGCCCGCCATTGTTGTTATTTTAACTGCTTCAGTTGCTGGTAGATTTTCATTTCTTTTTACCACTTCCTGAACGACATTTCTAGTAATTTCTTGGAAAACTTTCTCTATAATTGAACCTTCTTGTAAAGCCGCTGGTCTTCCAATATCTCCAGCTTCACGAATAGATTGCACTATTGGAACTTCTCCTAAGAAAGACACATTTAAATCTTCAGCAAGGTTTTTAGCCCCTTCTTTTCCGAAGATATAATATTTATTTTCTGGCAATTCTTCCGGTGTGAAATAGGCCATATTTTCTATAATTCCTAAAACAGGAACATTAATACTATCTGAAGTAAACATGGCAACCCCTTTTTTTGCATCTGCAAGTGCAACTGCTTGCGGGGTGCTTACCACAACAACTCCTGTAATAGGTAATGATTGAACTATTGAAAGATGAATATCGCCTGTTCCCGGAGGTAAATCCAGTAACATAAAATCCAATTCTCCCCAATCGGCATCAAATATCATTTGGTTCAACGCTTTTGAAGCCATTGGCCCACGCCAAATAACCGCTTGGCTAGGAGAGGTGAAGAATCCAATGGATAATATTTTTATTTCGTAGCTCTCAACAGGTTTCATTTTTGATTTCCCGTCAACGGTAACTGAAATTGGTTTTTCATATTCAACATCAAACATGATTGGCATTGAAGGACCATAAATATCGGCATCTAAAATCCCAACTTTGAATCCCTTTTTTGCTAAGGTAACGGCTAAATTTGCCGTAACTGTAGATTTTCCAACGCCCCCTTTTCCAGAGGCAATTGCGATAATATTTTTCATCCCGGGTACTGATTTCCCTTTAATCTCATTAGGTTCAGGAACAACAACAGTTGATTTTATTTGAATTTTTGCATTAGCAGAAACCAACTCATGAATTGTTTTTTTGATATCGTCTTCTGCTCTTTTTTTTATATGCATCGCTGGAGTACTCAACACTAAATCGATAATTACTTCCTCTCCAAATGTGACTACATTTTTAACTGCGCCACTCTCCACCATATTTTTACCTTCTCCAGCAATTGTGATAGTTTCTAATGCTTTGAGAATGTCTTTTTTATCTAATTTCATATTCTTTTTCTTGATCAAGATCAAATGTAATTTATGAGTACAAAGATAGCTTGAAAAGTTTGTTTATAAAAATCTAAAAAGGATAAGATTATTATTTTTCAGTTATCCAATAAATTGAATTTTAATGATTGAATATTTTCAGATGTCATAAATGCTATTATATTAAAATTCCCGCTAAAAATTAGCAGGAATTATTAAATTAGTAGTGTTTTAAAAACTAGGCGTTTTTTAAATTTATTATTTCTTGGTCGGTTAACTTTCTCCAATTGCCTCTTGGCAAATTTTTCTTCGTTAATCCTGCAAAAGCTACTCGGTCAATTCTTAAAACATCATAACTGAAATGTTCAAAGATAGATCGAACTACTTTAACATTGGAAGAACGCAATTTCAATCCGATTTCACTTTTCGATTCTCCTTCTATGTAACTTACATCTTCAACAAATACACGATGACCATCTAAAACCAAGCCTTTATTGATTTTTTCTAAATCTTCATATTTCAAATTTTTATCTAAAGAAACTTGATAAATTTTTGATGATTTGTTTGTTGGTAAAGTAAATTTACGAATCATGTCCGTGTCATTCGTAAACAATAATAATCCGGTTGTATTTTTATCCATTCTTCCCACAGCTCCAATTTTTGAAGTCGTAGAACCTTTCACTAATTCCAAAACGTTTCGGTATTCTTGACCTTCGTCCAATGCTGTTGTAAAGTTTTTTGGCTTGTTCAACAAAATATATTCTTTTTTTTCAGGAGTCAAAACATTCCCGTCAAAATTCACTACATCTCCCGGTTTTACCATATATCCCATCTCAATAACAGGAATTCCATTCACTTTTACATTTCCCGATTGGATGTAAATATCGGCATCACGTCTTGAACAAACTCCAGAATTAGAAATGTATTTATTCAAACGAATTTCATCTTTTACTTTCGGTCTTTTTGGTGCTTGATTTGGTTTTTTCTCTACTTTTTCAACTGCTATTTCAGCTGCCTTAGCACTAACTTTTACTTTTTTAGGACCTTGTGCCCGTTTTTGCATCGCAGGTTTTGGCTTATTGGAGCTTGGTCTTGAACTATTTGCTCTACCGCTGCTTTTTTTATTATTGCCTTCCTTGTTATTCATAATATTCTAAAATTTTTACAAAGATACCATTTATAAATTTGACAAACTATAATTGAGAATTTAAAGCGTATTATGTTAAAACCATTCTAAAATAGTAAAGCTATCTTGTGCCAGAAATATTCAACGATACTTGGATCTATCAGGATAATACTAAAAACTCCTGAAACAATTAGAAATTTAAGTAAGTTATGAAGTAATAAATAATGCACTTTTAATTCTGATTTCCAAAGTTTTAATAAAAATAACGATAAAAACAGTAAACAAGAATAGAAATACAAATCCATATTTCCAATTTCAAATTTTTCAATTAATAGGTAAACCGGAAAGACTGTTAATAGCGTTAAAAAGGTAATGATTTTTTTGGAGATTAATTCGCCATGTAAAATGGGTATTGTTTTATAGTTATTTGCTAAATCCCCTTTTATGTTTTCAAGATCTTTAATCATTTCTCTGATTAGAAGTAACAAAAACAAGAAAGTAGCATGACAAAGAATCACTTCATAAAAGTTCTTGTAATATAAAAGTAGGGCAAAAAAGGGTAAAATAGCCATTAAGGTTGCCATTAAATTCCCAATAATTACGAATTTCTTGACTTTATGGGAATAAAACCAAATGAGAAAAATGTAAACGGAAAAAAATAAAAAAGCCCGAAATGAAATTAAAAAAGCAAAGAAAGCCACAGTAAAATTGAGTGCAAAATAAACCCTAAGTTTGGTTTGCTGACTTACTAATCGGTCTAAAATAGATTTGTTAGGGCGATTTATTAAGTCTTTTTTACTGTCATAAAAACTATTGATAATATAGCCAGATGCAATTGTTAAAGCCGTCGCTAAAACAATTAGCAATAAATTAATGTCTAAAATTACCTGAATTGGTTTTTTTTCGGGTGCCAATATAAAAATAGCCGAAAGGTATTGCGCAAGAGTAATTATTGGTATATTGTAGCCACGAATTACGGAGAACAAACTCACAATTTTCATTATTAAAAGTTTGCTTTTTCTGTTCATCCTTAATTTATTATTGGGAAAAGAAATCTAAAATTGGTAAACGACTTCTAGTTTGTAATCTTTTAATGAGGCTTTGGCTTTTTCTAAATCTTCCGTAAAACCAAGGATATATCCACCGCCGCCAGAGCCACAAAGTTTTAAATAATAATCATTGGTATCGATTCCTTTTTGCCAAATTCCGTGAAAGTGCTCCGGAATCATTGGTTTAAAATTATTTAAAACAACTTTTGACAGTTTTTTGGTGTTTTGGAATAACGATTTTACGTCACCGCCAAGGAAATTTTCGACACAAGCGTCGGTATGTTTTATGAATTGTGATTTTAACATGGTTCTAAATCCTTTGTCTTTAAGATTTTCCATGAAAATATTCACCATTGGAGCAGTTTCTCCTACAATTCCTGAGTCTAATAAAAATACAGCGCCTTTACCGTCCAAACTTTGTGTTGGAATGCCTGTAGCTTCAATATTGTCTTTAGAATTTATTAAAATTGGAATGCTCAAGTAACTATTTAAAGGATCTAAACCGGAACTTTTTCCATGGAAAAAAGATTCCATTTGAGAGAAAATACTTTTTAAAGTAAGTAATTTTTCACGGGTTAAATTCTCTAAAACGGTAATTTTATTTTGAGCATATTTATCATAAATAGCGGCTACTAATGCCCCACTACTTCCTACACCATAACCTTGAGGAATACTAGAATCAAAGTACATTCCGCTATCAACATTGTTTTTTAATGTCAATAAATCAAAAATTACTAGATCTGGCTGTTCCGATTGAAGAGTTTCTAAGTAAGTTACAAATCGTTTCAAATTTTCATTTGATTTTTTTGCTTCTTCAGAGGGATTTTTGTCTGTTTTTAGTGCACCATTATAAAAATTATAAGGAATCGATAGACCTTTTGAGTCCTGAATAATTCCGTATTCACCAAAAAGTAATATTTTAGAATAAAATAATGGTCCTTTCATAGTTTATATTTTGGTTGCTCCAAATCCAATTTGATCACAAATGTACTGACCATTTTGACAATAGCCAACTAATTTGGTCTTAATAAATGTTAAAACTTCCTCTTTTACATTTACAGGGTAGAGTACATGCACATTGGCACCAGCATCTAAAGTGAAACAAACAGGAAGTTGAGTTTCATTTCTGAACTTCCAAATCGCGTTAATTATCTCTAAAGTGTTTGGTTTCATTAAGATAAAATAGGGTAGGGAAGTCATCATCATGGCGTGCAATGTTAGCGCCTCGCTTTCTACAATTTTTATAAATTCGGTTAAATCGCCACTTTCAAAAATAGAAATTAACGCATCTAAATTCTCATGAGCTTGTCCAAATCGCTTTTCAGCAAATGGATGTCCGTGCATTAAATCGTGACCAATAGTACTTGAAACTTGTTTTTCTCCTTTGTCAACCAATAAAATGGTATCTTGGAAGTTCTTAAAATTATCATGAATTTTATTTGGAAACTCCACTCCAAATAAGTCGGAGCTGCCTTTAATATTTTTATGATTTCCCCAAACCACTACACTTCCTTTGATACTTCTACAAGCACTTCCTGATCCTAAACGAGCAAGAAAAGAAGTTTTTTTATTAAAATAGTCATCGGTTATTTCTGGGTTCAACAATTTTTCTAAACTCATGAAATTTACAGCTAATGCTGCCATTCCTGAGGCAGAAGATGCAATTCCAGAGCTGTGTGGAAAAGTATTTTTGGTGTCAATAGTGAAATGATAATCTTTCAAAAAAGGCAAGTAAATTTCAACTCGTTCTAAAAATTTTTGAATTTTCGGTTTGAACTCTTCTTTTGTTTTTTCTTCAAATAGTAAGTCGAATGAAAATTCACCATTGTTATTTTTTTTGGCAAAAGCCAATTTAGTTTCTGTTTTACAAGAGTTCAAAGTAAAACTCACAGAGGGATTTGCAGGAATTTGAGTTAGGATTTCGCCTTTGTCGTTCAATTGATTTTCAATTTTCCCCCAATATTTTACCAATGCAATATTACTGGGTGCGCTCCATGAAAAAGTTCCTTTTTCTATTGATGATTGGGTGTATTTTGAAGGTATAAAATCCTTAGATGAATTCATAAACAGTACTAATTTTTACAAAGATACTTTTTTTGATTTATACGTCGATAAAAATTGACTTTTCCTATGAAAGTTTCCTTAAATTTGTTAACTAAATAATTAATAGATGAACAAATATAAGAGAATTTTGGTGGTTGTTGCTACTTGTCTAGCAATTGGTTATTTTTCTGGAATGGCAACTAGATCAAGTGTTAACACTTGGTTCCCTAATTTAGTAAAACCAATATTTAATCCGCCAGGATGGGTTTTTGCTCCTGTTTGGTCGATGCTTTATATTATGATGGGAATTGCAGCAGGATTGGTTTGGAACAGAATTGACACCAACAAAGAAGTAGTTAAAAAAGCATTGATTTTCTTTGCGATTCAGTTGGCGTTGAATGCGCTATGGTCGGTATTGTTTTTTGGTTTGCACAACCCAATGTTGGCTTTAATAGAAATTGTTCTCTTGTGGTTACTGATATATGAAACGTACATTCAGTTTAAAAAAATAGATAAAATTGCGGGCTTTTTGTTTATTCCGTACTTAGCGTGGGTTAGTTTTGCATCGGTTTTGAATGCAAGTATTTGGTGGTTGAATCGAGGGTAAATTAAGTTCAAAAAATGAATAATCCTTTAGCCCCGATGGAGCCGGCATCCTCGTAACGAAGTGAAGAGATAAAGGGGAAAGCGGGAATTACAATTCCTAAAATGCGGGAAAAATTCGCTCCAAAAAGATAAAAAAAATCTAAATGGAATTGGCAACTATAAAACCACTTGTCCAGGCATTTTGGAAATTATAACCGCCAGTTACGGCATCAATATTTACAATTTCTCCAGCAAAATAGAGGTTTTCATGGAGTTTGCTTTCCATAGTTTTGAAATTAATTTCTTTCAAATCTATTCCGCCTGCGGTTACAAATTCTTCCTTGAAGGTGCTTTTTCCATTCACTTGAAAAACGCTATTTGTTAACTGATTGGATAAATTTTGAAGTTGGTTTTTCGATAAATCGGCCCATTTAGTTTCAGATTCAATTCCCGAATTCATCACCAAACTTTCCCATAAACGGTTGGTTAATTCAAAAGGAGATTTTTTTGAAACGGCTTTCTTAGCATGTTCTAATTTCAATTCTTTTAGAACTTTTTCGGTAGTATCAGCTTCTATATCGTTCAACCAATTGATAGAAATTGAAAATTGGTAGTTTTTTTCGTGTAAAATTCGCGCACCCCATGCCGATAGTTTCAAAATAGCTGGTCCCGACATTCCCCAATGGGTAATTAAAAGTGGCCCTGAAGATTCGAGTTTGGTTTCTCTGACTTTTACCGAAACTTGCGCTGAAACTCCCGGTAATGTTGCAATTCTAGAATCTTTAATATTGAAGGTAAATAGGGAAGGTACAGGCGAAACAACTGCGTGGCCGAAATTTTGTAGCATTTCCCATACTTTAGGATTGCTGCCAGTAGCCAAAATTAATTTTTCTGAAAGGTAGGTTTCCGATTGTGTTTCGACTTTCCAAAGGGTGTCTTTTTTGAAAATAGATTGAACACTTTGATTCATAAGTACAGCAATTCCGAGTTTTTTCGTTGCGTCTTGAAAACAATCTATAATGGTTTGCGAAGAATTTGATACGGGAAACATGCGTCCGTCGGATTCAATTTTTAGTTCTACGCCGTGTTTTTCAAACCATTCTACCGTATCGCCAGAACAAAATTGATGAAACGGACCTCGCAATTCTTTTTCTCCACGTGGATAAAATTTCACTAATTCGTTGGGTTCAAAACACGCATGGGTCACGTTGCAACGACCTCCGCCAGATATTCTAACTTTATTAAGAACTTCAGAACCACGCTCTAAAATGGCCACCTTCAACGAAGGATTTTTTTCAACGATATTAATAGCGGTAAAAAAACCGGCTGCACCTCCGCCAACAATTAGTATATCGAAATTCTGATTCATAGTTGCTTTTACAAAGTGCAAAGCTAAAATTAAAAAAGCACAAACCGGACGGAATTGTGCTTTTAGTTGGTATTTGAATTTTTTAATCTGCTATAAGAATTTTGTATTCCCAAGGATTAAAATTCAACTTTTGATTTTTTGAATAATTTACTTTTTCACCAGTCATGTAATCGGTAAATTTCCCCTCAAATTCGGAGGTGAATGTAGTATTTGTTTTTGATAAATTCCCAACAAAAATTACCTTATTTTTTTCTTTTGCTCTAGCAAAAGCTAGAATTTTTGAATCGTCAGAAGTTAAAATTCGAGTGCAAGATGCTGCTTTTTTACCGCCATTTAAAGCCTTATTTTCATTTTTAAGTTTTCCTAATTTTACTCTCCATTCCCATTGTTTGCCTTTTATTTTTGTAAAGGAATCTTTCTCGAAAAATTTCAAACTTTTATCCAATCCATATTCGTCACCGCTATAAACCAAAGGCATTCCCGGAGTTAAATAAGATAAAGCGGTCATGGTTTCTTCGGCATTTCCTAATCGGCTTTTCATAGTTCCGTTCCAAGAGTTTTCATCATGATTATCAACGAAATTCATTGCGATATCATTGGCTTCGTATTTTTTAGAATTGTCTAGTATGTTTTTATCCCAGTTTGAAACCGTGTTTTCTCCCTTAGCAATTCTATTCATAATATGATGCGTTTCCCAACCATAGCACATGTCAAAAAGATTTGATTTTAGTAATTCAGGTTGCCAAGCTTCAGCAAGCATAAAAATATTTTTTTCTTTTCTAAGTTTTGGAATGGTTTCGGACCAAAAATCGGTTGGTACATTTCCTGCTACATCACATCGAAATCCATCAATATTTTCGTTTTTTATCCAATGTATCATATCTTCAGACATTGCAGCTCGCAGTCCTTTGTTATCATAATTTAAATCGGCAACATCGGTCCAACCCCAACTTTTTCCTGTTTCAGGATTGACAGGATCTACGATTTCTCCTTTTTCGTTATGGGTATAAAATTCAGGATGTTGTTTGAGCCAAACATGGTCCCAACCGGTGTGATTTGGAACCCAATCCAAGATTACATAAATGCCATTTTCATGAGCGGTTTTCACCAAATTTCGGAAATCTTCTATGGTGCCAAATTCAGGATTTACTTTCTTAAAATCGGAAACGGCGTAGTAACTTCCTAAGTATTTTGATTGCTCTTCCTTGGGCATTTCAGATGCAAATTTGCTATCATCGCCACCAGTTGCTTTTCTTTTGGTTTGCGAAATTGGAAATATTGGCATAACCCAAAGAATCTTAATTCCCATTTCTTTAAGTTGCGGAATGTCTTTGGTGAATGCGTTGAACGTTCCTTCTTCAGAATATTGTCTGATATTTACTTCATAAATTACTGCATTTTCTTCAATTTCAGTAGTAATTTCAGTGATTTGTGGTGTTGAATTTGATTTTTCAGCACTTTCTTTTTTGCAACTAATGATTGCCGAAAGTAGTATTGTAGTAAATAGTAACTTTTTCATATATTATAATTTAATTATTTTCCAAACATAAATTCAAGGGGAATATTTATTCTCTTTTGCCACGAAGCCTCAGAATGATTTTCACCTTCAAATTTTAGGTTTCTTGAATTTTGTTGCGTATATCCTTTTTCTTTTAAAATTTCATCAACCCGATAGGCGTATTTTAAATAACTAGCATCCAATGTCTCTGTTCCGTAATCAAAATAAATCTTGTGATTTTTTGGATCGGGTAAATTGGCACTTATGTATTTAAAAAAACTTTCAGGAATTGGATTATTATCAAATTCTCTAAAACCAATCCAGTGCGTCGATAGGCAAGCGGCTTTGCTGAAAACCTTCGGGTATTCGCAAATGGCATACATAGAAATTAATCCGCCCATACTAGAACCCATTATTGCAGTGTGATCGGCATCGGTGAAAACTGAAAAATTAGAATCTACAAATGGCTTTACCTCTTTTACAATAAATTTCAAATAATTATCCGAATTGATGTCTTCCAAATTGAACTGATAACCTAATTTATGAGCGTTTTCAAAAATTAGTTTTTGCTCTTCTTGAGTTAATTGTAAAAGTGGTTTTTTCGGAAATAAATCGGCGTGGCGAATGGCAGGAATATTCCAAATTGCCACTACAATAACATCGTCAATTTCATTTTCAGAAGTTAATTTGCTCAAAACATCGTCAACCATCCATTCTTGTTTGTTCCAAGTAGTGGTTGCGTCAAAAAGCATTTGTCCATCGTGCATGTAAAGAACACTGTATTTTTTTTCCTTAGAATAATTTGTTGGAACCCAAACATCAACTGTTCTGGTTTTGATATATTTGTTTTTGAAGCTCTCAATTCTATATATTTTACCTTCAAATTTACTATTATCGATAAGTTCAACCATTTCCATTTTGCTTTGAGCAAATGATAAGAAGTTCATCAATAGAAAGCAAATTACAACTCGGTTCATATTATTTCAATTCTAATATCAAGGCTGATTTACCTTCGATTTCAATAGTATTATTTAGGTCAAAAGTACTTCCTGACAACACTTCTTTTCCTGATTTCAAATTTTGAATTGACTCTTTAAATCGATTGGTTTTCAAAGTTTGCTTTTCAGAATTGTTATTGATAAGTACCATTACGGTTTCTTTTTCATTGTATCTGAAATACACATAAACATTATTATCAGGCACATAATGAGTCGTTTTTCCGGAATGAATTACTTCCTTTGATTTTCTCCAAGTGAATAATTTTGATGAGAATTCAAAGAATTTTTGTTGTTCTGCAGTTCTTCCTTGTTTGGTAAATGCATTGTTTGCATCACCATTCCAACCCCCAGGAAAATCTCTTCGAATATCGGCATCACCCTTTCCTTTATCGCCTTTCATTCCAATTTCTGAACCATAATATAGCTGCGGAATTCCTCGAACGGTTGCGATTAATGTCATTGCCATTTGATATTTTTTGAAATCACTTTTATAAATTTCATTGAATCTTCCCGTATCATGATTTTCAGCAAAAACCAATAAATTATTCGGATTTGGATATAAGAAATCATTGGCAAAATTATCATACACTTGAATCATTCCTCGATCCCAAGATTGACGATCTTCATTAAAAACATTTCCAATAGCATCGTGCAAAGTAAAATCCATTACACTTGGTAAATAGGAGTTATAACTTTGGATTGCCCCAATTTTACTGTCTTTTTGCCAATACGACATTTGCGCTTGATCGTGCATCCAAACTTCCCCTACAATATTAAAATGAGGATATTCATTGGTTATGGCTTTAGTCCATTTTGAAATTGCTTCTTTATCGTTATAAGAGTAAGTATCAACTCTAAAACCATCTAAATCGGCATATTCGATCCACCAAATTGCATTTTGAGTTAAGTAATTTAACACCAAAGGATTCGATTGATTTAAATCGGGCATAGAAGGAACAAACCATCCATCCATACATTGTTTTGTATCAATTTTAGAAGCATTTTTATCAAATTGCGTTGTCATTCTATAATTAGATTGAGAGTATCCTGGGAATTGATGAATCCAATTATAAGTTGGTAAATCATTGTACATCCAATGTTTCCAACCCCAGTGATTCGTCACATAATCCATGATATTTTTCATGCCTCGTTGGTGCAATTCTGCACTTAATTTAACGTATTCTTCATTAGTTCCATAACGAGGATCAATCTTATAAACGTCAGATTGAGCATAACCATGATAAGAATAACCTTCGTCATTGTCTTCGCAAAGGGGTGTTGGCCAAACCACTGTAGCTCCTAATTCTTTAATGTAATCCAAGTTTTTAATTAAGCCTTCGATATCGCCACCGTGTCTTCCCCCTGGAAGCGAACGATTAGCAATTTCTTTCGTAGATTTTGAGTTGTCGTTATTCGGATTTCCATTGGCAAAACGATCTGGCATAATTAAATAAATTACATCTGAGGAATCGTAACTCTTTCTGTATTTTGAATTTTCTCTTCTTTCTTTTACAGCATAGTTTTGAGTAAATGACTTTTTACCATTTTTAAAAGTAAATACAAATTCTTGTGCCGCAACATTTTTGGTGTCAACGGTAACAAACAAGTAATTTGGATTTTCAGTTTTTTGGATGCTTTTTATTGTCAACCCATTTGAAACTGAAACCTCATTTTGGGCAATATTTTTCCCATAAAACATAATTTGAACTTCTGATAAATTCATGTCGCTCCACCAAAATGGAGGTTCAACTCTATCAATTTGTGCGTAGGAAATGAAATTGAACAATACTACTAATACTAAAGTGTACTTTTTCATAATTATTTTAATTAATTTTTGTCAATCTGAATTTATTTCAGATTCTCCATTTAATCTTAATTGAGATGCTGAAACAAGTTCAGCAAGACAAATAGTGCATTTTATTTATTTTCAATAATACTAATTGCATAACCTCCGCCAGCTGACGATAATTCCGATATTTTCGTAGCATTTGTAACTTTTATTTTACGAATTACATACGATTGCGGGTTGGTTTTATAATGTGCGTCTTTTCCATCTGCATAAATGGTTGCAGTATATTTTTTTCCTTTATCTAAAAAGTCCAATTTAATGTTTGATGTTCTTGGTGTTTCCCCATTTACATTTCCAATAAACCAGTTATTAGTTCCTTTTGCTTTTCTAGCAACTGTAATATAATCTCCCGGCTCTGCTTCAAGGTAAATACTATTTTCCCAATCAACAGCAACGTCTTTTATGAATTGAAAAGCATCTGGAAATTGGTTGTAATGTTCTATTAAATCTGCCGCCATCTGCAACGGGCTATACATAGTAACGTAAAGTGCCAACTGATTTGCCAAGGTACTATTGACATGAGAATTGTTATTTGGACTGAATTTTTTAATATCCATTTCAAATATACCCGGAGTATAATCCATTGGTCCTCCGATTAATCTTGTAAATGGC
>Ga0164294_10004265_pt1 | contig 12509 bp, 3 predicted proteins | sample GEODES005metaG_FD_111479 | JGI IMG/M metagenome (GOLD analysis project Ga0164294, IMG submission 111479) | Oligotrophic lake water microbial communities from Sparkling Lake, Wisconsin, USA - GEODES005 metaG | ecosystem: Environmental > Aquatic > Freshwater > Lake | place: USA: Sparkling Lake... | reverse complement strand
TTGATGTTGCTGTTGCTCTTGATATCACCTGGGATGGTTAATGCACCATCTGTGCCAAATGTCCAGGCCGCATCGTTTACGCCGTTATTGGCTCTCACTTCTACATTACCACCGTTGACCAACTTGACATAGTGAATGTCATTGCCTAGATACAGTTCGGTGGTGCCGCCACCTGCTGTCAAGTGTATGTGATTGCCATCGCCCGCAGTTGGGTAAATCAATAATGATTGATTGGCACTGCCGGTTGGCGGTGTAAGTTTTATGTAATTGCCGCTGTCTGCAATAACCCCGCCTGTGGGTAATGTAAATACTCCAGTTTCGTCTAATTTCCAAACTTTTAGTGTAGCAGTTGTATTTCCCGCAACCAATACCACCTTGGCAAGATTATCAGTACCGGTACCGTTAACGCCTACAGCCGCATACTGAGTGTCAGTGTTAGGATTTAGACTCCAGGCTATCGCTACGGAACCAGTACTACCTTGCCCCTGAACACTGAATAGCTTGCCACTGTCTGCAATGATCTTGGGATACAGAGGGCTAACATTGTCATCAATAGACACACCGATGGGTAATGTTAAACTGCCATCTTCCCCAAAACGCCACCTACGCAGAGTTGAATCTGCAAGATTGATGTCAATGTTGATGTCGCCTTCACTGCGGATATCACCTTGAACATAGTTGATTGTGATATTGCCTTCGGCATCACTGGCAGTAGTAATACCACCAGCACCCGTAAACTTGATGAGTTCGTTGTTGGATACCAATCTCTGTGTGGAATCATCTGCTGCCACATTGAAAGAAAATGCTTCAGCATAGGTAATCTCACCAGTGGATGAGTTATAATACATTGCATTTGTTGTCTCACCCTGTCTCACTGGTTTCACTGTGAATGTGTTGGCAGTGGTTTGATTTAATGTTGCACCAGTGGCGTTCAGGATGATTGAGTTGGCTGCTTGATTGTTTACTCCAGCTGCATGTCCGATTGCCACTGCATCTCGGCCTTGCTGGTATTGGCCAGCGCCTAAACCAATGGCCACAGAATTTTTACCCTGTATGCTATAACCGGCATTATCTCCAATGGCCACTGCATCAAAGCCTTGACCAGTATAACCAGCATTATAACCAATGGCCACCGCCGCCGCGCCTTGTGAGTTGTTACCAGCGATTAAGCCAATGGCCACTGCACTAGTGGCTTGCATGATCAGTCCAGCACCATTGCCAATGGCCACCGCGTCCGGGCCTTGTGAAGTTTGACCAGCACTAGGACCAATGGCCACCGCGAATTCGCCTTGTGAGGTTTCACCGGCACCTTGCCCGAATGCCACTGCATCACCAGCAGTATTTCGGATCACTGCACCGTTGGGCAATGTCAGTATACCATCTGAGCCGAGGCTAACTGTGTTGGCACCGTTGACTAAACTACTTCCGCCACCGCCACCTGTTATTAAACTGCCGTTGACCAATAGATTGCCTGCACCGTTTACAGATAATGCTGTGCCACCCAAGAAAATTGTGTTGTTGCTGACATAGAGGCTGCGCCAAGGCAGTGTGCTTGAACCTAGATCACCACCAAGAGCAGTCTGTGGCAGAATGTCCCCACCCACAGACAGATTGCTGGTTATGGTGGCAGCTTGATCAATCACAATGGCAGTACTGTCTGTGGTAGTCATCACACTACCAGTGAATTCAAACGCCCCTAGATTTAAATCAACGTCTGCATTAATTCCCAATGCTGTGTAAAGTTCTGTGAAGTTGGCATTGACTTTTTGGAAGGCAGCTCGTAGGCTATCTCCTTTTTTGTCGTTGGCTGTTGTGCCTACATTAATATTCTGTTTTGCCATTTCGCTTCCTTTGATTATGGATATTGGTCATATTATGTCAGTCCTGACCCGTTAATAAACCATGTAGTAGCTGCTACCTTGATCGCAGTAGCAGTACCGTATGCAGCCAGTGTTCTTGTACCTGAAGTTCCTGTACCTACCAAATACATAGTATCGTTGTTGGCAATGGTCATTGTGGTAGCACTTGGACCGGCAACAAATGTAATAGCAGTTCCTATTGGATAAGGTACTACACTATTGGCTGGGATGGTTATTGTCTGGGTGTTAGTTGTTACATAAATGTGTTTGCCCGCATCACTGATATCCAATGTGGCAGTGGTAGCTGTAGCACTTTGTGGTATACCCATGTAACCCACACTGGCGGCTGTGCTGGCAGTGGTAGCAGCGGCAGCAAGACCAGTAAACGAAGTTGCTGCAATACCAATGTTAGCTGTCCATACACCTGTGGAATTCACATATGTGAATGTCTTATCTGTGGTGCCTTTGAGTGTGATACCGCCACCGTCGGCGGTGGCATCTGTGGGAGACGCAATTGAACCTAATTCTATATTTTTGTCATCTACTGTGAGTGTGATAGAGTTTATGGTAGTGGTAGTACCGTTGACGATTAAATTGCCACCGATTGTAACTTGTCCATTTACAGTAAGTTCATTTTCAAAAGTAACATCTGTGTTAAATGTTGTCTGCACATCCACAGTCAATCCGCTGGAGTCGCTGGTGCTGATAGTGCTGTTGATAAATTCTAGTGTTGATGTGTAGAATAGTTCTTTTGTTGCAGTATTATAAACAACTGGCCTTGCTGAACCTGTAGTTGAACGAATAGGATCAACATAGAAACCAGCTGCTGCACCGCTTAATGTAGTGCCGGTGGCATTTAATATTATACTGTAGGCTGGTTGATTAGATCCGCCTGCACCTGTTCCTATGGCTATAGCATGAACGCCTTGACTAGTTTCGCCCGCACCATATCCGATTGCTATTGCTCCAATTGCTTGTGTTGTGGCTCCAGCATTATATCCTATTGCTACACCATTTCCGCCTTGGGTAATAGCACCAGCGTTCTGTCCTATAGCTATTGCTCTGGAACCTTGATCAGTTTGACCCGCACTTCGCCCAACAGCAATACTAAATCCTCCTTGATTGGTGTTTCCAGCAAAAAATCCTAGTGCTATTTTTGGTTCGCTTGTTTTTAATGTTGTAGCTTCTATGTTACCGTAGACTGTGGCAGTGTTGCCATCTATGATCTGCGAACTATCATCTGCAAACACTGAACCTATAAAATTTCCTCTTAGTACACCGTTGGTAGCATCTACCAACATGGTAGAGTCATCTGCAAATACTGAACCTCTGATATCTAAATTGCTGTTTACACTAAATGTTAATGTATCTGTTGCAGTGTCTTTGGTAATTGTTAAACCAGGACCAGATATCAAATTTAATGTATCTGAAATATTATCAGCTGCCACTGGCTGTAAGGTAGCACCGTCTACAACAATAAATCTAAATGTTGGACTTGCAGGTGCCAAATTGGTAATGGTTACTATTCCAGTGCCATCACCAGTTACACCAATCTGACTGGCAGTTCCTACGATCTGCTTGACACCAAGATTGGTCAATGTTATGCCGCCAGTTGCAGCACTTACTCCGATGCCACCTGCTGAGCCAGTTAAACTTGTGACTCCTAAATTGGTTAATGTCACTGTACCAGTTGCGGCACTTACTCCAATCTGCCCCACAGTTCCTGCAAGACCTGTAACACCACTGTTAGTAATTGTTAGTGTGTCAGTAGTGGCATTGGTAGTCAATGTTATACCACTGTTGCCAGCTGCCACGGTCAGTGTATCTATCACACTGTCTGCCACAATGTTCGACTGTCCTGCCACTGAAAAAGTTTTAAAAGCTGTGTTTGCAGGATCTATAACCAGTTGTCCGTTTATAGTAGTTCCCAATGGCAGATTTACAATACCAGCTCCGTCAGCAGTTATCTGAGCTGAGCCAAGATATAAACTTGAACCAGCTAGATAAAGATCTCTCCAACGAGCTGTTGGACTACCTAGGTCATAAACTTCACTAGCACTGGGTTTGATATCAGTGCTAAGACTGGTAAAGTCTAATACTCCGCCCGGTCCTCCTATGCTAGCGTACAGTTCATCAAAGTTGGCATTTATTTTTGTAAATGCATCTTCTACTGTGCTCCATACAATTGGAGGACTGCCTGCGTTTAGTGTTTGTTGTGCCATTAGTTTCTTCCCACGGCCACTTCAATAGTGCCAATATGATTTGAATCGTAGTTCTCTAGTGCTTTGCCAATCACTGTTCCTGTTCTAGCATCGCCGCCTGCACTCACAGCACATCCTGCAATGTTGCTGGCAATCAGCAGATCCCCTTTCTCAATCTTTCCAACTACACGACAAGGCACTCGGCCCTGTAGAGCCACTTGATTTTTAAATCCCGGGCAATCACCATTCATGGAATAGGCAGCATTATCGCTCACAACGCCAGCCACTCTATGATCGCCTTGTCGATTGGCTATAGTAACTTCTTTGTCTCCGCCAAATATCAACACAGTGCCTACAGCATACTCTTTGTCGCCTTCGTAGTATTCTGCCAAGTCCGCAGCGTAAGTTGCTTGAAATCTGCTGGTACTGTCTAGTGACCAATAGCCCTGTATAGTACCTGGAGTTGACACACCGCCCGAACTGATATTGGTACAATTTTTTAATGCTGCTACAGTAATGCCATTAGAGTCAAGAGTGGCAAATGTTGTGGCACTGTCTTGACTGCGGAATATGTGCTGCGTATTGTTATAGAAAGTTTTTTTATCATTGGCTGGTACTGTACCATCACCTATGTAAATACCTACCTGTCCCAAGTAACCATAGTACTGAAGAAATCCTCCAGTGCCGCTGGCACTGCTGTCAATGGACAATATGTTGTCAATCTTTAACTGAGCAAGATCAACGTTACGTGCGGAAAAATCTCCGTTACTATCACGTTTAACCAAAGTGCTCGCAGTGTTTGATGAAGCTTCGTCAACAATGCTGTATGCCCAACTTCCACGAACAGATCCGTCACCGCCTGTGTGTCGTAGATAGCCAGTAGTTGTAGCACTTCCATAGTCTGACAATCTTAAAGCCAGTCCTTCATCAACCACTGTGGCAAAGGTCACTTCAGCAACATTGGCCGTTGAAGCTGAACTATTGCCCAACAGTCTATCTGCTCCCACCTGCGCTAATTTACTCAATGCCAGGCCGTTGTCTTTGACTGTAACCCAACCGTTGGTCAGTGTAAATTGCGCACTGTCAAAACTTGATATACCTCTAAGAGCTGCCACGGTGCCGCTTATGCCGGACCCTGTGGTTGTGCTACTATAAGTCACTGTAGTGGTATTACACGCTAAAACAGTATGAGTTCCGTTGTATCCAGCAACAGATAATCCTGTGACTACAATTTTTTGTCCTGCTGTAAAAGGAGCACTGGACTGTGCTACAGGGAATGTTATAGTAGCTACAGAACCACTGCCAGTTGCTGTGATGTTAGTGATACTAGCTGATATTGTAGCATAGGCACCATTCAAACTCAATTTGGCCTGATCGATTGCCGCTGTAGCCATGATATTGGCATCGTCAATGACACCATCACTAATGGTAGTTCTTATGACGTTGGTTGTACTGTCACCTAACAATATGTCAAAAGTTACTTCACCTGTGGGCGTTACATTAATAATGGTGTTACCGGTACCATCCAAGGTCAACAATTGTCCTGATTGTGACTGTGAAAAATTAAACAGATTGGTGCCGTCAGTGTCTTTGAGATTGGTAATGGTTATGCTGTCCAGTCTAGCAGCATCACTGGCCAATGTAGGTACTCCAAGATTTTCAATCTTGTACGAATTCATGTCCATGTCAGCAGGACCAACCCAGGGTAGATCTCCGCTGAGAGCCATGAATCCCACATTGTTAGGCACACGATCGCCTAGAGCAACAACGTTGCCATTGAAATCCAATCCCAGTCTACGACCAATATAGGTTCTAACAGCTGATTCCGTAGGCACCGCATCAACACGACCTTCGTCCATTGCTGTGGAGAATTCTGAAATTGTTGTGCCGCGTTTAAAACCTAGTCCGTCTAACTGACTCAGGGCAATACTAGCAGAGAATGTAACAGTGCCAGTACCTTGATCAACTCTAAAGAATGGCCCCACGTTAAAGTTACCAAACTGGTCAGTGGTCACAAAGAATGTACGACCCGAGCCTCGTTCTTGCATCTGAGCACGTAGTACCACTTCGCCTGTTTCGATATCTGCCTGAGTGGCATAGGTGGGTACCGGCGTAATTGAATTGACGGGTGGTCCGTAGATCTCGCTAGGATAGTTAGTATCGGCATAGCCGCCTGTGCCAATCTCCAACAGATCGTGTGATGTCACACGAGTCAAACTGATTCTAATAGTCAACGTACCATCGGTTAATGCACTTGGCCCTGGTGCTGATCCTTTGAGTAGAGGCGGAGAATTGAATCTGACTACGCTTCGTACCAATGCTGGACTGACTGTCATTAGTGCATAGTCTTGTCCAGTAGTGTCACTGTCTTGATAATTGGTTATTTCGTATTCTTGACCTTCGTGTACAAATCTATAAAACGTGCCAGCATCTATACCAGCCTGTAGTCTGATACCGTCTGCACCGCCTAGATTTCCGATACCAAATGTGGTATCACCGCGTTCACCTTGAATCAGTTTGTAAGTTACAGATGTGCCAGATGTGGTGATATCTACCACGCTGCCTTCTACTTGAAAAGCTATTGTTCCTGCTGTGGCTGCTGTAGAAGACTGCACCACAATGCTGTTGGTAGCTGCAGAAGTAGAATAAATCACAGAGTCTGTGCCCAATGCTCCTGTGCCAGCGATTGCAATAGTGCCACCTGCTGTTGATCCGCCTGTGGTAACATTTGTTACGGTTACAGTGGTATTGGTGCAGCTTAATACACTAAATGTTCCATTATAACCAACTGTTGCAAAACCACTTATGGTAATATTTTGAAATGGCAGATAAGGCGGAACGTTCTGAGCAGTAAATGTATACGTACAAGTGGTTCCGTTGCCAGCTACAGTAACACTAGTGATATTTGGCCTTTTAACCAGACTTGATCCCAACCCAAAATTTTCCAAGCAGGTTATGTTAGAAATGGTTGTGAAATACGGACCAGCGCCAGTAGACGCAGACAGTGTTGGACCCACGGCAAATGCCAAAGAAGTTGGTACCCCTATAAATGTGCTGTCTATCAAGGCCCTGGTACTGACACTGAAAGCATTTACAGTCAGCCCGGAAGTGGTAACAAAGTACACAGTGTTTGCAGTCAAGCCTGCGGGCAACACACTGGCACTGAATCTCACCGGTTGACCTGCTGTGAGTCCGTGACTGTTTTTGGTAAAAGTATTGGCACCAGTGCTCACGCTGGCTACCGCATTGGCAGCACCTGTTTCTACACCAGGCTCGTACACGGTGATTTCTATGTAATCATAATTTTCTCTACCCTGTGCCAAAGCCAATCCATAAGGAACCACAGTGGGACTTCCTGATACTGCTGAACCAGTAAAAGTGGTTATACCTGCACCTGTTGCTGTAGCAGAAATAGTAAATGTTGTAGGTGTCGGTGCAGTCTTGACATAGTAAATGACACCATCGTCGACTGTGACACCTGCAGTAATTTCGTTAGGTAACACTGCACCTGGGGGTTTAACAAATCTTACTTGATATCCTGCACGCTGTCTATGATTGATGTTAGTTGTTATAACTCCAGTGCCATAGTTTATGCCTGTGACAGTATAGGTTTCTAGATCAAAGGTGGAATCATAATTTGTAAATTCCAATTGCCTATAGACAAAATTACTGTCGTTTATTATCAAAGCAGTACTAGGTCTAGTTGCTACCTCTACTATGTCTCCGTGTAACACATGAAAGCTGTTGTTTCTAATAGTAATACGTTGTCCATGCGGTACTGCTGCTATAAGACCACCACCTGTACTGATATTTAATTTTGCAAGTTTGGTAGCAACGTCGTTGATCTGTGCAGTGGTAATACTGTATCGTACAATTTGGCCACCATGATTGATTTCTAATTCACTGTTTGGCAAAGGAAAGAAATCATCATAGTTCACATACAGTATATTTTCTCCCTTTTCGTTTAGAGTGTCAATTGTGGCAGCAAAAACTGTGGCAGTCTGTGCAAGATCAGTATAAAATCCAGTAGGAGTCGGAACTTCCAATGGATCACTGGCTTCCGCTACCAATGCAAAGTTTCCGTGAGCACTGGATCCACCTACACTTCTAATCTGTCCACCATTCAATGAATAGTAGGAAATTTGACAGTAGTAGGTAAACATGCTCACAGCTTCAGCTAATCCGCCGTTGGTAGTTATAAGTCCGTAGCCTAGATCACAGACTTGTGTAAAGTCATTACTGAGCATAGAACGATTACCAGGCATAAGAACTTCAAATACTCTGATAAAGCTGTGCGTACCTGTCCCTGAACCCACAAAAGTTACTGCTGTGGTACTGCCAGCCACTGCGGCTACTCTAAATTGAGTAAGAGTAAATCCAGCCAACAACACATAGTATTCTTGATTGGCAACAATACCAGTTGGCAATATGCCTGTGGAACTGAATTTTATAATAGCACCTGGTTGTAGTTCGTGAGCAGATGCAGTGGTTATATTTGGAGTGCTAAATGTACAGACACGTGATCCAGCAGCAGGTGTGTAAGGTGTCAGTTCATCTAATATAAATTGAGCTGTACTAAATCCTCCTGTGGTAGCTGTAGCTGCACCTGTTCCGAATGTAAACCCTCTAATGTAGTTTATTCTGTAAATTTCGCCACTAACAATAAAACTACAAGGCGTATTGGGAGGTCTTAGCAGTCCCGATACTCGTAAAAATATATTACTGTCTTTGCTGTCTATAACAAATTTCTGATTGCCTGCGAATCCATCTACAAACATACCACCAGCAAATGTCTTGGCATTTATACTTCTGCTAAAGGATGCAGATTCTTGACAGTACGGAGACTTAGCAAGGATCTGCCCTTCTGGATCCAGTACCATTGCAAATCCACCTTGACCCTGAAAAGTCATGGCTCTTAGGATCACAGCATCGTTACACAAGAACATGTCCATATCGCCGTTGTCTTTAGGATAGTTTACTGTTCCACTGTTGCTGATAACATCAACTATGGCATTGGTCAACAGTGTGATCACAGTGTCGGATCCTACTTCTGCTACAAAACCTTCGTCTAGAGTCTGTAGTGTTGGTACTGTAGTGGTGGTGGCCACACTACCGGACAGTGTATATAATACTGCAATACTCACGTTGTCGATAATGTCTTGAGCCAAGGTGTTGATACGTTGGATACCTGCCACAGTCTGACTCAGTTGCGCACCAATTGCCAAGGCAGGATTACTGCCCGGAACTGCTGGTCCTTTGTATTTCAATGCAGCAGAGATTGTTCGATTCTGTCCACCCCATTTCAAATCAAATACCATAGAGTCTATAATCAATCCAACGTCTCTATAACAGATATCTTCATTATAGTCAAAAGTAGACGTAAATGGTGCAGTGTTTGTTAAAATTTGATTATTAATCCAACCTATGACCTGATCTTGAATAAACTTTCTATTCAATGTAATCAGTCTTGCAGCACTGGTATAGTTGCCTTTGTTATTGATCAATGGATAAACAGGTTGTGAAGAATCTGACAGATAGTGGTAACCGTACAGTTCAGTGGCCACAGTTAAGCCGTCCACAATAGGATCTCGTCTAAAATTCAAAAATGCCCAGGGACTGGAACTATCAAAGCCTATCTGTGGTCTGATAATAGTTCTACGAAATTCATCGCCTATCACGGCAACGTTTTGAGGCACACGCAACGGTAGATTTTCTAGGTAAATACCAGTTTCAACAAATACCGAAATTTGAATACGTTTGGTTACATCACCAAATGAAATAGTCTCTCCAACAACAAATTCACCACTGACAATATCAACGTCAAATTCTTCGTTGCCGGATGAGTCCAGGGTACCGTCGTGTGCTAGAATCTGCGCAAGAGCACCAGAAGTTTCTCCACGAAGATACAGTCCTTCTCGTATGTCTTTGGCTGCATTAGCAGCCACAGTACTCAATGCTGGATTGCCAGTAAAGTCTGTTCTGTAACCGCTGGTAAACAATCTAAATCTTGGAAGACTCACAAGTATAGATGGCTGAGAAGTAAACCCAGATCCTCCGTTGGTAATACTGATACTGTTTATACCGCCGTCAATCGCGCTAACATCTGCTACACCAAAGGCTCCGCTGCCGCCACCGCCATTAAATCTCACCGACACTAGTCCATATCCAGATCCACGGCCGCCCGAGTTAACCTGTACTCTAGCCACTTTAAATGTGAGATTCAAAGTGCATCCAGTTCTAACACCAACGCTACTGCCGGGACAGGTAGTGGCTGCAGGAGCCACTGGCGCTGGCAACACACTGTAGTTGCCGCCGGTGATCTGTCTAATGGCAGTGACTGGACCTCGTCCTCCTGTGCCACCGGGACCAACTGACAGCACCTGATATCTTGCTGGGGTGCCTGTGCCTGTTGCAACAGTAAGTATGTCGCCAGGTAGATAGTTTAAGCCTCCACTCTCAATCTCAACGGTATCCACATTCATAAAAATAAATGCAGGACTAAACCCAGTGCCTGTGGTAGCACCGGTATCATCAATTTCTACCAAGGTACAAGGCTCATCTCCGTTACCCCAGGTAAGAACTTTCTTGTAAGGACCAATTTCTAACGGTGCTTCAAGTACCAATTCTTCTGCTCGTTTAAGAGCAGCTTCTAGCGTTTTATATGCATAGGCCAAACTGCGACCTTGTCTGTCCAGACCAACACCCGGCCTATCATCTAAACCGGCTGTGCTTACATACAGATTCACCGTGCTGCTGTAACCAGAACTGTCAACATATCGTTTGGTGGCAGCAATCAAACCATTGTAGGCCACATCATCATCGTCTACAGGATCTCTTGAAAGTATCAGTGGTCCTGTCATGGTACCAAATGCAGTGTTGGTGGTATTAGTAGCAGGATCAACGGCATCTATACCTTGAAGAGATATCTTGGAATCCACATAACCTTTGTTAGCCGCTAATCTATTTGTTTCTGTGGCAGTGGATCCATGAACGGTGTTTATTCTACCAATTGACGCAGTAAGTTCAGAAAAAGATCCAATGTTAGGTAAATTTCCAATCGGATATCTAATGCCACCACTTTGAGCATTAACTGGTCCTCCTAGATTCGGAGTTGGATCACCTGAGATGTCTGAAAACAAGCTGTTGACCACAATGGAATTTTGACTGGTATCAAAATCAATTTGAATACCTTCGCCAGCTTCTAGTTTTTTGAAAACTACTCCGTCTGTGGTATCATTGACAACAACCAAAGCATTTTCGTAATCGTTGGGGAATGATTCAGGAGTATCGTCTAGACCTATGAATGTGAGTTTTTCACCCAGTCCTAGTGAACTATAGAGTTCTCTAAAGTTATCGTTGACAGATCTAAAACTGTCTCTGATACTGTCGCCAGTGCCGTCATTACCGATTGCACCAATATTAATAATTTTTCTTGCCATAGCAAATCCTATGTGTTTGGATATCGATAATATTTATCCAAAGTTTTTATAAGCCTAATGTAAATACTGCATGTTCATCCAGACCAGATCACAGAAAAATCAATATGTTAGGCTCAGTAAGCTAGGTAATCAACACAGCTACACAAGGATAAAAACCATTGTGACTTTAAAGTGTGATGACTGTGATGCTGTATTTGAAAGAGATCTAAAAAAAATAGATAGGAAGCGACTGAACAACAACTATTTTCATTGTTGTTCTAGGTGTGATATCAAACGATTTGCGCAGCGAACAGGAGCAGATCACAAGAAAATCTGGGATATGCCCACTGATGCAGATCTAGATATTTCTAAACTCTAAAACTTTCACCGCAACCACAGCGGTCACGTTCATTGGGATTGACAAAATCAAATCCCTCATTAAGTCCATTGCGGACCCAATCCATTGTTAGTCCTTTTAGATACACTAGGCTTTTGGCATCAATTAATATTACAAAGTCTTGTTGAGCAAAATTAGTAACGCCCTCTTCGGCAGTGTACTCGTCCACATATTCTAATACATAGGCCAATCCGCTACAGCCTGTAGTTTTAACTCCTACACGAATACCTACACCTCGACCACGTTTGGTCAACTGTTGTTTGATCTTTTTAGCCGCTGTGTCGGTTACGGTAATCATTTACAGCCGCCTTGATAGCATCTTCTGCTAGAATTGAACAATGTATTTTAACTGGGGGTAGGGCTAACTCTTGGGCGATTTCGGAGTTTTTGATTGATCCGGCTTCGTCGAGTGTTTTTCCTTTGACCCATTCTGTAACAAGGCTCGAGCTCGCAATAGCCGATCCGCAGCCATACGTTTTAAAACGTGCATCTGTAATAATACCTGTATCATGATCCACCTTTATTTGTAATTTCATGACATCTCCGCAAGCAGGTGCGCCAACCATGCCGGTGCCCACGTCTGTGTCATCCTTGCTAAAACTTCCCACATTGCGTGGGTTTTCATAATGATCAA
>Ga0164294_10004263_pt1 | contig 12512 bp, 10 predicted proteins | sample GEODES005metaG_FD_111479 | JGI IMG/M metagenome (GOLD analysis project Ga0164294, IMG submission 111479) | Oligotrophic lake water microbial communities from Sparkling Lake, Wisconsin, USA - GEODES005 metaG | ecosystem: Environmental > Aquatic > Freshwater > Lake | place: USA: Sparkling Lake... | reverse complement strand
TCTCCTTCCTCAACAAGTGCGACGAAGCCGAACGCACCCTCGTCGCCGAATATTACCAGCGCGTGTTCGGCAAGGACCTGCCCGAGAGCGTCGTCGGTAAGGCGTAAGTGGCCGAGCAGCCGTCCCTCGACGCGTTTCGTGCCGTCCTTGCCGGTGCGGCACGGGCGATGGCGCGCGAGCCCGAACTGGAACTGAGTTTCGCCGAAGCGCCGTCGGCCTCACATCGACAGATTCGCGTGCCCAAGCCCCGAAGCGATCTGCCTACGAGTCAGGTCGCCGAAGCGCGCGGGTTCGCCGACGGCTTCGCGCTCCGTCAGCGCTTCCACGATGCCGCGCTGCACGATCGGCTGGCACCTTCGGAGCCCCAGGCGCGGATGGTCTTTGCCGCGATCGAGCAGGCGCGGATCGAGGCGATCGGCGCGCGGGGGATGGATGGCGTGGCCGCAAATCTCCGCGCGGCGACGGAGGCGGCCGTCCGCACCGATGCGATCGTCCATGCCCGCGCGCGGGCCGAGGTGCCGCTTGCCACGGCCCTCCACCTGATCGTCCACGAACGCCTGACGGGCGTTGCCGCGCCTGCCGATGCCCGTCCGGCGATCGATCTGGTCCACGGCTGGATCGAAGAGGTCGCCGGAGCGCTGCTCGACGGCCTTGCCCTGCTGATCGACGATCAGGCGGCCTTCGCTGCGCGCGCGAGCCGCATTCTCGAGCGGCTCGATCTCGTCGAGGCCGATCCGATGCCCTTCGCATTTCCTTCCGGGACGGGACCTGCCGGTCCGCCGGACGCCTCGGCGCGGCCCGCTGAACGCGGCGAGGACGGCGAACCAGCGCCGGTCGATGGCGTGGGCGATAGTGAACCCGACACTCCGGAAGACGCCGTCGTCGCCGACACGGCCGAGGAGGAGGACGGCATCGGCTTCGATATGGGCGGTGCGGCAAAGCGGCGACCGCCTCGCCGCGATCCCACGCGCCAGTCCGACTATCGACCTTACACCACGGAATTCGACGAAGTCGTCCACGCGTCCACGCTGGCGGATTGCGATGAGCTGGATCGCCTCCGCGCAGACCTCGATCGCCAGCTTGCCGGTCTGCACGACAGCGTCACCAAGCTCGCGAATCGACTGCAGCGGCGGCTGATGGCGCAGCATCTGCGGCGCTGGGAATTCGATCAGGAGGACGGCCTGCTCGATCCTGCTCGATTGGCGCGGGTGGTGATCAACCCGATGGCGACACCGGCCTACAAGACCGAGAGCGAAAGCCCGTTCCGCGACACGCTGGTCACGCTGCTGATCGACAATTCGGGCTCGATGCGCGGCTCGTCGATCTCCACTGCAGCGATCAGCGCGGACATATTGACGCGCACGCTGGAGCGGTGCGGGGTTCGGACCGAGATATTGGGCTTCACCACCTCCGCCTGGGATGGCGGTCGATCACGCCAGGCCTGGCTGAAGACGCGCGAGCCGCGGGTTCCCGGCCGGCTCAGCGACCTGCGCCACATCATCTACAAGGGCGCCGACGAACCGTGGCGCCGCGCCCGCAGGAATCTGGGACTGATGATCCGCGATGGCCTGCTCAAGGAGAATATCGATGGGGAGGCGCTGCTGTGGGCGCACGAGCGGATGATCGGCCGCCCGGAAGCCCGCCGCTTCCTCATGGTGATTTCCGATGGCGCGCCCGTCGATGAATCGACCCTCGGGCTGAACAGTGGATCCTATCTCGAAGATCACCTGCGGCAGGTGATCCGCTGGATCGAGGCATCTTCCCCGGTGCAACTCGTCGCCATCGGCATCAAGCATGATGTCACCCGATATTATAAGCGCGCGATCACGATCAGCGATGCGGGGCAGCTGGGCGATGCCCTCGCCGGTCAGTTGGCGGACCTTTTCGACTCACCCGGCCGAACCCGCAAAGATCGGTGACCAAATTTCGACGGCACGGGCGGTGTCGTAATATTCCCTGAGGCTGACGATCCGTCCGTCACGGACGACGTACAGGATGTGGAACTGGTTTTCGTAGATCGTGCCGTCCTTGAGCGTGGCGCGGCCTTGGATCTCCAGCGCCATGCGTTCGCCTTCGATCGTCGATCCGATCACCCGCATGGTCATGCCGTCGCTGTCGATGTTCGCGCGCATGACGGCCAGGATGCCGTCGACTTCGCTCTGAATCTCACCATGACCCAGGGCCCACCAGACGAAATTCTCGGCGCCATAGGCTCGGATGGCGGCTGCCGGTCCCTCGCAGTGGAGAACCTCGTTGAAACGGGCGATCAGGTTCAGCTTCTCGTCGCGCAAGCGTCCTCTCCTTGCGTCAGGCGGACAGCAGAGCGGCCATGTTCGGAAGGCGATCGATCGAGAGGGCCGCATCGGCGAGCGACCGCCAACCGTCGCCCTGCACGGGCCGGGCAAGCCCTTCGAACTTTGCGAGCAGGGCCTGCTCATCGAGGAAATGGGAGGGCTCGCCCAAGGGCACCACGACCTTTTTCGTGAAGCGCTGGCCGCGTGCCGCGATCGTGATCCGCCCCGACATGTTGGTCGGAAATTCGGCTTCGATCTCGTCATCGTGGATGCAATCGACCTTCGCCATCAGGGTGCGGATCGTCGGGTCGTCGATCAACGCGTAGCTGTCCCAGCCGACCTTGCCCGTCGCGAGTGCGCTCGAGAGCACGAAAGGTGCGCTGAATTGCGCGCCGACGATGTTCGTCGGGTTGCGCTTGGTTTCGATCGGCTGGCCGACGAGGAGCAAGCCCGCGCGCGACAGGCCGTAGGTGACACTCTCCACCTCGTCGGGGCGAAGGTCATGCTCCGCCCGCAATGCCAGCACGGCATCGATCCCGGCGTGGCCGTAGCGGCAGGAGGGATAGGGTTTGAGGCCTGTGACCATGGTCTCGAAAACGGTGCCGAGGTCCTCGATCACGCGCGCCGGATTGGGGGAGGGGGCGTAACCCTGCAGGAAGCCGTGGCGCCCCTCGATCGCCTCGCCGGGGCCGCGAAAGCCCTCGCGCGCAAGAGTCGCGGCGGCGAGGCCGGCCATCGAGGCCCAACCGACCTGAAAGGGCTTGGTCCAGGCGCCGTCGACCAGAAATTGCAGGCTGCCCGCGCTCTGGCTCAGCGCAATGCCGAGAGCGGCTTCGATGCGTTCGGCGGGAAGGCCGAACACGCGGCCTGCCGCCGCTGCCGCGCCGAAGACCCCGCAGGTCGCGGTCGGGTGAAACCCCCGCGCATAATGGTCGCCAGCGGGTAGGGCGACGGCAATACGGCACGTCACCTCATATCCCGCGACGATGGCGGCCAGCACGTCCGCGCCGGATGCGCCCGTCATCGCGCCGGCCACGATCGCGGCCGGGATCACCGGAGCGCCCGGATGCAGCGTCCCGGCGGCGTGGGTATCGTCGAAGTCGAGCGCGTGGGCGAGCGCGGCGTTGAGGAAGGTCGCGCCAGTCGATCCGTGCGTCCGGTCATCGCCGAAGACGCGATACGGCCCGTGCGAGAGGCCGAGCGCATCGGCCGCCTGATAGAGCGCCGGCGCGGACGGCGCCTCCTTCTGCGCGCGGACGATGCACCCGATCAGGTCTGTCACGAGCAGCCGCGTGCGGGCGAGGACCTCGGGCGGGAGCGTCGCGATATCGATGGCGGCGCAGAATGCCGCCAGCTGCGTCGTGACGCCGGCCGTCATTCCTTGGCCTTCGAGATGCGCGCCTTCGGGATGCCGGCCAGATCGCACAGCACGTCGACCATCGCCGAGAAGTCCGAGCCGGCATAGGCGCCGGTCCGCGCGATCGAGAAGGCTTCGCGCGCTGCGGCGCCGACAGGAAGGGGCACGCGCGCCGCATTGGCCGCCGCCAGGGCGAGCGACAAATCCTTGTGCGCCAGATCGATGGTGAAGCCCGCCGACGTATCCCCCGCCAGCGTCTTGTTGACCCAATTGAGCTGGAGCTGGCCGTTATAGGCGGTGGTGCCGTTGAGCACGGCCAACGTCTTGTCGAGATCGAGGCCGAAACGCTGCGACAGCGCGAGCGCCTCCGCATTCATCTGGCAGGAGACGACGCAGATGTAGTTGTTGACCAGCTTCATCGCGACACCGGTTCCGACCGGACCGCAGTGGAGGACCGTCGTGCCCATGGCATCGAGCAAGGGCCGAACGCGTTCAAGATCCTCTTCGGCAGCGCCCACCATGAACAGGGACTCGCCGCGATCGGCATGGGTCGCGAGGCGGCCGACGGGCGCATCGACGACCGCCACGCCCTTGTCGGCCGCGGCCTTGGCCATCTTCAACGTCGCTTCGGGCTCGATCGTGCTCATGTCCAGCACGAGCTGCCCAGCGCGGGCATGATCCAGCGCGCCGCCGGCTCCCGTGATCGTGCCCAGCACCTCGACCGAAGTGGGCAGCATCGTGACGATGATGTCGCTGTTCGCGACGAGGTCCGCCAGGTCCTTGGCGGCCGTCGCCCCAAGAGCCACCAGTTCGGCGACCGGGGCGGGACTGATGTCCAGCACGCTGAGCTGGAAGCCCTTGCGCTGGAGGTTCGAGGCCATGGGACGGCCCATGCGGCCGAGGCCGATAAATCCAACTCTCTCCACGATCTCTTCTCCGCTCAGGCGCTGATGTAGGACGTCTTGACGATGGTGTAGAATTCGGCGGCGTAGCTGCCCTGCTCGCGCACGCCGTAGCTTGAGCCTTTCCGGCCGCCGAAGGGCACGTGATAGTCGAGCCCGGCCGTCGGCAGATTGACCATCGTCAGGCCCGCTTCGCTGTTGCGCTGGAAATCCCGCGCATATTTGAGCGAGGTCGTGCAGATGCCGGCGGAAAGGCCGAACTCCGTGTCGTTGGCGACGGCGAGGGCTTCGTCATAGTCCTGGACCCGGATCACGGATGCGACCGGGCCGAAGATTTCCTCGCGGTTGATCCGCATATCCTTGTGCGTTTCGGTGAAGAGCGCGGGCGCCATGTAGAAGCCCGGCGTATCGCGATCGAGGAGGGCGCCGCCGGTCTTCTTGGCGCCCTCATCGGTGCCGATGTCGAGATAGCGCAGGTTGCTGTCGAGCTGGCGCTGATCGACGACCGGGCCGATCTGCGTACCCGCCTTCAGCGCATGACCGATCGCGAGCTTGCCCATCTTCTCGGTGACCGCAGCGACGAAACGATCGTGGATTCCCTCGGTAACGATGAACCGGCTGGAAGCGGTGCAGCGTTGCCCCGTCTGGATGAAGGCGCCGTTGACCGCTGCATCTGCCGCGACATCGAGGTCTGCATCGTCCAGCACGACGAGCGGGTTTTTGCCGCCCATCTCCAGCTGGATGCGCGTCATCGTCTGGATCGCGCGTTCGGCGATGCCACGTCCCGTCCGCACCGAGCCGGTGAAGCTCACCGCATCGACGGCATCGATGATCGCTGGCCCCACCACCGAGCCCGATCCCATGACGAGGTTGAGCACGCCCTTCGGCAGGCCCGCGCGCAGGAAGATGTCGGCAAGCGCCCAGCCCGATGCCGGGGTCAGTTCGGCGGGCTTGAACAGCACGCAGTTACCGAAGGCCAGCGCCGGCGCGATCTTCCAAGCCGCGATCGCGATCGGGAAATTCCACGGCGTGATGATGCCGATCACGCCCAGCGGCTCGCGCGTGACCTCCACGTCCACGCCGGGGCGGACGGGGGGCAGCTTCTCGCCCTTCAGGCGCAGCGCCTCCCCGGCGAAGAAGCGGACGACCTGCGATGCGCGGATCACCTCGCCTATGCCTTCGGGCAGCGTCTTGCCCTCCTCGCGCGAAAGCATCTCGCCCAGTTCGGCCTTGCGGGCGAGCATCTCGTCGGCGGCTGTCGTGAGAATATCGCCTCTGACCTGCGCGGTCGTGCGCGACCAGGCCGGGAAGGCCGCGCGGGCAGCAGCAGCGGCATCGGCAACCTGGACCAGCGATGCCGTCGCATAGTCACCGATCACATCGTTTGTGTCGGACGGATTGATGTTCTGCGTAGCGGTGTCGCCCGCCACCCATTCGCCGTCGATCAGATTGGCGAACACCGTCATATATCTTCTCCTGGTCAGCGGATCACGAAGGGGTTTGCGGTCGGCGCGCCCATGTCGATCCACACTGTTTTTGTCTCGAGATATTCGTCGATCGCCGCCTGGCCGCTCTCGCGCCCGATGCCGCTGCGCTTGACCCCGCCGAAGGGGGCCATGAAGCTCACCGCGCGGTAGGTGTTGATCCAGACGGTGCCCGCCTCCAGCCGCTCGGACATGCGCAACGCGCGGCCGATATCGGTGGTCCAGACACCCGCGGCGAGACCGTAGTCGCTGTCGTTGGCGATGGCGACGGCCTCATCTTCGTCGTCGAAGGGAATGATCGCGAGGACGGGGCCGAACACCTCTTCGCGCGCGATCGGCATGTCGTTGGAAACGTCGGTGAAGATCGTGGGCTCGACGAACCAGCCTTCCGCGAGCGCGGGGCTTTCCGGCCGCTTTCCGCCCAGGACACAGGTCGCGCCGCTGGCCTTGGCGCGCTCGATATGCCCCAGCACGCGGGCGAGCTGGTCCCTGGTGGTCACCGGCCCGACCTGCGTGTCGATCCGGTTCGGATCGCCGATCCGTGCGGTCCTGGCCAGGGCGACGAGCCGCTCCACGACCGCGTCATGGACGCCGCGCTGCACGAGCAGGCGCGATCCTGCGATGCAGGTCTGCCCCGTCGCGGCGAAGATGCCCGAGACCGCGCCGTTCACGGCTCTTTCAAGATCGGCATCGTCGAAGATGATGTTGGGTGATTTGCCACCGAGCTCGAGCGAGGCCTTCTTCAGCCGGTCGGCCGCGGCGCGATAGACGGCTAGTCCGCCGGGCTCGCCGCCAGTGAAGGCGATCTTGGCGATGTCGGGATGCTCGGCGAGCGGCGCACCCACTTCCTGCGCATAGCCCGTGACCGTGTTGACGACGCCGGGCGGGAAGCCCGCCTCGTCGAACAACGCGGCGAAAGCGAGCGTCGAACAGGAGGCATGTTCGGACGGCTTGATCACCGCCGTATTGCCCGCCGCCAGTGCCGGCGCGAGCTTCCAGCCCAACAGCAGCAACGGGGAGTTCCAGGGCGTGATGCAGGCGATCACGCCGATCGGCTCACGTCGGGTGAAGGCGTGCATCAGCGGCTTGTCGATCGGCAGCACCGCGCCCTCGATCTTGTCGCAGAGCCCGCCGAAATAGCGATACCATTCAGGCAGGTAGCGCAGCTGCGCGCTGATCTCGGCGATCAGCTTGCCGTTGTCGCGGCTTTCGATCCTGGCGAGCGCCTCGGCTTCGCGCTCCAGTATCTCGGCGAACCGGACCAGCAGCTTGCCGCGTTGCGTGGCCGTGATCCCACGCCACACCGGCGCCCGGAATGCGGCCTTGGCGGCTGCCACTGCCGCATCGACTTCGATGGCGCCGCACCGCGGAACCGCCGCCCAGGGCCTGCCCATGAACGGATCGAAGGATTCGATGACCTCGGGGGTGTCGATCCCGATCCCGTTCACGATATTGCAGAATTGCTCCAGAGGCGGCGAAGCGTCGATCATCAGCTTGCGAGCAGGCCCAGGTGCGCGCGGAACCGCGTCTTGATCGCGCTGCCGTCACGCATCGGCAGCGCGCGCGGGGTCTCGCCGTTGGCGATGCGCACGACATAGAAGCCCGGTCCGGCACCGATCTTGCCGATCGCCTCGCGGGTCTCTTCGAGCTCGGCTTGGCTTGTGACGGTCTTGACGACCGGAAATCCGACCGCCTTCGCCACGGCCGAGAGGTCCACGCCCAAGCCGCTGTGGCTGAGTTGGCCGCCCGTCTCCCCGAAATGGCCGTTGTCGAGCACCACGACGGACAGATTCTTCGCACCGCTGATCGCGATCGTCGCCAGCCCGCCGAGGCCCATCAACTGCTCGCCATCGCCCGTGAAGGCCGCGACCGGGCGATCGGGCTGAGCCTGGGCGATGCCGAGCGCGACGAGCGCCGCGCCGCCCATAGCGCCCCAGAGATAGAAATTGCCATCATGATCGCCCGCCGCGAACACGTCGTATGTCGGCGATCCGAGGCCTGTGCTGACGAGCAGATCGGTGCGACCGCTCAGCAGCGTCGCGACCGCGCTGCGACGATCCAGCCCGCCGCCCATTTCGGTGCTGCCACTCATTTCGCCACCCACTTCTTTCGCCCCAACATCTTCTGCGACAGCAGCACGGCGATCGCCTGATCGCTGTCGAACGCCATCGCGGTGACCGCGCTCATCGTCTCGGCAAGATCGTCGAGGTGATCGACCCGCACGATGCGAACTCCCATCGCTTCCATCGCCTGCGGCGTGGCGCGGCCCATCGGCACCTGCCACGGATTGAACTCGGCCCATTCGCCGCGCATCGTGACCACGGTCAGGAAGGGCATCCGGCAGCTCGCCAGCAGCGACAGCATGTTGATGCAATTGCCGACGCCGCTCGATTGCATGAGCAGGACGGAGCGCCGCCCACCGGCCCACAGCCCCGCGCCGATCGCGATGCCCTCTTCCTCAGTCGTCAGGACGGTGGAGGTGACGCCCGGCGTATCGCGCAGCAGTTCGATCAGCCGCGAATGACCCGCGTCGGGAACATAGCTCATGTGACGGACATCCGCCGCCATCAGCGCATCGTAGATGATGCTTGCCCAAGGAGAGGCTTCGTCGGCGGACCCCTCCGCCCGCTGTTTCACCGCCGTTGCCATGTGTCCTCCCGTCTCGCTGGGCGCGGTGTAGGTGCCTACCTCCCATCGAGCAAAGTCAAACATGGCGGCTAGATATGCTTGAATTTGATAGCTAGACAGGGCCATGGATTTCAAGCGCCTCGTCAATTTCGTCCGCGTTGCGGAGGCCGGTTCGGTGAGCCGCGCAGCCGATCGCATGCGGATCGCCCAGCCCGCTCTCAGCCGGCAGATGCAACTTCTCGAAGAGGAGATGGGTGTGAGGCTGTTCGAGCGGCATCGCCGCGGCATGGCGCTGACGGAGGCGGGCGAGGAATTGCGGACCCGTCTCACCGGGCCGTTGCGCCAGATCGAGCAGGTGTTCGAAGACGTGCGGACGCTGTCGCGCGCCGTCGGCGGCAATATCGCGTTCGGGATGCCGCCGACGACCAGCTATGTCCTTGCGGGCCCGTTGGCGCGAAGCGTGGTCGCGCACGCGCCGAACGTCTCGCTTCGCGTCGTCGAAGGCTATGGCGCGCATCTCATCGACTGGCTGCAGCGCGGGGAGATCGATGCCGCTCTGCTCTACGGGCCGGCATCGGACCTCCAACTCAAGGCGGAGGAGCTTCTGGTCGAGGAGATCATGCTGGTGGGGCCGCCCGACAGCGATCTGCGCCCTGAAACGCCGGTATCGTTCGCCGAATTGTCGAAGCTGCCGCTTGTCTTGCCGAGCCACCCGCATGGGCTTCGTATCGTCGTCGACAATGCCGCGGCGCGGGCACGCGTGCCCATCGACGTCCGGTTCCAGGCGGATTCCTTCCTGTTGATGAAGGAACTGGTCGAGTCCGGGCTCGGCTATACCTGCCTGCCGCTCTCGGCATTCAGTCGCGAGGCGGAAGCGGGGCGGCTCAGGCACGCCACCCTCGAAAACCCCAGAGTGACGCGGCAGCTCGTCCTGGCGACGCAACCGGGCAATGCGGCGACCCGTGCCACCAGCGTGCTGGGGACGCTGGTCCGGCAGGAGATCGCGGCATTGGTCGCAGCCGGCCGGTGGAAGGCGCACCTCATGTACGATCCCGCCGATTACGCGACCTTGAGCCCGCGTTGAAGGCGGCTTTCAACGCGTGCAGCGCGCGGAAGTGGACGAAGGATCGGCGATTGCAAACACCCACAGCATTGTCGCAGGACGATCGGGCGAGGCGATCTCCGGTGTGAATTTCGCGAGAACGCCCGCCGCCAGTCCACCGGCGCCGGAAAGTACCGCGATATATTGGGTGCAGTGCGCCGTGTAGCTGACCGGGCTGGCAACCGGGGCATCGCCGAGCCGGGCCTGCCAGAGCATGTGGCCTGAGCGATCGTCGAAGGCGATGAACTGTCGATCCAGGAAACCGGCGAAGACTAAGCCGCCCGCTGTCGCCAGCACCCCGGCGGAGATCGGCGCGCGCCGGCGCACGGTCCAGCTCGTCCTGCGGCTCGACAGATCGATCGCGTCCAGCCGGCCGTAGAGGCCGTCGCTGCTCGGCCGCGGTCGTGGGACCATCGTCACGCCAGTGGAGAGCAGCCCTCTCGCACCGGGCGCGACCGGCGTCAGATCCATGCAGGATTCGTTGAGCGCCTCGTAGAGGATCGTGGTGGCGGGGTTGATGGCGCTGGGATACCAGTTCCTGCCGCCGATCGCCGATGGGCAGATTGGTTTGCTCGTGCCATCTCCCGGAGCGCGGCGGCGATCGATCGTCTTGAAGCCGGTCTTCGGATCGATGGCGGTGACGAGGTCCTGCAGACCGGTGTCGATCGAATATCGATAGGCGCCGGTTCGGGCATCGAGCACGTCCAGGATCGCCATCTTTCCGGCGGTGACGACCACGCGGCTGGTCTGGTTATCGCTCTTCAGGTCGATGATCTGTCGCTCGAACGCCCAGTCGAGATCCCATTGGTCGTTGGGCAGGTGGCTGAAGTTCCACACGAGCTTGCCGGTATCGACGTCCAGCGCGATCGTGTTGTTGGTATAGAGCGCGTCGTTGCTCGTGCCTGCGTTGTGGTCGCGCAGGGGCGCCGTGTCGTAGGTCGCGGACGGTCCGAAATAGACGAGGCTGAGGGCCGGATCGTAGCTGCCCGGCGTCCAGACCGCACCGCCGCTCCTTCGCTCGGGCGGCAGGCCGTTCCAGCTGTTCCCATTCGGATCGGTCGTGGAAAAGCGCCAGACCTCCTTGCCGCTGACGGCATCCAGCGCGACGATGACATTTCCGCCCGGTTTCTGCCCGCCTGTCCCGACGATCACCTTGCCGTTGGCGATCAGCGGCCCGCCGTGGACGTCGTGGCTCTTGTCGAGCCCGGCGATGGGCACATCCCATGCGACAACACCGGTCTTCGCGTCGAGCGCGACGATGTGGAGGTCCGACGTCGCCAGAAACAGGCGATCCCCGAACAGCGCGATCGACTTTGCGCGGTTCGGGGCCGTGCCCTCGGGCAACTCGCGCTTGTACTGCCAGAGCAGGTCGCCCGTGGCGCCGTCGATCGCCTGGACGATGTCGCCGGAGGCACGGACGAAAAGCACGCCGTCGTGTACCAGCGGCGTCGCCTCGTTCGTTCCGCTGGGCAGCGTCCAGGCCCAAGCCAGTTTCAATTGGCCGACGTTCGACGTCTCGATCTGGCGAAGCGGGCTGAATCCCTGGGCATCCGCGGTCCGGCGCCATGTCAGCCAATCGCCGGGGGCGGTCGCCCTGATATCGGCATCGGCGACGGGCGTGTAAGCCCCGAACGGATCGGTGATTGCCTTGGTTGCGGAAAAGCGATCGGCAGTCGAAGAGTTTCGGCGATCCGGAGCAGGCGGAGGCGGGCCTGCCGTGGACGGCGACGCATTGTGTTGGCGGATGAAGGCCGTCAGGTTCGCCACCTCCGATGTCGACAGCGAGCCGCGGGCATCAGGTGGCATTCGGGTGGCGATGTAGTGCGACAGGGCCGTGGAGGTTTCGAGGCTCCATTTATTTCGAAACGCGGTGCCCTGGAGCGGCGGTGCGAACTCGCCCTCTGCAAGTGTGGGGCCGTGGCAGGCCACGCATCTGGCAGCGTAGAGCGAAGCGCCGGATAGAGATGACTCTGTACCGCCCGTCGCGCCTTCGATTCCGGAACACGCGGCGAAGAGAGCGAAGGCCAGCGCCGCCGCCACGACCAACGGTCTCATCAAAGGGCCTTTTTCTTCGGTCGTGACCGTGATCGGCCGATTATCGGGCAGTCACTTCCGCATAGACCCGGGCGTAGGGCTTCAGTGTCGCGATGCAGGTGATGAGGGCGAGGATGCCGCCGATCACCGAGCAGATGATGATCGCGGATGGTAGCGCCATCGGATCGTGGAAGGCGTGATCGGTCATCAGCGCGACGGCGGTCGGCGAGAAGCCCGAGGTGATGAACTGCACCGTCTGGTTAACCGCCAGCGCCCGCGCCCGGATGCTGTTGGGCGAGATTTCCTGCAGGATCGCCGGCGCGCTCGAAAGGCCCATGCTGGTGATCGTGATCGCAAGACCGAGCGCGAGATAGCTCAACCCCCCGAGCGGCAGCAGCGGCCATATCGCGAAGCAGGGGATACCGAAGATCAGGCTGAGAAGCGGTAGGCGAAACCGGCTGCCCGGCGTCCTGGCCGCCCAATAGTCGCCGAATAGCCCGCTCAGGATCGGGCCCGCTATGCCGGCGACCGCGAGTGTCACGCCGATGATCAGCCCGCCCTGCAGCAGGTGGAGGTGGAAGATGCGCACATAGAAGGCTGTTGCCCATGTCGGCCCGATCATCGTGACGAAGCAGATGAGCCCGAATGTCGCGTAGAGCGGGACGAGGCAGCGGCTGTTGGCGCGAAGGAACGGCATAAGTTTCGCTGTCC
>Ga0164294_10004262_pt1 | contig 12514 bp, 7 predicted proteins | sample GEODES005metaG_FD_111479 | JGI IMG/M metagenome (GOLD analysis project Ga0164294, IMG submission 111479) | Oligotrophic lake water microbial communities from Sparkling Lake, Wisconsin, USA - GEODES005 metaG | ecosystem: Environmental > Aquatic > Freshwater > Lake | place: USA: Sparkling Lake... | reverse complement strand
GATCGGCATCTGGGGACGCCTCCTCAGCCTTCACAGCCTTGCCGCCATGAAGATCGGCATCTGGGGACGCCTCCTCAGCCTTCACAGCCTTGCCGCCATGAAGATCGGCATCCGAATTGGCCGTCGCGTCCTCCACGCGCGTCGGGGTCTCGCCGCTGCCGCCCTCGCTGCCCTCCTTGGCCGCCGCGCCGTCATCGTCGACGTCCATCGTCGAGGCATTCGCCTCGCGGATGGCGTGCACGAGCGTCTCATCCTTTGGGCGCGCACCCTCACGCTGCTTCCCGCGAGCGCTGCTCGAGTGGGCGGCGCCAACGGACGCAGACGACGTGAGCCCCGCCGCCTCCGCCTCCCTCGCCTCCGCCTCCCTTGCCTCCTCCTCCCTTGCCTCCCGCTCGATTTGAAGCAGCGCGACCCGCTGCGCCTCCTCCTGCGCGGCCTTGAACTTGGCGGCGGTCGTGCGCGGGTCGTCCTCCCAGTCCGCCTTGACCGCACGCCTTCTCTGCTTCAGGTCGGGCTCACCCTCAACCTTCTCCTCCTTCTCCTCCTTCTCCTCCCCGTCCTCCTCCTCCTCCTCGTCCTCCTCGTCCTCCTCCTCCTCGTCGACTCCCCACACCTCATTCCTGGCCATCCGCTCCTCGGGCTTCTCACACGAGTTGCGCTGCGTGTTCGGGTTCATATAGCAGAACCACTTTTCGGGTAGGGCCGTCTCCTCGTACTCGGGCCCGGCGGGCAGCCGGCGCCACTTTTCACACCGGTCGCACTGCGCCCAGTTGCACGTCTCTGGCTCTTCGTCCGTCTCGCCCTCGCCCTCCTCCTCGCCCTCCTCCGCGCCCTCCTCCTCGCGCTCCTCCTCGCCGCCGCCGCCGCCATCCTTGCTGCCGGCCTCGTCTTTGCTTTCAGATTCCTTGCCGCCGGCTGCCTTGGCCTTCTTGCGCGGCGCACGATCCTTGGGCTCCTTAGGCGCCTTGGGCACCCTGGGCACCTTCTCCTTCTTCTCTTTGACTGGCCGCGGCCCCGCCGACTTGCGCTTCTTACTGTCCGCGTCGCTTTCGAGCTCGAGGCGCACGAGAGGATCGCCGGCTGCGGCTGCGGCCGCCGCCGTGGCTGCGGCACCCGCGTCCTCAGCCGCCGCCGCCGCTGCCGCCGCCGCGCCCTCAGGAGGTAGCTCAGAGGCACCTGGTGAGCCGAGCAGCTTGCCTAGCCATTCGAACGCCACAGGCAGGCCAGTGGCATCGGTCAGAAAGAATTCAGCGAGTTGCAGACACGGGAGGGTGCGCAGCGCGGGCTGAATGCCGTCCGCCGGCGGAGCCACCTCGATCGACAGCAGGCTCGCGTCGCCTCCTAGCTCAGCAAGCATCTCCTCCTCGGAAATTGGCCGCGGCGAGCGTACCGCGCTCGGCTGGCTGCACGTCGGGCAGCGTACGCTGGCGATCGCGCCATCCACGAAATCAAGAGGAAGCTCGCGCGTCTTCTTGCAGTGGTGACAGTAAAGGCACGCCACCATTTACGCGTGGCCGTCGCGGACGCGAAAGTCGACGATGCGCCATGCTGAGCGTTTTTCGCCGAAGACGAATACGAACATCTCGGCGCGACTCGAGAGGTACCTTAGGCTTTTTTATCCTGTCGTCTAAAACGTCAAATTTGTTCGACTGTTTCATTCGACAGACACGGTTGCGCTGAGCCACACGTGATCGGACGCAAACGCGACTGGCGCAGCCTCGCCATCGTGCGGGGGCACGCCAAACGGGCTCTCGGGAGTTCGCTCGAGCTCGAGAGGGCTCACGAGCCGCAGCCCCGGCGACAAGAAGAGGTGGTCGATTTCGCACGGCGCCGCAAAGTTGGCCGAGAGGCCGGTGGGCCCCGGCGAGACCACTCGATGGAGCAGGCCGCTCAGTGGTCCAGCACACTCACGCTGAATGGCCGCCACCTCCGCGGGCTGCGCGTTGAGGTCACCTGCGACGAGGACACGCGCCGGAGCGTCGCTGTCCGCCGATGAACAGTCGATCTCGCTGCGGAGCGCGTCCCCGAGCAGCTTCAGGTGCGTGCGCACCGCCTCGGGTTTGATCTTGTACGGGGTCAGGTGCATTGAGCAGAGCCACACACGCTGCCGGGCATCGCCGCCTTTGAGCGTCACGAGCACGGCGCTCGCGCTCTTGCTGGTTCCACCGGTGAGAGCCTCACTTCCCCCAGCCGTGAAGGTGGCGCCCGTGGAGGCGAGGCGCCCGTTTTTGAGCAGCAACACCGCCGTCCCCGGACCTTCTTCGTTCGTCGCGTGGGCAACAGCAAACTGCTCGAGCAGCGCGGGCGCGCGCGGGTTGACCGCGACGCTGAAGAAATGCTTGGAGCACTCTTGGAGCAGCACCGCATCGGGCACACGTGCGAGGAGCGCATCGCTGGCGAGCGTATACCTCGCAGCCGTTTGCGCTTTGCTCTCGAGCTTGGAGTCTGGGTTTAGGTGGCCCTGCACACATCCGGGTGGCTTGTGGTTGAAATTGGTGAACTCGGCTGCGAGAATGTTCCATGAGAGGATCGTGAACTGGGCGTCCATGCCGCGAATCGAAAATCGCAGTTTCGTCGATGCCGATTGACAACCTACTAATCGAAACTTGTTGCCGGATGGTCGTGTCGAGGTCTGCTGATCTGAGGACGCAGCTCAAACATCGCTCGCGGCAAAGCCACGCCCCGTGGCACTCTAGGTAGAGGCAATCGCGATGGCCGAGCAGCTGCAGCCGCTCTTCAACCAGCTCTCTACGCGGCTCAAGGCGGGTGACCACTCCGCGGCCGTGCAGGTGTGCGACCAGATCCTCGCGGCCGCGCCGGGCGACGCCGATGCGCTGCACGCCAAGATGGTGAGCCTCATCGAGCTCAGCCGTGTGGAGGATGCGCTGCTGCTTGCAGACTCATCGCCGCCGCTCACCGACATCGTGCGCTTCGAGCGCGCCTATTGCCTCTACCAGCTGCACCGCGAGCAAGAGTCGCTCGCCCTGCTCATGCCGGCAGGAGTTGCGCCGTCCGAAGTCCGCGAGATGCAGCTGGCGGCGCAAATCTTCTACCGGCTGGGTGAGTACGGGCAGGCGGCCGATCTCTTCCGGCAGGCGGAGGCCACCGGCGGCCCGTCCGCCGAGCTCTCCACCAATATCCTCGCCGCCCTCGTCTTGGCCGGCCGCTCGGCGGACGGCGTGGAGTACGCAAAGACGACGGCCGGCGCGGACGAGCCCGGCGACAAGCCGCACGAGCTCGTGTACAATTACGCTTGCGCAGCCATCGAGCAGGGCCAGATGCGCACGGCGAAGCAGCTGCTGCAGAAGGCCATCGAGCTGTGCCGCAGGACGATGGCCGAGGGCGAGGACTGGTCAGAGGAGGAAGTGGAGGTGCGGGCCGCACTCCTGAAGTGGCCTTTTCTCTCCCACTTGCTTGCCGCCCTGCTTGGCGGCCGCCCCTTGGCTCGCTTGGCCTCGCGCCACAAGAAGCAGGCCCGCCGCCACCTTTCTCGGGCGTGCCTGAAGAACACGGCGCCACAGCGCCCAGCGCCTTGCCACCCCTCTGCATCGGCGTCGCGGCAACGCAGCCCGATGCGGCATGCTTGCCTCCGAGCATGCTTGTCGCCGCGCGGTGGCAGCGCACAGCCCGCCTGCCTTGACGCGCCGGCACGCACGCCCACGCACGCGCACGCGCGCACACGCACGCCCATCCGCGCCTGTGCCTTCCTCGCCTCGCCTACTGCCAACGGCCCGCCTTCACCCAACCCAACCCTACCCTAACCATAACCACAACCCTTCCTCGCACCGCCTCGCTCGCCTTTCCCGTGGCCCGGTCGACTGGTATGGCCGCAGGTGGAGCTCGGAGTGCTCACCGCGCAGTCGGCCTACGTGGACCAGTGCCTGGGCGACCTGCCCGCGGCCCAGAAGGCGTACCAGACGCTCTTTGCGTTCAAAGGCGACCTCGATCCGGCCGTCCTTGCCGTGGCCGCCAACAACATGCTGCGCATCCGTGGCCAGCGTGATCTCTTCGACAGCTGGAAGAAGAACAAGGCCAACCTGTCCGACACCCTCGCGAAGAAGCTCACGCCGCCGCAGCGCAAGGCGTTCCTCACGAACACGGCGCTGCTCGCGCTGCACATGAACAAGGCAGACCAGTGCAAGGAGATCCTGCCCACGCTCGAGCGCGAGTTTGCCTCCTCCGTCACGCCGGAGCTCATCCGCGCCGCGCTCCTCCAGCGCGCGAAGCAGCCCAAGCAGTGCTACGAGGCGCTCGAGGCAGCGGTGGCCGCCGCCCCGGCCGAGGGCAAGAAGGCGGACGCGGCGCTGCTCACGCTGGCGCAGCTGCAGCTGCAGGACCACGACCTCGCCAAGGCCATCGGCACGCTCAAGCGCGCCGAGGGGCTCGCCACGTGCCCGGGGATGGTCGGCACCCTCGTCGCCCTGCACGAGCGGCTCGGTCAGACGGCCGAGGCAGCGGGCTGCTTCGAGGGCGTCACGTCGGCGCCGCTGCTGCGCGCGGCGGCGGCCTTCTTCTCGCGCCATTCGATGTGGCCGCAGGCGGCCGCGGCGCAGCAGCGGCTGCTCGATGCGGACTCGCGCGACCTGCAGGCGCTCGCGGGGCTCGTGATCGCCACCTCCCACTTCGACCCCGCCCTCGCGAACGATCAGTACGCGCGCCTCGAGGTGCTCTGCCCTCCGCTCGAGGAGGGCGAGGCAGAGATGATCGACGCCGAGGCGCTCGAGCTCGCTTCGCTGCCCCGCACCGCGAAGGCGATGGGCCCCGGCGGCGCCGCGGCACTCGACGCCCTCCGGCGGAAGCGCGGCGGCGCGGCCGAGGGCGAGGAAGAAGGGAGCAGGCGCAAGAAACCACGGCGCAAGAAGCGCCCACTGTACCCCAAGGGCTTCGACCCAGAGAACCCGTCGGCCTTCCCCAAGCCCGACCCGGAGCGTTGGCTCCCCAAGCGCGAGCGCTCCACGTATCGGCAGCGCAAGAAGGACAAGCGCGCGGGCATCTCGCGCGGACCGCAGGGCTCGGCCACGGGCGCCGCCACGGTGGACGCGCGCGCGACGACCAATATCCAGTTCATGTCCGAGGAGCAGAAGGAGAAGCTCAAGGTCGAGCAGGAGGCGGTGGCGCGCGCGGAGGCGGCGGCAGCAGGCGCGGCCGCGGCCGCCGCGCGCAAAAAGGGCAAGAAGGGTAAGGGCGCCAAGTGGTGATTGCGGTGCCGAGAGAGGTGGAGACTCGATACGGCTTAAGCTAGGCTTAAGCGTGAAGACTGTCAGCCGGTGCGGCTGACGGTGCGTGCGCCTGAGCCTGTGCTCGCGCGGGTTTTGCTGTGAAGTTCACTGTGAAGTGTATGTGATTGATGCCCACCGAGGAGTGGGAGACAACTGACAAGATCTCAGCCAGGCAGCTGTGGTGTGCGCGGGGGAACCGCGACGAAACTGACTTTACTTACTCCGGCCCCCCTGGGTCAGGTACAATTGTACAGTACAATGTAGCAAATTTTGAAGACTGTTCACACCTTCACACTTCACAGCAGATAAATGGCGGCTTCTGCCGATACGGATGCTGCCGCTCCTGCGCCCTCGGCCGAGGATACCTCGGCCGAGGAGATTCGCACGCTCATTGAGCAGCTCAACAATGCCATCGAGCAAGTCAACGAGCTGGAGGACGCGCACCAGGCGTGCTGTGCACGGCACGCGGCGACTCTGCGTGCTCTTACGTGCGGGATGGCTTCACTCGAAGCCGAGTCCAAGGGCACAAAGTGGCAGGCGGCCGCGATCGCAGCGGCCGAGGCGTGCGAGGCGGCCGCGGCCGCGCAGCAGCAGCTTGCGGCGGCTGAGCAGCTGCAAGTCGTGGACGCCACGGCGGCCAAAATGGTTGCGAGTGTGCGAAAGGCGGCGAGCAATGCGGCGAGCCGCGAGGAAAAGGCACGTCGGAACCTTGAGAGACTGCACGGGCATGAAGGCAGGCGCTGGACGGGAGCCCCGAGCTCGCACGTGCCCTGGGAAGAGGAGCTTGCTGTTGTCAGCCGTTGGCTCGTAATGCGCGACGAGGTACGCAAGGCACGCCAGATGGAGACCTTGGAACTGGGCGAGTCCGAGCTGCTCAAGGAGGCGGCGGCCGCAGCCGTGAACGAGGCGATGGCGGCTCTCGAGGAGAAGAGTGACGAGATCCACAAGCAGCAGACCGCCGAGGCGGCCGTTAGGGCCAGCGAGGGCAGCGGCAAGCGCATCCGGGGCTCGACAGACGAGGGCGGCGAGGGCGGCAAGGAGAGCGCGGCGGAGGGGGAGCGTGGCTCACTCGTAAAGAAAGCTGGCAGCTCGTCGCGCTCTTCCGTCGCATTGCTGCTGGGCCGTGCGAGAGAGTACACTTCCCCAATCTCGGAGCCAGGCGTGCCGTGCGGGGAGAGGCCTTACGCCGCGTCCTCCACGCTCTTCGAGGACTACGCCATCGACCCTTGGCATGGGCTCGTCTGGGTGGACACGCAATCGATCCACAGGTCGCAGGCCGAGGACGCGCAGGTGGAGGCACAGTACCTATGACGGACACATGGCCTAGCACACGACGCCCACAAGGGTCTCAACGTGGGGACCCGAACGTGGTGCCGGCCGCGCGCCTTCGGCGAGCTCGACACTCAGGCGCGCGCGGCGCGCAGGCGCTCGCAGCGGTGGTCAGCCATATTACGTGAATGACCATCTTCATGGTTCATTCCGCAGCATTTCCAGCAACTTTACAGTCCCGGCACGCATTGCTATTGCTAACGCTTTGCACCGTGCTTTAATCGCGATTGCCCGCGTTCCGCCGGGGGGCGGCGGGTCGCTCCCGCGCGCGCCCGGGCGAGCCGCCCGGCCCGGGTCGAAGCCGCCGTGTGCGTAAACACAATAAACATAGGTCAGTAGCGTACCGAAACAATCCTACCGCGTCCGCTGTCGCGCCTGTCCCGCCTGCAGCTCGCAAGTCGCCGACAGCCATCACCGGATCACGCGCCTCGTTCCCTAACGAGGTTGCTTCGCAGGTTCGTAGAAACGACCACCACCCCAAAAGATACCAAACGCGAAACGCCGCGCGACCCCCGCCGGATCCGAAAATGCCGAATGCGACGCTCGTTGGATAAGCGTTCCAAACTCTAAAATCTGACGTCGGCGATGACCTTCGAAAACTGGATCGCGGTGCGGATGGCCTTCTCGCCCTTCTCGTCAAACGCGTTGCCCTCAAACCGTAAGCGCACCGTGCCCGACTTGCGCAGCTTGCACTTCTCGGAGGCGTAGGCCAGCGCCGTTGCGAGCACCTTTGCCTCGGCGGGGCCCCACTCCAGGCCTTGGAGCGAATTGAAGGTGCCCGAAGGGTCGAACTTGCGGAAGTTTTCGAAAAACGAGACGAAGCCGGCCTCGTACATCTCGAGCACCGCGAGCATATCTGTGGGCTCAAGGAAGCTCATCAGGCCGCAGTCGACCTTCTTGCGCATCGTGTGCGCAAACAGGGTGGGCGGCAACGGAGGCTCGCGGCTGCGCAGCATGAGTTGCGCACGCATCGTGCCAAACGTCCTGATCGCGACCATTGCTTGCAAATCGGCCGTCATCGCGGGCGCGCCCGTGGTGGTAGTGCTGCCACTCTCTGAAGGCGCCGCGCTGCCCGAAAGCGATTCCGGCTCGAACAGCGAAAGGTCCCACAGGCAGTGACTCACCGTCGAGAGACACGCCATACGCCGTTCAAGATCGCACCAGCCACGAGCCCCAAACGGCCGCGCTACGTTGCTGTACGGCTCGCCGCTGGGGGCGACCTCGGGGAGCGGCTGCGTCATGAGCAGCACGTGCGTGTACGGGTGCGTGTACCACGTGGTGAGCGTGCGCAGCCCTTCGACGAATCGCGCGTGCTCCGCCGGCGATCGGATCGGCTGCGGGAGTGACGCATAGTCCCAAAGTACGCCCACCGTGTAGTGCTCGCCGCCGCATACGCTGAGCATCACGCGGAGCAGCGGCACCAGCAACGCCAGCATCTCGCCCTCCCTGTCGGGGTGATCGCCGTCGAGCCACGGGCAGCTGAGCACGAGCACAGGCAAGGACGCCTTCTGGGTCCATCCCCACAGCCGCCACACGCTCGACTGGCCGATCTTTGCTGCGTCGGGCAAAGTGCTCCAGCACGGGAGCGTGCCGCCCTGCTCGTTGAGCGACACCAAGAAGCGCGCATCCACCAGGTCGACCGACTCGAGCAGCGTCTCGACGGCCTCGCCGCCGTGGTTGCGCCAGTGCGGAGTCTGTGGCTGGCTGTGCCGAGCTTTATTGGCTTCCTTGACACGGCGCACCTGGTCCTGGATCGCGGCGCGACGCCCTGCCTTCTGCGGCGCCGTGCACGTGTAGCCGCTCTGCAGCTTCTCGAGCGCCGTCGGCTCCGTGTGCAGCGTGTCCGGCCGCACCTCGCGAATGATCCGAACAATTTCCTGCAGTCGCTGCTCCCGGCTCATGTCGGGGTCGCGGTGGAGCGCCTGGATCTGCCTCGTCAGATACGGCCGATCCTTGATCGCCTCCTGGATCTCTGCGACGCTCGGGGCCTTGATCAACGTCGAGCGCGTCGTCTGCCGTGCGAGCCGCCCGCTGGCGATGGCCGACGCGACCGAGGCCGTGTCGCCCGCGCGGCTGCTGTCGGGCCGCCTCGCCGAGTCGGGCCCGTTCGGGCCCCCGACGACACGGCTGCTCACTTGCCCGTAGCGGATCTCGCGGTAGGACGACATCTTCTTCATACGCTGCTTCTTCTGGAGATGCTCCATCTCAGCGGTGGCCCGCGCCGACTCTTGGCGCCGCGCCGACGCGCCTCGCGCGGAGACATAGGCTTGTGTGGGAACGGTGCCATGGGGACGGGTCGTTGTCGCGACTCGAGGCACCCGGTGGTCGCGTCCCATATTTTCGCGCACTGCGTCCATCAGCTTCTCCTCGCGATTCGTGCCGTGGCCCATGTTGTCATCTTCGGTGCAGCTCCCGCCCTCATCCTCGAGCGCCATCATCTTTGCCAACGCGTTTTGCTGCATAGCGGCCGGCGTGAAAGTCATCTTCCTTGGCTTGGCCAAGTAGTCGGTCGGTGCGCTCCGTGGCCTGCTCAGCAAATCGGTCGGCGGCGGCATCTCGCGCGGGTCGTCCAGTTGGCCCCATCCCATCGGTATCCCAAGCTTGTGGACGCGACGTCCGTCTTGTCGATCGCAGGGGCGCTTGGCAAAGATTGGAAAGTGGAGACCGGGCAAAAAACAGAACAAGACCCTCTGATGACGGAAGCAATTTGTACTGCCCCCCCTCCTCGCTGCGCGGTTGCCATGTGGTTGCGTCCTACATGTAAGGGAGGCCCCGCGGTAAAGTCAAGATGCCCTTTTAAGATCAAAGATGCCCTCCCAACTAAGATCAAAGAGCGAAAGAGGCCTGACGCCTGTGGCCTGAGCGTTATAGCCACAAGCGAGGGGTCTTGGTCGTAGCGCTGAGAATCGTCACTGCTCCAGTGCCCAAAGGGCAGAGCAAGTCCGCGTAATTCATCTTCCTGCGCCTCAGAGCTCCCCTCAGAGCTGCCCCACGCGATGCTCAGCCCGCGCGTCGCTGAGCAGCTTACTCACTGCGGCCTGCCACGCCGCCATGGTCGTGCAGCGGACAAGGGCTTCCCAACGGGCGAGTAGGACGCCGCGCACATGCAGCTTGAGCGACGCGCCGCCGAGCGGATGGCTCACGTCGTATCGCATAGCCTCGATGGACGGCAGGTAGACGAGGCACTGCCAGCCGCCGTCGGCTGTCGGGCCCGAGAGAGAGAGCTGCCCGTCCACATCCTGCTGCTCCGACGGTGCCGCCGGCTGCCGCGGCTGCCGCGGCTGCCGCGACGAAGCCCGGCAGGATGGAGGGACGCCACCCAGCCCGACACTGCTCGAGGGCGGAGGCACCACCAGCGCCGGCACGTGGCTCCTCGGCCAGCTCAGCGCCTCCCTCCCGCCTGTAGAGGGCGCCGTGGCGGTGGGCCTCAGCGGCTCCCTTCCAGCCCAGCCTGTCCCCTCCCTCCCAGCCCCCCCACCAGGCGGCTCCCTCCCAGGCCAGCCCGCAGCGCCCGCCACGGCTGCGGGCAGTTGTGGCAGGCTACCACCGCCATGCTCGAGCTTGCATGCCCAGGCTGGGATAGGCGGAGGAGAGCGGTAGCTGAGGTCGGCGCTGCTAGCGCCTGAGTCGGCAGGGCTCGCTTGCTCAGGCGCACGCCAGCTGCTCCCATCGTGCTGATGATACCCACCATCAGGCGCACGCCAGATGCTCCCATCGTGCTGATGATACCCGCCGCAGCCGCCGCCATTGACACGGGAACTGTCGTCGTCGCTGCCGACACGTGCTAGCGCGGACTGGTGCAGCCCTGGCGTTGGCCCAAGACACTCCTCGGAGATCACCCGCAAGTGCCCTGTGCCTGGTGTATGCCCTGTGCCTGGGGTGTGCTCTGTGCCTGGGGTGTGCTCTGTGCCGCCACAGCTGCCACCGCGCGCCTCGTTGCGCGCCAGCTGCTCGTGGCTAGCACCGCGCTCGCTGCCCTTGACCACAGGGCCAAGGCGGCCACCGCGAGGGGCGCAGCAGCACGCGCACGCAGCCTGCACGAGGAGCAGCCCGAGCACACCGAGCAACGCGCCTGCGCCAATTAGGAGCAGCACGGTGCTCTGCGGCCCCCCCACCCCATCCATGGCGCTCGAGAGCAAGAGTGGTGCACCGACGGCGAGCAGCGCGGAGCAGAGCTCTAGCGAAGCATTCCGAGGCAGCTCACGCCGCGAGCGCGGGAGCGCGAGCGCAGCTTGCAGCTCCAATTGCCAACCCGTTGCCCACGATGCGTCAGCTTCGATGCGCGTTGGGCTTGTGAGGTTGGCGAGGTCGGACCATAAGTTGGCCATTGGAAGTGGCGGCCGCTGCTCTGGCGTTAGCGGTGGTGGCAAGGGCGGCTGCGGTACAGGCGGCTGCGGTACTGGCCGGTGGGCTGGAGGTGGTGATGATGGAGCACAAGTCACTCTTCGATGCGACCATGGGCCAGCAGTGCGTTGGGTGCAGCCTATGTACGAGCCTCCCACGCATGCGAGACTCGAGCAGTAGTCGTCGTTATCCGCCACGAGGTAGACTGCGCCATCCGGGCACTTACACTCTCCACCCCACGAGCCGGTGCCCGGAGCATTTTCCTCGACCATATTGGCCAGCGGCGCGCCGGCCACGCACGTACAGTCTGAGTCTGTCATTGTCTTCGGAGATATGGCAGCGAGTGCAAATATCGACAGAGCGATGAGGGCGGCCGCCAGCGGGGCTCGGCCGAGAGGAGGGCCGGTAGCCAACATGTGTGCAGAGAAGCGCCTCAGCGGTTACGAGCCCACACTCGGCAAATTACTGCACGCTCGAAATTCGCGACCGCAGCCACCTTGCCTCATTTACAAGGGGAGTTCCGTTTCGTCGAGTTTCGTCGGCTACGTGCAACCATGGCGACGAGCACGACGGCGGCTGCGGTCGATGCGACGGGCCACGGTGACAACAAGATTGTGCCGTCCAGCGTGGCGGAGACTGTGGTCGATGCAATGGGCCACGTGGATGGCGACAACAAGATGGCGCGCCTCGGGGCCGATGGCTGGGCGCAGTACCCATCGGTACTGGATCGGTACTACACAACGCACACGCTCAGCAACAACCAGCGCGTGAGCGTGCACTCCAACGGTCTGTGCGTGATTGGCGTGGCGCCATCACACCCCATGCTACAGTCGCCGCTCAGCGTCAAAGCCGTTTCTTTCCGCAGCCACGATGGCAAGAAGCTTGGCGAAATCAAGGTGTCGGGCAAGCATAAGACTGGTGCACACTGGTTGAATCCGCGTGACTTGATCTGCACATTGACTGCATCGGATGGCAGCGAGGCCATCCTGTACGCGTGCATTCGCGGTTCTGTCATCGAGGCAAATACGCGCTTGGTCGACCATCCGGAGTTGCTCGGCACGCCCGAGGGATACGTCGCCGTCATTCAGCCCAAGGCCGGCGAGAAGAAGTCGATCAGCGAAGCCTGCCTCGAGTTCGATGCCGCCACGCCGCTCAGCCAGCCTAGCAATAGGTTTAGCAACCATTTGGAAAAGATGAAGCGTAAGCTCGAGGGCAAGGTCGAACACATAGAGGAAGAAGACGTCGGCCGCGACGGGGGTGGCGGTGGCGGAGCGGGCAGTAGCGGCGGCGGCGCGAGCAACAAGAAGACCCGCGTCATGGCCAAGCCGTGCTGGGACTTTGAGCGCTCGGGTAAGTGCAAATTCGGCGCCAACTGTCGATTCCTGCACGTGGAGAAGGCTGCCGCTACCGCCCTCGACACCGGAGCGGTGCCCGCTGCCACAGGAGCCGCACCGCCCGAGTCCAGCGCAAATGAGGGCGATGCAGTCGGCTCCGTGGATGGGTTGGACGGGAGCAGTGCCATCAAGGCAACAAATCAGGCGCAACAACCTGAGGACGGTGCGTGCTCCGTCGATCTTTGACAGTTTTGCTTAGTTTTGCACCCCGCAGTCGAGTATGCACGG
>Ga0164294_10004261_pt1 | contig 12516 bp, 8 predicted proteins | sample GEODES005metaG_FD_111479 | JGI IMG/M metagenome (GOLD analysis project Ga0164294, IMG submission 111479) | Oligotrophic lake water microbial communities from Sparkling Lake, Wisconsin, USA - GEODES005 metaG | ecosystem: Environmental > Aquatic > Freshwater > Lake | place: USA: Sparkling Lake... | reverse complement strand
TGGTGCGGCCGCTCCTCCATCGGCTCGGGCCGCGGCAGGGCAACGAGGTCTCGGTCGAGCTGATGACCGTGGCGGTGCTGCTTGTGGTGGTCTCGGCCTACATCACCGAGAAGATCGGCATCCACGCGCTCTTCGGCGGCTTTTTGATGGGGGCAGCGATGCCGCGGCGGGGGGGGCTCTCGTCGGCCCTCGCCGAGAAGATGGAGGACTTCGTCACCATCGTGCTGCTGCCCCTCTTCTTCGCCTACAGCGGCCTGCGCACGCAGATGGGGCTCCTGCACAGCCTCGAAGACATCGGGCTCACCTTGTTGCTGCTCGCGGTGGCCATCGTCGGCAAGTTCGGCGGCAGCGCCCTGGCGGCGCGGCTCACTGGCCTGGGGGTGCGGGAGTCGGCGGCGATCGGCATCCTGATGAACACCCGCGGGCTGATGGAGATCGTGGTCCTCAACGTGGGCCTCGATCTGGGCGTGATCAGCGAGCGGATGTTCGCGATGATGGTGGTGGTGGCAGTGGTCACCACCTGGATCACCACGCCGCTCCTGCGCCGGGTCTACTCCGTGGAGCACATCCAGCCCCAAGCGGAGAAGGCCCCGCCCGCCCCCGCCCCCGCCCCGGTCGGTGGCTTGCTGGTCTGTGTTGCCGATCCCCAGATCGCCGGCCCGCTCGCCCGCCTCGCCGCGGCGCTGGTGCGTGGGCGGCCGGGTCCGGTCTGGGTGGTTCACCTGCGCGACATCGATCGGCCGCGCGACTACCTCCGCGACGCCACCGCCCCGAGCGAGCCCCTGGCCGAGTTTGAGCGTGCGGCGGCGCCCTGCGGCCTGTCCTTTGAGCCCATCGCCTTCTCCTCTTCTCGGCCGGGAGAAGACATCGTGCGGATCGCCGCGCTCAAGTCTGTGCAGACCGTGCTCCTGGGCACCCACCGATCGACCTTCGGGCTGGAGAGCCTCCGCGGCGTGACCGGTGAAGTGCTCGATGGCACCCAGGCCGAGGTCGGCATCCTCCTCGATCGGGGGCTGGAGGCGGTCGGGCGCCTCGCGCTGTCGGGGCCCCCATCGAGTCCGCTCAGCGCCTTGAGCGCGCGACTGGAGGCGGGTGGCGCCCAGCGGGTCGGCGCAGACGAGCCGGTCGACCTCCGGCTGATTGCCTTTCACCCCATGATGCGGGGGCCGATGGGCGGTGAGCTCCCCGAGGATGGCGGCGCCAGCACGCTGATCCTCCGCTCGGCCCAAGTCGAACCTTCGTCGGCCGGCTAGCGCTGCCCATGCACTTCGGCGCGACCCTCCAGCTCCTCCGCAACCACGCGGGGCTCTCCCTTCGAGGGCTCGGACTGCAGGTGGGGGTGTCGGCGGCCTACCTCAGCCGGGTGGAGCATGGCCGCGACGCCGCGCCGACCGCGGAGCGGGTGTTGGCGATCGCCGCTGCGCTGCGCCTCCCCGGAGCCCTGCTGCTGGAGATCCTCGAGCTCCTGGGAGGCGACGCCGGGGAGTGGCTGCGCGCCACGCCGATCGGGCGACGCCTCGCCGCGGAGCTCCGTCTACGAAGCCTGAGCGAGGCCCAACTGGCGCGGGTGCTGGCCTTTGTTCAACGGGAGTTTCCCCTGGGTCCGGAGGCCGAGCGGCGCACCGTGCGGGGATTCCTCTGTGCAGACAGCGTGCTGGTGCGGGTTCGGGTCCACCAGATCGACGATGCCTGGACCCTCGCCGCCCTCCGCCTGGGGGCCGGTCGAGAGGCCGAGTCGCTGCTTGGGAGCTTGCGGGCCAGCGCAGCCACCAACACCACCTGCCTCGGCGATGGCGTCGCCGTCTCCTTTGTCGGCGGCGCCGGGCCCTTGCGCATTGCGCTCGTCGTAAGCGAGCTCGCGATGGCGCTGGTCGGGCCTGACGCCATCCCGGTTCAGGTGGTTTGGGTGCTGATCGGCCTTTCTCCCGGCCTCACGGGGGCCGCGGCCTTGACCGCCGTGGCGCGCCTCGCGGAGCCCGGCCTCGTCCGCGAGCTGCTCCGCTGCACCACGCCCGAGGCGGTGCTGGGGGTGGTGGAGCGGGCCGAAGGGATCGCGCCGCCTTAGCGGGGACGGCGCCGCCAGGCGGTCCAGACCACGGCGAGGCCGCACAGGCCGAGCAGCCCGGCGAAGACAAAGCCGGCGAGGAGATCGCCCATCGAGCCCATCCGCCCCGCCACCGGCGCGTTGAGCGAGGGGTACTGGGGCACCACCTGCACCGCCAGCGTCCCCTGACGCACCGCCTGGTCCCAGTCGGCCTTGGGCAGGCTCACCCAAAGATCCTGTCGCCCGGTGAAGTCGGCGGCCGTCACCACGGCGCCGCTCGGCAGCTTGAGGCGGTAGCGCAGCTCATAGCTCTTGCCGCTCTTTCGCACGCTCATCACCCGGCTGTCGGTGACCTTGGCGGTGTGGGTCTCGCCCACCGAGGAGATGATCGCGCTGCCGATCGACTCCGCCCCTGCGAGGACACCGATCCCGCCTGCGCCGCAGACGAGGCCGGCCCCGATGATCAGGTGGAAGACAAAAGCCACTGGACGGAGCGGGATGTGCAAGGGCGCGGGTTTTATGTCCATGGCAGCTCCGGTTGAGCATCGTCGCCTGAAGTCAACACCCTGGCAAGGCCTCGCCGCATCGAAGAGCGGGATACGACCGCCCCATGTTCCTGATCCTCCTCTCCTGCGCCTCGCTCACCTGTGGACCCGGCACCTTTGAAGACAAGGGCCAGTGTCAAGCGATCTCGCCCCTGGACACGGCGCCTCCTGCCGATGACAGCGGGGCCGAACCGGACGACACGGCGCCCGTCGACGAAGACAGCGCCGACACGGCGAGCGACAGCGGTGACGACACCGGCGAAGACCCCGTGGAGCCCGTCGCCCGCGCGGTGTACATCCTCGCTGGACAGTCCAACATGGACGGCTACGGTTGGTACCCCGGCCTGCCGCCGGCGGCCCGGGTCGCCGACCCGCGCGTGCCCCTCTACTGGTCGGGCTGGGGCGCCTTTCGGCCCTTGCAGGCCGCCAGCTATGGCGGAGGGCCCTATGTTGGCCCCGAGGTCACCTTCGGTCGGGCCCTCGCCGACGCCGGCCAGTCGGTGGCCCTGGTCAAGCACGCCGTGGGTGGCACCGATCTCGCCGAGTACTGGTACCCGGGCGCTGCCCCCGCAGACGGCACCGCCGGCCCGGGCTTCGCCACCCTCATCGACACGATGGAGGCCGCGGCCCTGGAGCTGGACGCCAGCGGAGAGCCCTGGTTCTGGGCCGGCTTCATCTGGATGCAGGGCGAGTCCGACTCCCTGGATCTGTCCAAGTCCGAGGCCTATGAGGAGAACCTGCGCGGCCTCATCGACGCGGTCCGCTTCCAGGCCGGCGATCCCGCCCTGCCCGCCGTCATCGGCCTCATCGCGCGCGAGTCGATCTGGACCTACGCCGACACCGTGCGGGCCGCTCAGCAAGCGGTGGCCGACGCCGATCCCACCGTGGTGACGGTCGAGACCGATGACCTGCCGCGCAACCTGCTCGATGTGGCGCACTATGACGGCATCAGCAACCGTCTCCTCGGCGCGCGCTTCGCCGCCGCGGCGATGGCGGGCCGCGACCTCGCACCCTCCGATGATCGGCCCCAGGCCGCCTTCTCCGTCACGGCCGGCGCCACGGACTATGACTTTGTCGGCACCTGCGGTTGGGAGCTGTCGCTGGAGGCGCCGATTACGGTGACCGACATTGGCGCCTACGGAGCCGGCTACCTCTACAGCTCCGCCGAGGTGGGTATCTGGGACGCCGATGGCGCGCTGGTTCACCGCGTCACGGTCCCGTCCTGGCTCTCCGCTCCAGCGGTCTGGCGGGGGAACATCTGGTATGTCGCGGTGGATCCGTTCACCTTGGCGCCGGGCACCTACCGCCTGGGCCTGGTCTCCTGGTCGGGAGATGGCGATCGCTACTTGAACAATGCCACCGGCACCTTTGGGCCGGGCATCGTCTACTCCCAGGCCGTCTACGCCGAGGGCTACTACCTGACCTACCCGTCGGCCAGCTTCGCCTCCTCGACGATGAACTTCCTGGGTCCCTCCTTCCTGTACCTGCCCGCCGACGGCGGCTGAAGGGCTCAGGCCGGCGTCGGGGCAGGGCAGATCAAGGGCTTCATCGGCATGGTTGCGGGATTGGTCGGCGGGATAGGGGGGCGGATGTCCCGATCTTCCCTCGCATCTTCCCTCCGCGCCTCCTTCCTCGATCGCCCCTTTGGTGTGGTGCGCCTGTGGGGCTTCGCCGCGGTGCGCCCCAATGATCAGGCCTGGCGCCTCGTCGCCGTGCACGAAGAAGGGGATCGCCTCGAATTGAGCTACGTCCACGAGAGTCGGAGCGGCCGCGCGGCGGTGATCTCCCTCTGGGGGGCCGCTGGTTTGGAGCCGGCTCCCGCCGCGATGGGGCAGGGCATCGCCATTCGGAGCGCCACCCGCGTGCAGTTCGAAGGGGTGGACGCCTCCGTCGAGGGCGGCGCCCTGCACCTCAAGACCCCGCGCGGCGACGGCGTGCTGCCCCTCTCCGATGAACCGGCCCTGGTGCTGTGCACCTGATCGACCGCTTGGGGTGCGGCCCCGACGGGAAGAGCAATTGTCGGTGACGCCCTCACGCGCACCGAAAAGGCCGATCCAGCCGACCTCTCCAAGAATCCCGCCCAGCCCGGATCGGGCGCGGCGGTCGGGGGTCCGTTAGCCGCCGAGGCGCCCCTCGCCGCCAGCGGCACTCCGGTGGGTCGACGGGCCGAGGTGTGGATGAGTTGGGCCCCCGAGTACGCCGCTCTGTCCGAAGAGGATCAGCGTTTGTTGCTGATCATCGCCTTGGGACCCCCGGAGGGCGTGCCCGCGCGCCTGTTTCCGCGCGCCCTCGGGCGGCCGGTGGAGGCGGTGACGGCGCAGATCGAGGGCCTGCGGCGTCGCGGCGCCCTGTCTGAGACCGAGTCTGGGGGATTGGAGTCGCCGCTCTACCTGCCCGACGCCCGCGACGCCCTCAGCCCCGAGGTCGAGGCCTTCCTCTCGGCCAGCCTGGGGGTCGCCCTCGTGGAGGCCATCGACGCCATCGAGGAGCAGGGGCCGGCGCGGCTCCTGGCCTGGCGCGGCCTTCGGCCCTTCGTGGAGGCCTGGGAGCTGCCGGTGGCCGCCGCCGGTGACACCGTCGCCTCCGCGCTGCTCTTCCACCTCGCCTCCACCTGCGCCGAGCTCGACGAGGAGGCGGCCGCCGCCGGGTGGCCGAGCCCGGATGCCGGTCGACGGCCGGCCCTGGCCCGAGAGCTGGCGCACCAGCTTCGTCACCGGTGTCCGATCGCCGAGATCGCGCCTTCCTGGAGCCGCGCCCTGGAGGCGGCGGTCGAGGCCTTGCCGCCGGCTGACGCGACCCCCCGCGCCCAGGCCCTGCTCGCCGAGCGGGTAGATGTCCACCACCTGTGGCTGGAGGCGGAGCCGGGCGGCCCGCGCCCACGAATCGGGCTGGCCCGCGCCCGACGCGATCAGGCGGAGCGCCTCTCCGGCGCCGACCGCCGGGCCGCCGCCCAGGCGGGCCTCACCGCCCTGGAGCCCCTCTTAGCCGCAGGCGCCACGGAGCCAGGTCTGTTCACAATCACCCGTCGGCTGCAACGAATGGCGACGCGCGACTGAGCTCGCGGCTCAACCGCGTCGAGCGGCCGGGGTGTCGAGGCGCCTGGTGGACACGGCGTGGAGGAGACACACAAAATTGATGTGTGCTACTCGGCCAGATCGACGGTGATGGCGATGGCGTCGGCGCCCACCGCGGCTCCGGCACCGTCTTCGGCGCGGAGGTCCAGGGCATTGAGCCCCTCCGCGAGGGTGAGCGTGGCCTGCCAGGTGTCGCCATCGAGCCAGTCGAAGGGCGTGGACACCCCGTTGACGAAGATCGCGCGCACATCGAGCCAGCCGGCCCCCTCCAGCACAACGGTGGTGCTGTCGGTGGTGTAGTCGGCGCCGTCGCCCGAGGTGATGGCGAATTCGACGACCGGAAAGCGACGGGTGAGGGCGTCGGGGGCGCCATCGCGCAGCCAGGCCGCCCGATCCACCACAAACTGACAGTCGCTGGCCACGTTTTGTCCCGGCAGGAGCAGCTCCATCCGCGCGCAGGCGGGGGCGAGGTACTGACCCTCGTCGATACGCGACAGGATCTGTTCAAGGTGGCTGTAGTAGGCGCGGCGCCACAGCGGCGCTACCAGCAGCTCGGCGAGGTCGCTGTTTCCGATGAGCGGCATGTTGCTGCCGCCGAAGAAGTCGAGGTCGTGCGGAAAGTACAGCATCCGGCCATCTTCGGGGCGCTGGTAGAAGCGGCCGTTGTGCTGACTGTTGTCGCTGCCATAATTGTCCACAGCACCGCTGAAGGTGGCGAAGGCGTAGGCCCGCAGCCACTGATCGACGTCGATCACCGCTGGCGCCTGGGCGCGCAGGTCGCTGGCTGAGGCGCCGAAGGTTTGGGCGAGGCCGATCATCGGGTCGTAGTCGTCCCGCCGCTCGTTGTTCTGCAGCATGAAATTCCAGCGGTAGGCCTCTTTGTCGGTGCCCAGATCGGTGATGGAGGTGCCGACGACCGAGTCGGGCTGGGGCAGCTTGTAGCCGGTGGCTGTGCCATCGTCGGTGGTGTAGGGGTAGTAGATCAGCTCGTATTCGTAGAGCGCGCCCTCGCTGCCCCCTTCAAACTGGGCGTCGAGCACGAGACCGCTGAAGCGGTCGAGCTGCAGCTCGGCCGGCCCGGTGTGCACCGAGAGGGGCGTGATGGCCTGAACGAGATCATTATATTCGACCGAGACGGAGCCCGCGCGCGCCATCACGAGGTTGATCAACACCTCGCGCTGGCCGTAGTACACGCCTTCGGAGCGATCGAGGTGAACGCTGCTGTGGCTGCCGCGAAAGAGCTGGTCCGACCCGAAGGAGACGGCGTAGCCGAGCCGCGCCACCTCCGGCCGCCCGCGCTGGCTGCCCTTGGCGCGCACGCCGACATCGTAAAAAGCCGTGCGCTCGTCGTAGATGACGGTGGCCCCCACCGCATCATCGCTCATCAGGTTGATGTCATCGTGCAGCCAGTCGCTGACATCGGGGGTGAGGAGGATGCGCAGGTTGTGCAACCCGTTGGTCGCCGCCTCCCCGTCGTCCACCCGCAGCAGCGCGTTGGAGTCGGCCCCGCCGGCGGGGAGTGTGCTCGTGTCGCCGCGGGTGTCGCGCGCCTCGACATAGAACTGCAGGAGGGTCCCGGCAGGCTGACCGGCGATCTGACCCTCCCACCGACCGTCCTCGATCTCCGTCATCGGCTGGGCGCTGAGCGCCTCGCCGGCCACGCCGCTGTAGAGCAGCACCGCTTCGAGGCCGTCGGGATCGTCCACCACCAGCGAGAGGGTCACAGGCTCGCCGGCGGCGGGCACCACCACGTCCTGGCGGAGCGCGCCAAAGGTCGGGCCCATCGCTTCTGTCGCCGTGGAATTGACCGCGCCCGGGGTGCCAAAGCGGTCGGGCTGCGCCAACAACGTGGTGGCGGGCAGTCGATTGAAGTAGAGCCGCGAGTGGACCTGATTGCTGCCCGAGATCCAGCGCGCCCGGTAGGAGATCTCATAGGTCTGGCGAAGGACCGGGGCGGCCAGGGTGGCCTCGACATGATTGTGCATGTGGCCGGTGGGGCCGGTGGCCTCCAGGCGCAGGACCGGGTTGCCGGAGTCGTCGGGATCGGCGACGACGCTGCTGTGGCGATGGTTTCCGAGGATGCGCCAGTCGGCCTCCCCCCGATCAAAGCCACCGTTGGCCAGGAGCTCGACCGCCGCGCCTTCGGGATCGGCCACCACGCTCAGATCATCGATCAACACCACGCCTTCGTCGAGGAGACCGAGTACCAGCTCCTCCCAGAGCCCGTCGGGCCCCACCACGCTGGACTCGGCCGTGCCGCGGATGCGGTAGGTCTCCCAGGTCGAGCGGGCGCCCTCGTCGCTGGCGGTCCAGGCACCGGCGTGGGCGTTGTCGGCCCGGGCGTCACGCAACTCCAGGCTGGATCCGCCGCCATCGGCCTCATGGGGCCAGCGCCCACCGTCGAAGTAGCGCAGGGCGTCGGCGGGGTTGGCGCGGGCGTCGCGGAGCACGATGTTGTCGCTGCGGTTGGAGAGGCCGCCTTCGTAGGGCCCCAGAACCCTGGCCTCGGGGTGCGAGGCGGACAGGGCCTCGGGGTCGCGGGCGACGACGAGGTAGGCGCCTGGCTCCAACTCGGTGCCGATCGGGAAGGAGAAGGCGATGGCGTCGACGAGCTGCCAGCCGCCCAGGTCGATGGTCTGTTCGCCGCGGTTGTACAGCTCGATCCACTCCTCGGCGCGCGGGGCGAAGGGCGTGCCCTCGGTGGACAGCGGGGGCGCGTGGTACATCAGCTCGTTGATCACCACGTCGGTGACGAGCTCGATGACATTGGGCTCGCCGGGGGTCGCGGTGGTGGGCCGCCGCCAGGGGCCGCCCTCGCCCTGGCGGGCCCGCGGCTGATCGTGGACCCGCACGGCGTCGATCAGGGTGAGGCCGTCGGCCTCGAACAAAAACAAGGGCTCGTTGGCGCGCAGGGCGAGATCCAGCGCGTCGATCAGGGCGAGCTGCCCCGCTTCGAGGGCCCCGGCGGAGAGGCGCTGCTCGTCGCCCGCGTCGTTTCTGAGGATCAGGCCCTCGGTGTCGACGCTGCCGTCGCTGAGCCCGATCAGCTCGACCCATTGCGCATCACCAGCGGCAGACACCTCGTGGAGCGCCAGCGTGGGGCCCGGCGTGGCGACGTGCACGGTGGCGCTGAGCGCGCAGCCGAAGAGCAGGTCGGCGTCGGGCGCCTCGGCCTGGTGCAGCTCGACGGCCAGCAGGTTCTCGCCGCGCACCAGCGCGCTCGTGGGCAGCTCCAGGTAGGTCTCTTCGGCGCTGTCGACCCCGGCCGAGGCCAGGGTGTCGGCGTCGACCGGGCCGGCTGGCAGGTTGAGGCGCAAGGCCTCGACCCCGTTAAGGTAGACAATGGCGCCGTCATCGATCTGGCAACGCAGCAGCAGGGTGGTGGCGGCGGGATCGGCGTCCAGGGTGAAGGGGGTGCGGAAGAGCGTTGTGGTGCCAGGTGCTGCGAGCTCGGTGGTGCCGGCTCCGCCGAGCAGGGGCTGCACAGAGCGGAAGAGGGCGTAGGTGTTTTCGGTGTTGGTGGTGGACGGATCCCCAAAGGTGTCGGCCCAGATGTAGGCGGTGTCGGCGTCGAAGGAGCCGGTGAGGGCCCAGGCCCAAGGGTCTGTGTTGACGACCGCCTCCACCGCCGGGGCCGCCCAGTCGCCGGCGGCGTTGGCGTCGGCGATGAGGGTCATGAGGGCCGCCTCCCCCGGGGGAGGATCGGGAGGCGTGGTGCCGGGGCAGGCGCCGGTGGGCCCCAGCACCCACTCAAAGGTGGTCGCGGCGGTGCTGACGATCGAGTCGCCCAGGTCGACCTCGGCGATGGCCATCTGCGGCCCGCCCGAGTCCCAGGGGGCCTCCCAGGCCGCCATGAACAGGTGATCGGTGGGAGAGAGGGTCACGTCAAAGGACTCAGCGGTGGTCCAGTCGCCATCGGCGTCTTCGCCGATCTGGCGCAGATCCGATCCGTCGGCGGCGCCCAGATACAATCCATAGTAGTTGTCGGCCGAGGCCCAGATTGTGGCGTCGACCGCCGTCCGTACGTCGCCGGCGTAAAAGAGGGCAGCACCGCGCGCCCAGGCGCTGTCGTCGTAGGTGGGCGCGGCCCAGTCGCTGGCCGGGTAGGCGCCGCTGTCGTCGTAGGCCCAGGTCGCGTCCAAGGGCACCAGTTCTACCGTGATGGCCGGGCGGGCCGGGTCGAGGAGGTTGTCCGCCCCCGGGGTGCCGCCCGCCTCGGCGCTTCCAGCCCAGTGTTCGGCGCGGTCGCTGGCCTCGTCGGCGTTGATCTTGGCGAGGCTGTGCCCCGAGCCGTCGGCGGCCACCGGCCAGGGATCGTCTTCGGCGTAGAGGACAGAATCGATGCGGCGGCCGGTGGCGTTGCGCAGGGTCAGTCGCTCACCGGTGTGGGAGAGCGTACCCGCGTAGGGCCCGACTGCTCCGAGGACCGCGGCGGGATCGGCGGCGATGACGAGGTAGCCACCGGCCGGAATGAGGGCCCCTTCGGGGAAGGTGAAGTCGACGCCCCCTTCGATCCGCCAGCCCGAGAGGTCCATGTCGAGGGCCATCGGGTTGTGCAGCTCGATCCACTCCTGACCGCGGTCGGTGGGATGGTGGTACAGAAGCTCGTTGAAGGTGATGGAGCCGGGTGACTCGAGCTCGTCGCGCAGCCAGAGGGCGTTGGCCGAGGGGAGCGTCTCGGGCCCTTCCCCCGCCGGGGGGGCGGGTGGCTCGCCGCTGTCGGTCTCGCCAGAGTCCGGCGAGGGCGCGTCGGGCTCGATTCCCAGGATCCGCGCCTTGCCGCTCTCGCAGGCCGTCAGCAGGAGGAGCAGCAGCGCGGGGCGACACAGCGGGGGCGTAGACATCGGCGGTCCTGGCGAGAGGCAGGGCCAGGATACCGCAAGTGGGGCGGTCTGGCGCAGGCGGCTTGCCCTTCACCCCAGGGCGACGCAGGACGCGCGCGGAGGCGACGCTGCCGGCGCCTCGAAGCGGCCGCAGGGGCCTTCGTGCGCGCTGATTCCGTCGCCGATGCCGCCGCCCCCTCCGACGGCGCGGCGGTGGGGGCGACCGCCGACCCCCTACCAGCCGCAGCCCAGGGGCCACATCTCCTCGCCCGCCGCCGCCGACTCGGCGGCCCAGGTTCCGGCGAAGTCCTCGGTGCGCCGCACGAAGTCCGCCACCTCTGTGTCGGATTCGGCGATCCTTTGCAAGGCCTCACCCTGGGGATCGATCCAGCCCGTGGCGCTCCCCAGGCCGGGAATGCGGGCGGCGAGGCGCGGAAAGTCCGGATCCTCAGCCCAGGCGTCTGCGTCGGGATCGAGGGGGAGGAGCTCCGGCTGGTCTGACCAGGCCTCGATCCAGGTGATCTCGCCGTCCTCGTTGAAGGCGAACTCCTCGTAGATCGGGCACGGCAGGTTGTCGTGGGCCTCGTAGCGAAAGGAGACGCGGCAGCGGGCGAAGGGCGGGGTGGAGAAGGCTCGGCAGTCGCGATCGTCCACCACCGAGGGGTAGACCGTGCGCAGCACCGTGTCGGAGAGCTCGATGACCTCGCGGGTGTAGGCGGTGAGCTTGAGCCAGGGCGGCCACTCCCAGCGAACTACCCGCTCGCTGTAGGCGGGGAATTCCAGCGGAACCCGACTGTCCATGGTGTCAAAGTAGCCCTCGGCCGCCTCGACATAGTGCTCGGGCGACTGGGTCGCCACGCTGCAGGAGAGCGGCGCGTCGGGGTCGCCCTCGACGCAGGCGGCGGGCGCCTTCTCGTCGGAGGCGCAGGCCAGGGCGAAGAGGAGGAGTGGGGGGAGACCTCGCATCGGTTCCTCGGGCGGGGCGTAGGGGGGCCGCGACGGGCGGTGCCGTATCCCACCCGCGGCCTCTCGTCCTCGGCCTACTCGTTCATCCAGTCCCCGAGGAGCTGGTCGCCGAAGAAGCGCGCGAGGCCTTCGAGGGGGCCGTGGGTCTGGGGCAAGCCGGGCACGACCTGGGCCAGGATCACGCGCGGCTCGCCCTTGGAGCGCAGGACCCAGGCCACCGTCTGGTAGCGAAGCTGCCGCGAAGGTGCCGGGCCCGCCGTTACGCGCACCAGCGGGACTCCATCGGGCCCCAGCGCGGCGGCGTCGACCAGCGCCACGGCCTCCTGCATCGTGGTGGGCGGCAGGTGCGTGACCCCTGGGTGGCTGCGGCTGCGCAGGGGCTCGGCGAGGACCCGCCCATCGGCAGCCTGAATGCGAAAGCCGCCGTCGGGATCGAGCAGGTAACAGACCTTGGACTCAACAAAACAGAGCGCAGCCAGCGGCTCGCCGACGAGGGTGGGCAGCGCAGCGCGGGCCGCGGCGACCTCGGCGGGGGACTGGGCGGGGTCCCAGGGCAGGGCCACCTCGGCGATCGGCGCAGGTGGAGCGGGCGCAGCCGGAGCCGGCGCGGGCGGCGGCGCGACCCCCTCGTCTTTGCAGGACATCAGGGCGGCGATGAGGGCGGCGTGGTGGACCTTCATGGCGAGCTCCGGTGCGAGCGCGCCGCCCGCATTGAGGTCTCCGCCGCGTCGTATGCCGGAGGAGCCCGACAAGGCGAGGGTCCGGGGGTCGGGGTGGTCACCCCGTACATGTCGATCACGAATCCTCCTTCCGCCTCATGCCGAGCGTGCGGCGGTGGCGATGCGCGATGGGCCTTCGCCTTCGGCCAGGGGGCAGCCTACCCGAAGCGGAAGGGCCTGTCCCCTGGGTGGGGGCGGGCCGACCTGCCCATGTCCAGCTCAACCGCCCGCGCGGGTCAGGCCGGCCATGGCGTCGACCAGCGACTGACGCAGCCAGGCCACGCCGGGATCGCCTTGTACGCGGGAGTGCCAGACCGCGCGGACGCGCAGCGGCGCCAGCGCGAC
>Ga0164294_10004260_pt1 | contig 12517 bp, 12 predicted proteins | sample GEODES005metaG_FD_111479 | JGI IMG/M metagenome (GOLD analysis project Ga0164294, IMG submission 111479) | Oligotrophic lake water microbial communities from Sparkling Lake, Wisconsin, USA - GEODES005 metaG | ecosystem: Environmental > Aquatic > Freshwater > Lake | place: USA: Sparkling Lake... | reverse complement strand
GGCGGCCAATCCGATCAGTCTTCAAGAGAGATTCATTCATAAGTGTCATAGGTCTGCAAACTATGACACTTATGAAATACTATCGGCCAACATCTTCAGGCGGTGCGACAGACCACGCTTACGCGGAAGCGACGATGATGAGGTTCTATCCCGATCCAGAAATCGGACATGCATCGAAAACCCTGCGGTGCTCAAAAAACTGATCCCAAGCCACCAATCCGCCATCCGGTATGAGTGCTTTGTCGCGGACCCGGAGCCGAAATCACCCTCCTCCGGGAAGGGATTTGAAATTCAGCTCTTTTCCGCCCAATGGGTGAACCCCTTGTGCGTTGGTTTTCGTCTTCAATCGTCGACAAAATCAGCAATTGTGCGCCTCGTCATCAATCTTCACTGAGGACTAGAGTATTACAGGCCTTTGAAGCCGAAGTATTCTTGATAAGTCCCAGTTGGAACGACCACGGGCTTCCACTCGCGGTTGAGTTTGCGGAATCTATTGATGAATTCTGTCGGGTCCGCCCAATTTTTAAGGTCGGATGGTGCTTTTTCCCGGTGCATTCCGATGTTGATATTGAGCCGAATTTCAAAATGCAAGTGGGCGGGGTACATGCCGAAGTTGTTGCCGATGGTGCCGATTTGTTGGCCTTTTTTGATCAATTGGCCGTCCTTGACCATGATCTGGTTGAGGTGGCCATTGAGCGTGTCGCAGAATTTGACCTGCCCCGTTGCGGGGTCTCGGTATGCGTGCCGAGTCAAGACCACGTTGCCCCAGCCAGACCTCACGTTGTGCGCGAGGGTTACAATTCCGTCCGCAATGGCGTAGACCGGCGCGCCGAGATCGGTGTCTCCCCCAGTTCGACCGTTCCAATCTTCTCCAAAATGTTGCGGAGTGCGGAGTCGAAGACCACGAGCTTTATAGTATCCCGTGCCATTTGGTTTGCCGACGGGAAAATCAAAACCGTCCGCGAGGTTGATTTTCACCTGCTGCGGAGACGACGAAAGACAGAAAAACAAAAGCCCCACCATGAGTGCTCCGTAAATGGGTAGTTTCTTGCCGATCGACATCATCCGCCCCAATGGACTCGCCGATGGTTCATCTCGCAAGTGCAAAAAAGCGGCACAGCGGTGAAGCTGCGCCGCTGGTCGGGAAATTCACTGTGAAATCAGGATTTTTCTTCAATCGACAACGGACGATAGCCGCCGATGGATTTGAAATAGAGCAGCAGTAAGATGAAGATCCCGGCCATGGTCGCGGGGATAAGTGAATCCGCTTTCAAGGTCTTGCGGTCGCCGACGATGCTGGCGTCTGCGAGCGCTTTTTGCTCTGGGGTTTTCGCGGTTGCCTTTTGAGCTTCCGAAAGTTTGGTGCCATCGAGCCCTGTCACTGGGTCAAGGAAGAGGAATGAACTGGATTTGGCAGCTTTATTGGATTCGTAGGCAGCGACGTTGGTCGCCTTGAGGTGGTCCACGGTGAAGCGGTCCTTGGCATAACCTAGGCCAGGCCCGCCAAGCAATCCAGCTGACATCATGCCAATTCCGCCCATGATGGACATGGCGATCGCACCGGTCCGCGGGAAGCGGTCTCCTACCACCGCCAGCATCGTGGGCCAGAAAAATGTCTTTCCGAGTGCGTAAACCGAAAGTGCGAAAAGTGCGCCAGCGAAGGTTTCGATGCTGCTGACGAGGTTGAGTCCGATTACCGCCAAGATTGCGCAAATGACCAAAAGTCCGATAGGCGAAATCTTGAGTTTGCTTTCGATGAAATGGGCGGAGAAGCGCAAGGCAAACATCAGCAATGAAGTGAAAACAAAGAGGATCTTACCTTGCGAGGGTGTGAGAATATTGCCGGTGATGTTTTGGATCCAGCCATCGGTTCCGAGTTCAACGGCACCCACGAGTGCATGGGTCACGAACAGGATGAATAGTAAAAAGGAGCCGACCGCAAAATGGGTTTTCCCTGCGACGATGAACCAGAGAAGCAGCGCCATACCCCAGGAAACATACATCCAGGCCGGTCCGGTGAAGAAGGCTGCACCCGTGAAGAATGCGAGAACACCACCGAGTTGAGCTTTGAAAAACAGGCCGATGATTCCGCAAGTGACCAGCGCCCCAAGTAGGCCCACTTCTTTCATCATGTCGCCGAGCTTAAGCCCTTTGGATGAGGCCTCGGACTTGGGAAACGTCTGGCCCATGAAGGCAATTCCGTAAAGCACGGTAGGAATCAGGAAAAGACTGAGCTGGATTTTCCAGTCCACGCCGTTCTCGCCGAGAGTCCATCCGATCAAGCCACCGCCGACCAAGCCAGCAGGCCACGCGGCATGGAGGATGTTCAGGTAGTGAGTGCGGTTGTTTGGAAACAGGGTTGCAACCAGAGGGTTTGCGACGGCTTCCAAGGTGCCATTTGCTAGAGCGAACACAAACGTGCCGATGTAGAGGTACATGTAAGCCGTGTCTTGTGCTTGGCCCTTGTGGGCGGCAAACGTGATGAAAGCCGAGAGAACATGCATGATAAATGCGGCGCAGACGAGCTTGCCGTAGCCGATTTTATCAACCACGACGCCGCCGATGATGATGCCAAAGCAGAATCCGGTGAAGCCAGCGCCTCCAATGTCACCGAGTTGAGCACCGGTGAAGCCGAACTCGGCCGCCCAGTTGGCGAGGATGCCTCCGCGAACACCGAAGCCGATGCCAGTTGCGAGGATGGCGAGGAAGCCGGCCCAGAGGAGCCGCTTAGCGTTTGGCGCTGCGTTGAGTGCGTTGTTTGTCATAGGGTATTTAGGGTTAATTCAGAACTAATAGGAATTAGAGTTGTTCAGATCTATTCAATCCGCTTCCTGATGGCAAGCTGCAGAATGAATATTTAGTTTTCCCGAAATTTCGGGTATCCGTCTTAAAACTACGCGGGTGATCGGGGGAATCTCTCAGAAATCCGTGGAGAAATTCATCAAAGGTCCCGATTTTCGTGAGCTCCATGAATCAACTCCTGCGAATAGACGATGCAGCGCTCCAAACGAGCGCAGCTTGCAATCCGTCCGCCAGGCCAGACGATGGAATCGCGAACTACGGCTCCTGCCGCCACGGTGGCCCCGCGGCCGACGACGGACCGCTCGATGATTGCCCCCACTCCGATGGTCGCCTCTGGGTGAATGGCCGGTTCGAGAGCGAGCTCGTGGTGGGCCTGCAGGTATGAGTCGCGGTCGCCGAGATCGAGCCAGACGCCTTCATCAAGAACGATGGCGCCCAGTTGGCTCATATTCGCCAATTCAAGAAATGCTGGGATGACTGAGATTTTTTCTCCTTTTGGGATCAAGTCGAGAAACGAGGGTTCCACGCAGTAGATCCCGGTGAACACATGACTCCCCTCGGAGCGGTCGAGCTGGTTGCGTATGTCGGTGACGAGTGATTGGGAGGCGTCGAGTGCGATGTGTTTGGCTGAGCCAACGGAGCGCAGCGCGAGGGTCACGGGTAAGCCTGAGGCATGATGAGCCTCGATGAGGCGTTCCAGGGGCAAGGTGGAAAAAATATCCCCATTGTGAACGAGTAGGGGATCGGTACCCATCCAAGCAGCGCAATTCTTCAAACCACCACCAGTTTCTAATAGGACTGGCTCATGAAAAAATGTTAGGTCTGTTCCAGACCCAAAGCCCGCCCAGGCGTTGGGGAGGTGGTGGGTATTGATCGCAAAGCGGTTGATCCCGATCCGGTTGCAGGCATCGATCGTCCATTCCGCCAGTGGCCGATGAAAGAGGGGGACGAGGGGCTTGGGCAACCGCTCCGTGAGTGGGCGCAAACGATTGCCGAGACCGGCGCCAAGGATGAATGCGTTTTGCACGGGGAAGGGTTGCCTAGCAGGTAAGTCGTTTCAAGCCCGTGGATCGTTTTTCTTAGGCGGGCTTGAGAGCGTGGGAATTCCCAACCTTCAGTGGCTCGATGCCATGGCGCAAAATTCGATTCTGGCCCAGCGGCCTGTCCATTCTGTAGGCAAGCGCAACGGCTTCCCCGCTGGCATCTCCACGAGGGCGAGAGCCTGACGTGCGGTGACAAGGACGGCGCCATCCGACTCGCGAACCATCTCAAAGGCACACCAGAAACGTGCACGGGAAATTTCGTCTAACCGACCGCGAATGGTGATCCAGTCACCCAGTTTTGCAGGCTTTTGGTAACTGATTTCCGTGCGGATCACCACGGGGAAAACTTGGGTTTCAGACATCGTACGAAGGTCCATGCCCATCAATGCTGCCAGCCTTGTGCGACAAGTCTCGATCATCCGGAGATAGGCAAGATTATGAACCACAGCTCCGCAGTCGGTGTCGAAAAACATGACCTCCTCCCGGGTTTCAATACTGGGTTTCGCCTCGGGCATGCGGGAGTTTTGCTGAATTCTCAGGATTCGTGCGCGATGAGGTCCGTGAGGTGTCCCCCGTGAGCGGTGACCCATTTGCCCTTTTTTACTACCGTCGTGAAGCCAAGACCACTGCCTGCCGCAGCTTTGAAAACGTCCCAAGCTTGAGTGGCGAGGATCCCAGATACGATGAGATCTCCGCCGGGCGCGAGCGACTTCGCAATCACCGGCCAAGCTTCGATTAGAATGGTCGAAAATAAATTGGCGAGGACGACATCGTAGCCTTTTTTTCGTGGTTTCCAGCGGAGGACATCCTGCTCCTGTATGAGGATTTCGGGGGTTCCGTTGCGTTCGATGTTGCGAACAGCGACAGCGACGGCGAGTGGGTCATAGTCGCAAGCAAACGTCTCGCCAGCTCCGAGTTTTTTCGCGGCAATGGCCAGCACGCCCGTGCCCGTTCCTAAATCCGCGACTGTCCAGTGTGTTTCTTTGCGGGAGCGGGCGACGTCGACGAGAAGGCGCAAGCAGGTTGAGGTGGTCGCATGGTCGCCAGTGCCGAAGGCCATTTCTGGCGGAATCACGATGATCTCACGCTTTGGGTTGGCTTTCTTTAGGGCCGCCAGTTCCTTCGGACGATTTTCTGCGGTGAGGACGAAAATGCCACGCACTTTGACGGGGCGGGGGGGCGCGACCGGCTTATTCCACTCGGCGTTCGCCATTTTGCGTATGCTGCCACCGAACTGGGCGGCGACGGCATCAGCCTCAGCTTGTGTGGCGCAGAAAAGCCGGATTCGGATCGATTTACCGCCCTTGACCATCTCGATGACCAAGTTTGGATTTCCAGAGAAGCGCTCTTCCCACGCATCCATCCACTTTGAGGCGGAGAGTTTCGACCAGACAAACATGGATGGAGGAGGTGGATGTGCGTCCTTGAGAATGGAGCGGGCGATGAGATTCGAACTCACGACATCCACCTTGGCAAGGTGGCGCTCTACCACTGAGCTACGCCCGCGTCGGAAACGCGTCCACGGCTTTGTACATGGGGCTGGAGTTCGGGCAAGTCAAAATTTACAAATTTTCCATGTTAAATTCCTCGGGTCTGAGTTTTCCTTACCGCACGCCATGTCCGACAAGCTCGCTCAAATCATCGCCACCAAACATCTCGAAGTCGCCGCGTTGATGCCGCGTGCAACGCTGCTGCGTGCTGGAGCCCTCCAACGCAATGACTTTGGTGGGTTTCGCGCCGCCCTTGATCGCGGGCCAGGACGTCTCGGTGTGATCGCTGAGGTCAAGAAGGCGTCGCCGTCGGTTGGGCTCATTGATCCAAACTTCGATCCGACTCGTCAGGCGAAGCGCTATCTGGAGGGGGGCGCGTCTTGTCTATCGATTTTGACCGATGAACAGTATTTCCAGGGATCGCTCGCGTATCTCTCCCAAATTTCAAAATTCTCAGATGCTCCGCTTCTTCGGAAGGACTTCATGATTCATGAAGTGCAGATTCATGAAGCCATCGTCACTGGGGCAGATGCGATTTTGCTCATTGTCGCGGCACTTGACGATGAGACGCTGCGCCGACTTTACGATGAGGCGAAGTCATTTTCGCTCGATGTGTTGGTCGAGGTTCATGACCTTTGGGAAATGGAGCGGGCCCTGGAGTTGGGCGCCGACCTGATCGGAATCAACAACCGGAATCTTAAAACATTCGCAGTCGACCTCGCCACCACGGAGCGGCTCGCTGAGGAGGTTTCTGACGAGGTGTTGCTTGTGTCCGAGAGCGGCATCAAGTCACCCGAAGATGCGCTTCGAGCGCTCGAGGCCGGCGCGAATGCCGTGCTGATCGGTGAGGCCTTGATGAGAGCTCATGATCCTTCCCGCGAGATCGAAGCATATCTCGAGTTGGAGATTTCCTAAGATCGAAGCGGGTGCATCAAGGTTTCCGCTCACTGCGGCGCTTGTATTTACGGTGGATCTAGTAGCTTCGGCCCCAGATGGCGAAGCGTGTGGTTTCTTCGCCCGTTAGAATACATTTGCCTAAGTTGGCTTTCAGCGACTCGGGAAGATCTGCTTGAGGGATTGGGATGCAGCGGATCGTGATTTTATGCTGCTTGGAGAGTTCCTCTTCTTGTTCGGATGTGCCCGCCCAAGGGGTGTAGAGCCAGCCTGGGTTTTCGTTGGCCCAGTGGGCGTGAAAAACCTCAAGGCGCGTGCAGAACGTAATGTTATGATTGCGAAAGGCGGTGGCGCGAGACAGCAGGGCGAGGTGGATTTCTTGAAGCAGTTCGGGTGCGCGCGAGATGAGACTTTCCTGTTCGGTAAATTCTTTTTCCGAAATCGCTTGGTCGCGGCGCTGGACGCAGGCTTTACCGCTTTCCAGATCTCTCGGGCCGATCTCGACGCGGATCGGCACACCTTTTTTGATCCAGTCCCATTTTTTTATGCCACCATTGATGTCGCGCGCATCGACATGGACGCGGAGTGGATCGCCTTGGTAGGATTGTTGACGTAAACTTGCGGCGAGTTTTTGGCAAGCGTCGAGCACCGCCTGTCGGCTTTCTTCCTTGGGCGTGATTGGCAAGATGACGATTTGCTGGGTGGCAACCCGCGGCGGCAGGACGAGGCCGTCATCATCCGAGTGGGCCATGATGAGCGTGCCGATGAGGCGGGTCGAAACGCCCCATGAAGTGGTATGGGCATGCTGCACGGTGCCGTCGCGCCCAGTGAATGAGATGTTTTGTGCTTTGGAAAAATTCTGGCCTAAGTAGTGCGAAGTACCGGCTTGGATCGCTTTGCAATCTTGGACCATCGCCTCGACGGTGAGGGTCATGTCCGCACCCGGGAATCGCTCGTTTTCGGTTTTTTCGCCGGGAATGACCGGAATCGCGAGGTGATCCCGCAGGAATTCCTCATATTGACCGTGGATCATTTGTGTTTCCAAAATGGCTTCGTCCTTCGTTTCGTGCGCCGTGTGGCCTTCTTGCCAGAGGAATTCCGCAGTGCGGAGGAAGAGCCGAGGGCGCATTTCCCAGCGCATCACATTGGCCCACTGGTTAATCAACAAAGGTAAATCGCGGTAGGACTCGATCCAGCGAGCGAATGCCGCCCCGATGATCGTCTCCGAAGTCGGCCGAATGACATAGGGCTCAGCGAGTTCGCCGGATGGAATCATTTTGGTTTTCCCGGTCAAAGGGTCTTTGACTGCTTCGAGGCGGTGGTGCGTGACGACGGCGCATTCGGTCGCGAAACCCTCGGCATGCTCCGCTTCTTTTTCTAGATACGAAAGCGGGATCAGTAGCGGGAAATAGGCGTTTTGGTGGCCCGTCGCTTTGAAACGTCGATCGAGTTGTTGCTGGATCAGCTCCCAAATGCCGTATCCCCACGGCTTGATGACCATGCAGCCGCGGGTTTCAGAATTCTCCGCGAGGTCAGCGGCTTTGATGACTTGTTGGTACCACTCTGGGAAATCTCGCGAGCGGGTGGGACTGATGGCGGTCTTTTCTGATGACATGGTTGCTGCACCGATAGGAACCACGGTGACGGATAAAGAACATCAAAAATTGATCAAAGTCGGGATTTTGCGGTTTTCACTGCGGATGGTGGAGGCCTTTGCGTCTGACTTTTCGGTGAAATTTGACCGAAGTCACCGATTCCCCCTGTTTTCCTAGGGTACGTACCGGCAGAATGGTGGATTTGAGGCATTTGGGTTAGCATGGATTGATCTGATGGTTAGTCGGTTGAATCTATTTAAAGAAATCCAGAGTTGGGGGTTTGACAGAGGCGAGCGAACTTGTCTTACTCGCTGCCAAGGATAAGAAAACCTGCAAGCGCATGAGCGAAAACGAAAACCTACCACCATCTCCGTCCTCGCAGACGTCGAGTGTACCCCTGAAGAAGGAAACTGTCCGCGTCACTCTTAATGTGGGCGACGCGCCGCCGTCAGCGACGGTTCCTATGGCTCCACCTGCTGGACCACCAGTTCCTCCAATTGCACCTACTCCCATTGGCGGTGCTCCAAGGCCACCAGCTCCAGCACCGACGATCCCACTTCGCACGGCAGGTGCGCCTCCGATTTCTCCAGCACCCACGATCCGGTTGGCACCTACGGCTGCTCCTGCGGTAGGTTTGCCGCCAGCTGGTTTGCCCAAGGCAACAGTGCAACTCCAGAAGCCTGCCGTGCCACTCGGTGGGCCAGTTGCTCTGCAAACGGCGGAACTTGATGAGGATGAATCAGAAGAAGGCGGTGAGGGACTTACCAGTGCCCTCTCTGCGATCGGCCTTATTGCTGCATTGGTGGTGCTGTTTTTCCAAGTGAAAACTGCCAACACTTGGATCAACGCAGAAGATAATGCCAACAAAGGCTCATGGGCACAAGTTTTCGAATAAATCCTGAGTTTTAAATTCCTGATCCCATGATTCTTCCCATTATCAACACGATTCTTGCCGGTGCTGTTTTTTATTTCGCCATGATGGCTAGCGGGTTGCCGCTTGCGTGATTTTTAAACAAGTTCCCGATTACTTCGAAAGGAGCCGCCCTGCGATCTGCAGCGCGGCTCTTGACGTTTCGAAATAAACGTGCAGTGTCTCGTTATGGCTTTAACCCTCAACGATGCAAATTTCCAATCTGAAGTAATCGACTCCAACCTGCCTGTTCTTGTGGACTTTTGGGCGGAATGGTGTGGCCCATGCAAAATGATCGGTCCGGTGATCGACCAAGTCTCGGTGGACTTGGAAGGTGTGGCCAAGGTGGGGAAGGTGAATGTGGATGAGGCTCGCGATCTTGCGGTGAAATACAACGTCCGCTCGATCCCACTGCTGCTATTCTTTAAGAACGGTGAGGTGAAAGACCAGATCGTGGGTGCCAGTGTCACCAAAGACCAACTCAAAGCGAAATTGCAGGCACTCGCTTAAGGGGAGCTCCGAAGGCCCATTCGATAACAATCTGCATTGATAAATTCAACTTGCAGACGTTGAATTCTGGTCGAACTTGATCGGATGAATTATTTAGTTTTTCTAGCTGTCTTCGCGGTAGTCGTGATTTCAGTTTTGGGCCAGCCCCTCTCGAAAGGTGGGGCTAGTCCTGTCGCTGAAAAACCAGCACCACCAGCTTATATTAGCGAATCATCCCTCCCGCGAGGCTGGCCAAGTCCTGGGCCCTTCAATGAGGTCACGGAAAAGCACTATCCCGCGTCGCGAATCGCCACCACGGTCGGGTCCAGTCCGAACTTTTCGTTCTGGACTCTCTTTAAGCACATCCGGAGAAATGGAATCCCCATGACCTCTCCAGTGGAAATGGCGATGAAGGACGAACCCAATGGCGGCATGAAGATGCAGCGCATGGGGTTTCTCTATCAGTCGAAGGAGGTCGGTAAGACCGGAGCAGATGGGGAGGATGTCATCGTCCGTGACCTGCCTCCCCGCGTGGTAATCAGCTACACTTGGCAAGGCCCTCGCGATGAAAAATCGCTTTCCAAGGCCCGTGCCGCCATCACTGCAGTTCTAGTGGCTCGCAACCTTCGTTCGTCTGAATACCGGTTGTTCGGCTATAATAGCCCTAGTGTTCCTAAGAAGAAACAAACTTACGAACTCCAGGCAGTCATCAAGTAATGTGCCGTGCGCAGGAGGATAGGGCTGGATTGAAATCGAAGCATAACGATCATGGCTGAATCGGTTCGCGCGGATCAATGGTTGTGGGCAACCCGTTTTCTTAAGACTCGTAAACTGGCAGCAGGGATTTGCCTCACGGGCAAGGTGATGCGAAATGGACATCCGATGAAGCCGGCGACAGCGGTTCAAGTCGGCGATTTGATCGTGGTGCCGTTTGTTGAAGGGCCTGGTGTTAGAGAGATATCGGTCAAGGCTTTGACCGCGAAGCGCGTAGGTGCTCCAGAGGCTCGGATGTGTTATGAAGACCTAACAGATAAATCAGTCTACGATGCTTTGAAGCTCTGGCAACTGGCAAAGCTTGAGGCGCCCAAAGGCCGACCTACGAAGCGAAATCGACGGGAGATCGAAAAGATCCACGGATTTTGGGACTAGGTGAGTGCTCAAGGTGTCTTGGACTTTTCCTCGGTGAGTGCTCGCAAAAATGCAACCAAAGCGGCTTTATCCTCGTTTGTTAGATTGAGGCCGGCTTCAGGATGCTTTGCGAGGTTTGGATCGAGTGTCGGGTTGCGTGTAATGCCGCTACTGTAGTGTTCGATCACTTCCTCAAGGGTCGCAAAGCGCCCATCGTGCATGTAGGGTGCTGTTAGTGAAACGTTTCGAAGACTTGGTGTCGAAAACTTACCTAGGTCAGCATCAAGGTGAGTGACCTTTGCTCGCCCAGAATCTTCACTGACTAGGCCGTTGTTGTGAAATTGGTGGTCGCTGAATAATGCTCCGCCATGACAATGGAAACAATCGGCGCCGAAGTTTCCAGTGCGGGGTTCGTATTCGGTCATGAAAAGCTCAAAACCGCGCTTTTCTGCGTCGGTTAGAGCGGCTTTCCCGCTCATGGCGCGATCAAACTTTGAATCGTGCGAGGTGAGGGTGAGAAGGAATTGCTCGATGGCGAGCCCGATTTTTTCCATCGTAACATCAGGGGCTCCGAAGGCAGCATCGAAGAGTGGAGGATAAGAATCCAAGGCGCTGAGCTTCGCGGTCAAATGCTCAGGTGTTTCGTCCATTTCTGCGTGATCTTCAATCGGCATTAAAACCTGTGCACGCAGCGAGGGCGCCCTGCCATCCCAGAAAAACTGGCTTTTCCATGCGAGGTTGAAAAGTGGCATCGCGTTCCGTGTCCCCGCATGGCCTCCGATTCCAATGCTGAAGCGCCTAGGATCGGCAAATGCGGAGTCGGATTGATGGCATGAGGTGCATGAGATGGTGCCATCCCGTGAGAGGGCATTCTCGTGGAATAGGGCTCTCCCAAGCGCAACGCGTTCTTCAATGAGCGGGTTGTCTCGCGGCAAGTCAGGAAGCGGAAATGTACGACTCATCGTGAATCGATACGGCGTGAATTTTTCCGGCAGATAAAGTGGTTTAACTTGAGTGGGTCTGCTGACGCTGGGAGTCGCGGAAGTCACCTGAGCCACTCGGAATGCTCCGGGTAAATTTGCAACAAGAGCAGCGGCAATCGGGTCGCCATCGCGTGAGTGGGTTGCTTTGCCATCCCGCTCAAATGATAGTGGGTGAGGTGCATCCAGCAGAGTGCCAAGGTCAAAGTCGAGTGTGATCGCGCCTGAGTCACGAGAGAAATCGAGAGGTGCTGTTAGGCTGATTCGAGTTCGGTTTGAATCCCGTGCTAAATGGTGTGCGTAGCCGCCAAATTCATCGTGAACCCCGCGGAAATGCCCTTCAAGAGCCATGAAAATATAGCCACCTTGCCAGCTCCAGTGCAGTCCGTTGATGTTGGGATTTAAAGGGCTGTCAGCTGGCAAATGGCTGACATCCGCAGCATTCGCAATTGAGTCTGGGCCAATGTGGAAGCGCAGGGCTTGGTATTTTCCCTCGGGGATATGTTGCAAATGGACGTCAGTTCGGCGCTTCGCCAGATCGATGAATGCATACTGACCGGAGAGCTCCTCCCATGCCCCATTCTCGTGTTTTAATGCAAACCCACCGAGAAGATAACTGACTCGTGTGAACGAGTAAGTTTCACCAGTAACATTTTTGTAGCGCAGCGAATCAAGGAGTAGGGGATGGCCATTTACCGTATGGCGCAACTCAACATTGAGCGATATCGCACCCGAAGGTTGAGCGCTCGCCATCAGAAAGACGCTTGAAGCGATGTGTTGAATAAGAAGTTTCATCATGAGATGGAAGGTCACCTCGCAGAGAGCGACACAATCTTCTGCAGATGAAAGGTTGGGTCGTAAGGCGTTTCCGTCAAGTTTCGCGGTTGGAAAGGGTTGGGTTTTTCGGTAGCAACTACGATGGCGGATGGGCATTTATCCCAAGCGTTGGATTCAACGTTGTCTATTTGTTTGCCCCGAATACCTCGGAGAAGCATTCCAGCGGCCCCGGACTCATGCGAAATCAAGCCTCTGGCGGCGTATCATCGCGACGTCAGAAGTGCAGATAAGCTTAAAAACCAGTGGTTTGCGTTGATGTTTGAAAAAACTTCTAAAAACATCACAAAATGGATTGACGTGAGGGTACTGTGGCGACTAGCTTCGCGGGCCGCCACAACAGAGGGCGGCC
>Ga0164294_10004259_pt1 | contig 12524 bp, 10 predicted proteins | sample GEODES005metaG_FD_111479 | JGI IMG/M metagenome (GOLD analysis project Ga0164294, IMG submission 111479) | Oligotrophic lake water microbial communities from Sparkling Lake, Wisconsin, USA - GEODES005 metaG | ecosystem: Environmental > Aquatic > Freshwater > Lake | place: USA: Sparkling Lake... | reverse complement strand
GACAGATCGCCGACGAACTCGCCAACGCGGGGCAGAGCCAGCCGCGTCACTTCGACGCGGTGACGGTCCTGTTCACCGACTTCGTCGGCTTCACGCGGGTGGCCGAGACGATGGCTCCCCAACAGCTGATCGACGGATTGGAAGAATACTTCCGGCGGTTCGACGCACTGACGGCCAAGTGCCACATGGAAAAACTGAAAACGATCGGCGACGCCTACGTGGCGGCCGGCGGCGTTCCCGTTGCGAACGCCACCCACCACCTCGATGCCGCATTGCTCGCGATGGCGATCCGGGAGTGCGTGGCGGAGGCGGCCAGGGAGTGGGAGGGAACCGCCATGCCTTCCTTTGCGATCCGGATCGGCCTCCACACGGGGCCCCTCGTCGCCGGCGTGGTCGGCGAACAGCGGTTCACCTACGATCTCTGGGGCGACACCGTGAACACGGCCAGCCGCATGGAGAGCGGCGGCGAGGCCGGCCGTATCAATATCTCCGACGCCACGTTCCGCTTGGTGGAGCCATTCTTCGAGTGCAGTCCGCGGGGCTCGATCGCCGTCAAGAACCGGACCGCGGTCGAGATGTATTTCCTGGAACGCCTGCGTCCCGAATTCAGTGCCGATCCGGCCGGCCTGACGCCCAACGAGCGGTTTCACGAAGCCCGTGCACAACTCCAAGCCGCCGCCGCCCCGACCGCATAGACCGCCCCCGGCGGCGAAAGCAGTCGTGTCACCGCCCCCGGCGGCTTGGGCGATCAGAGGTCGCGGGACACCATCACGAGCGACGACCAGCCCGTGGCATAGGTTTCGAAGCCCGGCGACATGGCGAAGCCGGCACAATACTCGCGGCCGAAAAAGTGGTGCACTCCGTAGTTTTTCTGCCCCTGGCGGAGGCCTTGGAAGAGGGAGGTGTCGAACGCGTCACGCAGCGATCCTGCCGGCAAGTCGGCCAGAACATTTCCTTCCGCGTCGACAAAGCAGGCGATGGCCCGCTGCTTCTCGTGCGGCGATAACGGCATGCGGTCGAGAATGGTCTGGCCGAGGGCGTCCCAGTTGAACACGATGCCAAGCACCCCGAGCAGTTCCCCCTGCGACTCGCCGCCGGCACGCACGCCGCAGGAATAGACGAGCGAACGCTGGTGGTTGACGAGCGGTGACCGATGCACCGACTGAAACCCAAACTCGTCGCCGCTCTGGGTCTTCATGGCGGCCTGAAACCAGGGAGCCTGATCCTGCATCAGGCCGGTAACGACATGCTGCGCGGGCCGCCCGTTGGCCACGATCTTGCCCGTGAGATCACAGAGCACCAGATCGAAATAGACGGTGTAGGCGTTGAGGATCACCCCCAGACGCTGACTGGCGAAGCGGCGGTTTTCGTCGGTCGGTGAAGCCAGGGCCGCGACGAGGCTGCCGTCCGTGGCCCACCAGCGAACGTCGCAGGAACGCTCGTACAAATTGCGGTCGACGAGATCGATGTTTGTGAGCGCCAGGTCGGAAAGCCGTTCGCCCCGCATCTTCGTCTGCAGCACTTCGGTGACCTGCTGCATCTCCCGGATCAGCCCCCGCGACCCGCGGGCCAACTCCTTCGCGGAGTCACCGGTTTTTTCCGAGAGCTGCGACATCGCCTTGGCGACGACGCCGAAAGCCACGCCGGCGTCACCCGCCCGTGCCGATTCGATTTCGGCATTCAGGGCGAGAATGCGGGCCTCGCGATTGAGGCCGGCGATATGTTCGACGGTATCGGTGAGCAAGGTCGAGAGCTGTTGCGTGAGCTGGGCGATGTGCTCCGGGGTGGCCATGTCGCTCGCATGATGGCCTGAGGCCCTCGACGCGGAGACCTTCGTTAGGTCATCGTGAACGTCACGGGCAGGGGTATCGAGGCCAGGCGTGTTCATCGGGCGATCTTCGATAGAAAAACAGCGAGGGTGACGGGACTCGAACCCGCGGCCTCCAACGTGACAGGCTGGCGCTCTAACCAACTGAGCTACACCCCCGTGTGTGGTCGATGGTCATTCCATCGGTCCCAACGGGCCTTCGCTGTGAGGACATTATTGTATCGTTTTCGCGGAGTATCAAAAGAGGCTGTTTCGCGTCAGAAAATGCCCCGGCTGGGATCGAACCCCTTTCGGTCGGCCAGTTCGAAATCCTGTTTGGCCTGTTCCTCCAGGCCGACGGCCCGGCAGGCCAGGGCCCGATGGTGGAGCATCACGGCCATGCCGTGATCCAGGCCCCGCAGGCGGCAGGCCAGCTGCACCGGGTCGACCCGACCTGACAGCAGGTCCATTTTCCGGCGGTTCTGCTGCATGCCCGTAATGGCGACATTGAGCTGGTCCACCGCCTCCCGATGTTGGCCCAGCAGATGCAGGAGGAATCCCCTGGTATCGAGCATCTCGGGCGATGACGCGTCACCCGAGGCGAGCGCCCGATCGATGTCTTCCAGCGCCGCCGGAAGATCGCGGCCCACGAGCCCGCGGATATAGGCCCGATGATTGAGAGCGTCGGGATCGCCGGCCGCCGACAGGTTGACCACCATGTCGGCGGCGGAGAGGGCCGCCTCGACGTCGCCACGGACGACGTTCACCAGCGCCCGCACCCGCCACGGCTGGACGGCCGTGGGAGCGATCGCGGCAGCCCGCACGGCGTCCTCGAGGCTGCCGGGGGCGTCACGCGCCTCAAGCTTGAGCATCGCCCGCATGCAGAGCAGATCGGCCTCATCGCCATGCCAGCGAACCGCCCGACTGACATCGGCGATCGCCCCTGGAATATCGTTGCTGGCCTCGCACTCGGCCGCCCGCTCGAGCGACCACTGCACGACAGCCTCCCGGATGGCGGGCAGAACCTGCGGAATCACGATTGCCGGCACCACGCCCCCGAGGATCACGGCCAGCAGCAGCCACCGCTTCCAGGCCCCCGCCCGCGGTCGCGTTGCAGACCGGTCAGTGACCGGCCCATCGAAGCCAGGGAGCCCGTGGCCGTCGTCACGGTCGAGAAGCGTCACAGGACGCTGGCCCACGCGGCCGAACTCTGCCGCGTCGTGGGCCGCTGGCGAAGGCCGTTCAAATTCCGCTGGAATCGGGAAGCCGTGCCGGTCGTATCGCATCGTGTCACACCTCGGAGTGTCTGGCGGGGCCGATCTCGCAGCCCGCCCCGTGCTCACGGTCGGGAACGGCGAAATGCCACGTCCCCCATCAATGGTAGCCAGAACCTTCGGCCGCGAACAATTGACTGGCTTCGGTGCCGTGGCGTAAGGTCTGTCTTCACCACCAGCACCCCTCGGGAGCCTCGCCATGCCGCTCTTCGAAATCGAAACCGGCGCCCACATCATCATCTCGTGGGCTGCTGACGAACAGGCGGCGGCGGCCGTTGTCGAGGAGGCCTACCCTGGCGAGCGGATCGTCCGCCTCACCCGTCGACCCCGTGACACGTGGGTGATCTCCAAGTCGGCGCTCGGACTCACGAGTTCGGGACTGAACAGCTTTGGCATGCCCAACCCGGGGCTGGACAACGGCGGCCCCGGCGACTCACGACTCGATCCGTGCAACACCGCTCGGGAATGCCTCGCCAAAGCCCAGGGCGACAAACTCCATGCCATCCGTCTCTACATGCAGGAGACTGGCGACGACCTCGACCGGGCCCGCCGGGTGATCGAGTCGAACATGGTCATGGGCTGGTGAGCCTGCCTACGACCAGGGCAATCGCGCGCAGGGCGGCCACCACTCCCAGCACCGCCGGCCTGATGGCGGGGGCTGGTGTGACCAAGGCCAGCCCGACCAACTGATTGGGCGTACCGATGCCGCCGTTGTCGGCGATGGCAACGAGCCCGCGGTTGCCATCGGCCAAGAGCGGCCCCAGACAGAGTCCCTCCAGATTGATCCCGAGCGAATCGGTCCAGAGCAGGCGTTTGTCGACAGCGACTCCCTGGCGAGCGGCCAAATCTCCTGCCACCGCCGAGACATCGACGGCAGCGCCGGCGTCGATCTGATAGATGCGGCTGGCGAATGGGGGCAGGCCGGGAGCACCACTGCGTTCGAGAGCCAGCAACCGACCGTTCCCCAAGGCAACGAGCGCCGCCAGACCCGAGAGCGGTTGGCCCGCAAACACCCGCACGAACGCATGGACCGGATCGACTCGATACGCCGCCTGAAAGGCCCGGGCCACCGACGTGTCACCCCCTCGGGCCGGCTCGGTTCGATCGGTCGCCACCGTCCCGTCGCCACGGAACAGCAGTCGCGTCAGTCGCACCACGGTGCCACCACCGGCAGCGGCGGGCGGGCCGTCGGCGGGCAGGGCCTCCTCATTGGCCGTCCAGACCGAGCGGCCGTCAGGTTCGATTGCCAACGATTCGAGGCCTCGATTAGGCCGTCGGGTCGACAGATTCTCCGGTAGGTCGAGGGCACCGACCATGCCGCCGTCGGGAAGTGAAAATGCCCGGACTGCAGGCGTGTCCTCCTCGCAGACGAGCACGAACTGTTCGGGTTCCCGGCCGCTCTGATCGACCATGCTGGCAGAGTCTGCCTGCTGTCGATCCCGGCGCAGTCCCCGGGCGACCGCAGGGGGGCAGGGGACGACGTCCTCGTAGTCGTGGCGGGCCGAAAGCGTCACGATGCGGAGTGAGTCGACTGCGAGCGGCTTGCCTGTTTGCGAGAGCGAGAGACGAAACAGCAGCAGATGCTGGCTGTTGTCCATGACGGCGACGTACCGTTCGTCGCCGAGCCAGGCAACACCGCTGAGGCCGGTGATTTTCACCGGTGTGCCGTCGGCATCGGCAGCCTGATCCGGCAGCGGAATCGATCCCTGGAACACCACCGTCGCGTCGGTAGCGGACGCAGGCAGGGACATCGGCCAGGCCACAGACCACCAGCCCAGAACCGTCGCCACCACCATGCGGCAGCCGAGAGGGCCGATCGCGATGGCTATGGATCCCGTCTGCGGCTGGTAGCGATGGCAGTCCATGTCTGGACTTGTACCACACGCGTCAGGTCACTGTCGGATCGTGCCCGCAGCCGGCTCGTCGAAGGAGGCCGTACGCACAATGCCTGGAACCGGGGCGGAGTCGTCCGCGAGGATCGCTCTGCTGGGGCGGTAGCTCGACGTGCCGCCCGGTCGATAGCCCGGGTCTGGTCGCCGAACCGGCTGGGTCGAAGGCTGGAGCAATCCCGGCGCTGCCGGCACTCCGGCCGGCGAAGCCGCCGGTGGAGCGGCGTACGGTGAGTCCGCCGGGGTTGCGGGCAATCCTGTATCGAGCGGGCTTCCGTAGGCCGCGGGCTGGCTTGTCGGAGCGGGCGGGAACGAGGCGGCTTCGGTACCGCCAAACCGACTGCTCGTACTCGTTGAGTAACGCGACCCGGCTGTAGCCGCCGCCTCAGCCGGCAGGGCTGCGGCCGGAATGGCAGCCGCCGGATCGGCGGCGCGGGCGTCGGCCATCCGGGGCGGTGGCGTCAGGCCGGCAGGTGCGGCTGAAGGAGTCGAAGGACTTGAGAAGCCCGAATAGGCCGCGTTCGGCAGGCTGGCTTCCGCTGGGGTGGAGGTCATGCCCGGACCGCTCGGCATGCTCGGAGGGCTCGTCATGCTGGGACTGCTCGCCATGCTGGGACTGCTCGCCATGCTGGGCGTGCTTCCCATGCTGGGCGTGGTGGACGGAGACATTGGCGGCAACGGCTGCCCGGGAGGCGGAATCGAATCGCCATCGAGCGCAGCGTAGGGGCCAACCTGCGGCGCGATCGACGAGGGCATCGACTGCTGCGGTCCGGCTGCCGAGGGAACGGACGCGACGGCGGCTGCCGACGATGATGCCGTCTGCGGTGGCGGCGTGCTTCCATAGATCACCGGGGTCTGCGGCTGTGCCGCCTGAAACTGCTGCGCGGCCGTATCGGCAGGACTCGCAGAACCGGTGATGACATACCCACTGGGAGTCGACGTGGTCGGGTAGGGCTTGGCCGATTCAGACGGCTTCTTGATGTCGCCCCCATACGGCGGAGCTGCCGCGAGCGAGTCGGCATCTGTTTTGGGCGTGCCGCCGAAGTTCATCCAAGAAGGCTTGGCAAACGACGTCCCGGTCTTGCAGCCCACGGCAGGCATTCCGAAGGCGATCAGGGCCGCCGCGAACAGGGCCCTCCTCGCTGTGCCCGCCCGTCGATTCTGTGACTCTACGCGGAGCCGCTGGTGTCTGGTCACGTGTCTCTTCTGCGCAGTCATAAATGCCTCCAGCCGTGAAACGGTGCCGAAAGTATCGGTTCGCCGGCTGGGGGGGAAATAAGGATTTGCGCAAAGAAAAGTCAACGGCAGCTCGACGGTACCAGCCCACGTTCCCCAACACCCCCGGCCCGCGGCGACCGGGGGGGATGGGGGATTCGCGGACTTGTTCGTCGGGCGATCCTACTTGGCGAACCTACTTCTTGATCGCCGCAAAACGCTTTCCGACGGCATCCCAGTCGATCACGTTGTAGAACGCGTTGACGTAATCGGCCCGCCGGTTCTGGTAGAGCAGGTAATAGGCATGCTCCCAGACGTCGATGCCCAGAAGCGGCGTATTTCCCTGCATGATCGGGCTGTCCTGATTCGCCGTGCTTTCGACGAGGAGCTTTCCCTGGGGGTCGGCGGAGAGCCAGGCCCAACCGCTGCCAAATCGGCCCATTGCGGCCTTGGTGAACGTCTCTTTGAACGTGTCGAAGCCGCCGAACACGCTCCGCACTGCCTCGCCGAGGTGGCCGGCGGGTTCGCCCCCCTTGCCCTTGCCGATCGTCTCCCAAAACAGCGAGTGGTTGGCATGGCCGCCGCCGTTGTTGCGAACCACCGTGCGAACCGCCTCGGGCACTTTGTCGAGGGCGGCGATCAGTTTCTCGACCGGCAGGTCCGCCAGATCGGCATGCCCCTCGAGCGCCTTGTTGAGGTTGGCCACGTAGGCGGCGTGATGCTTGTCGTGGTGGATCTCCATCGTGCGGGCATCAATGGAGGGCTCGAGGGCGTCGAACGCGTAGGGCAGGGCGGGGAGCGTGTAGGCCATGGCAATCAATCTCCGGGGGGTTGAACGGTGATCGCGGGATCGTACCGCACACCGACAAGCCCGGCAAATGGGCCGGTAACGACTCTGCCGAACCTGCGGGGCATGCGTCATAACATGGCTGCCAGCCCGTCAGTGATTTCCCGGACGAGGATCGGCCGAATTGCCAAGAAGCGGTGCAACCGAGGTGCGGCAGGATGCCGGCCACGGACCGCGCGGGACGCAGAGCCGTCCCGCGGCCTTTTGGATGGAATCTGTCCCCATGTCGCTTGCTGCCAGCCAGCGCCGCGATCAACGCCGGCGGCCGGTCTTCTCGTGGAACCGCTCCGATTCCACGTCTTCATCTCCGACCCGTTCGTCTGCCACTGCGTCGGCCAAGGCGGGCCGCCGACCGGCAGACTATGCCCCTGAGGCGTTGCCGGAGCGCCAGCCGAGCCTGGCCACGCTGCTGCCCGCAAGCCTGACCGGTTTCACCCTGACAGCGATCGGCGTGCTCGCGCTCTTGGCCGCCACCGTCGGAGTGGGGGTCTGGGAGTCGGCGAGCGGCAGACCGCTGTTTGGCACCGACGCCACGCGATTCTCAGCCACCTTTACTGCCGTACACCGCTGCCTCGATGTCCACTCGTTCCTGTCGCTCGGCGGCTGGCTGGCGCAGATCTGCCTGGTGATCGCCACCGTGACAGCCCTGATCGTCCGGCTGATGCGTCAACACCGACGTGACAATCATCGCGGCCGCTCTCGGGCCTGGGGTTGGCTGGCGGGGCTGTTCGCGATCACCTCCTGTGCGGGGCAGGTGCCGCTGGGAACGCTGGTGGCCAGTCTGGTCTCCGACTCCACCGGCATCACCCTGGGCCCCAGCGGCATGGGATGGTGGCTGCTGACGGCAGGGATTCTCTACGGCACGGTCGTGCTCTGGGCCGTCCTGCCACTGCACGAACGGGCCGCCACGGGCATCTGGTTCTCGCTCTGCCTGTCGGCATGGGCGGCGGCCGCCGCCGCCAGTTGGATCGCAGTCGGCCAAGCGGGGCCGGAACGGGATGCATACCTCGTCATCGGCAACGTCTGTTGGATGGCGGCCGCGGCGCTGGCGGCGATCTCGATGCTGGCAGCTGCCAGGTCAGTGCTCCGAGAAGCGCGGGGGCTGCCGGTAACGGCCTCCACTCCGACCACCCCCAAGCAGGTCGCCTCCGTGGCTGCCTCCGAGCGGGATGACGAGGCCGAGGAGGTCCGGTCATCGCGGGACGATCACGAGGATGACAACGATGGCCGCAGTCCGTCGCACGATCAGCAGAGTTTCGTCGATGGCGAGGATGCCTCCGACTCCGACGACGAGGGCGGGCATTCCGGGCGGCATCTCTCCAAGTCGGAGCGAAAACGCCTGAAGAAGCTCGCCCGCATGAGCCGTGCTGCCTGACCACTTTGACGCCGGCCTGGCCGTGACCGATAGTGCTGCCGACACCGGAGCTTCTTCATGACCGTCCGCACGCGATTCGCCCCCAGTCCGACCGGCTACCTGCACATCGGCGGGGTCAGAACGGCTCTTTTCAACTGGCTCTTTGCCCGCCAGCGCGGGGGACAGTTCATCCTGCGGATCGACGACACCGACGTGGCGAGAAATGTCGACGAGGCGCTCGAGCCGATTCTCTCGGGCCTCAAGTGGCTGGGGATCGATTGGGACGAGGGGCCGGGCGTGGGCGGGCCGCACGCTCCCTATTTCCAGTCGCAGCGGGCGGATCGTCACCGCCGGGCCGTGGACCAACTGCTCGCCTCGGGCCACGCCTATCGCGACTTCGCCACCCCCGCGGAACTCGACGAGGAGCGCAAGGCGGCGCAGGCGGCCGGCAAGCCCTTTCTCTACAGCCGCGCGTTCGCCGCCTTCACCGCTGACGATGCGGCCCGGTTTGTCGCCGCGGGCCGGCAGAGCGTGGTCCGCCTCAAGATGCCGCGGGAATCGTCGCTCGTGATCGACGACGCCGTCCGCGGACGGGTCGAGTTTGCATGGGAGCGGGAGCAGGACCATGTCATCCAACGTGCCGACGGCTCCTGTCTCTACCATCTCGCCAGCGTGGTGGACGACCACGACCTCGAGATCACGCACGTGATCCGGGCCGAAGAGCACCTTTCCAACACGCCCCGGCAGGCCTTCATCGCCCTGTCGCTCGGCTACGAACTGCCGGCGTATGCCCACCTGCCGCTGGTGGCCGAGCCGGGCAGTCGCACCAAGCTCAGCAAGCGGAAGCTCGCACAGTATCTCAAGAACCCTGACTTCAAGCAGGTGGCCGAGCATGGCACGCGGATCGCCGAGCGGATTGGGCTCACGGCGGATGCCGACACCTTCAACCCCGTGATCGTCGACTTCTATCGGGAGGTGGGCTACCTGCCGTGGGCGATCGACAACTACCTCGCCCTCCTCGGCTGGTCATACGACGACAAGACGGAGTTTTTCTCGCGCGAAGAACTAGTCAGCAACTTCACGCTGGAGCGGATCAACTCGTCGCCGGCCAGCTTCGATCCGAAGAAGCTCTGGGCCGTCCAGGACCACTTCATGCACGAACTCTCCGTCGATGAAAAGCTGGCGTTCATGCTGCCCTTTCTGGTGAAGGCGAAGCTGGTAAAGGAGCCGCTGTCGGCGGAAACTGCGACCACCGTGCGGCGGGTGATCGAGGCCTCGGGCGATCGGCTGAAGGTGGGCGGCGACATCCTCGCCTACGCCGACTTCTTCTTGGTCGACGAACCGCCCCTGGATGAAGACGCCGCGAAGCAGCGGCTGGCAAAGCCGGGGGTCCGCGACCTCCTGTCGAAGTATGTGGCCGCGATCCAGACGGTCGAGCCGTTCGAGCCGGCCCCGCTCGAGGAGACGCTCAAGCGGGTGGTGGCGGAGGCGGGGGTGAAGGCAGGGGACCTCGTCCATGCGGTCCGCCTGGCGGTGACGGGCAAGACCGTGGGCCCAGGACTCTACGACTGCCTCGCAATCCTCGGCCGCGATCGATCGCTGGCACGGATCGAGAAGGTGCTCCCCCGGTGCGGGTAGTCGGGCCGTAGCTGGTGCTGGTGATTCAGCAGTGGCTTTTGCCGCACAAGTCCGCACCGGCTACATTCCGTCTTCACGCTGGCTGCGGCTATCCGGGCCGCCAGCGCTGTCCGCGTTCTTCACGTTCTGCTCTTTCTGGAGTTCCCACCGTCATGCCGCTGCTCGTCGTTGGAAGCATTGCCCTCGATTGCATCGAAACCCCCACTGCCAAACGAGACGACGTGCTGGGCGGGTCGGCCGTGTTCTTCTCCTATGCCGCCAGCTTCTTTTCGCCCGTGCGGATGATCGGGGCGGTGGGCGAAGACTGGCCCCAGCAACACACCAAGCTGCTTGAGACCCGCGGGATCGACACGTCGGGCCTGCAGACGATTCCCGGCGGCCGCACGTTCCGCTGGCGGGGCCGCTACCTTCCCAACATGAACGACCGCGAGACGCTCGAGGTGCACCTGAACGTCCTGGGGGACTTTCAGCCCAAGCTCAACAACACCCACCGCGACTGCCGCTTTCTGTTTCTCGGCAATGCCTCACCGGTGGTGCAGCTGAGCGTGCTCGACCAGGCCAAGGGCGCGGAGCTGACCGTCGCCGACACCATGGATCTCTGGATCAACATCCAGCGGGATGAGTTGAGTCAGTTGCTCAAACGGATTGATGGACTGGTGCTCAACGACTCCGAGGCCAAGCTGCTTGCCGAGGATGAGAACCTCGTCCGGGCCGGACGGGCCGTGCTGGCCATGGGCCCGAAGTTCGTGGTCATCAAAAAGGGTGAACATGGGGCGATGTTCTTCAGCGAGCACGAGATGTATGTCATGCCCGCGTTCCCAACGCCCACCGTACTCGACCCGACGGGCGCTGGTGACAGCTTTGCCGGGGGGATGATGGGCCATTTGGCCGCCCTCGGTCGGTTCGACTCCCAGGCCCTCAAGGAGGCCCTGGCCTACGGCGTGGTGACGGCCAGCTTCACCGTCGAGGACTTCAGCCTCGACCGACTCGCCGCGATCAGCCGCCACGATCTTGATCGCCGACTCGCCGAATACCGCGAGATGCTCTCCTTTTAGGCCTGAACAGGCGTCCAGAAAAAGCTCTTGCCAACCGCGGCCCATTCCGATACTATACCTGCGTTCAGTGTTCGTTTTCGTGGCAACTCGTTCGATTTATGGTGGCGATGCAACCACCCCGACGATGTGCCGGGAAACGCGGGAGGCAGACGCCATGGTCTTGGCAGTAGGAGAGAATGGCCGGATGGCAAAGGCAAACAAAACCGAATCGAGTCGGGTTGAGAGCAAGAGCGAGGGGAAAAGTGGTAAAGGACGGGCCGCCGGCGTGGCGGCATCATTCCTCGATGGCAACCCGGTGCTGAAGAACACCCTCGCCCAGATTGAAAAAGAGTTTGGCGAGGGATCGATCATGCCGCTCGGAGCCGAGCGGCAGAAAGAGATCGAGGGCATCTCCAGCGGCAGTTTGTCGGTCGATCTGGCGCTAGGCGGACGAGGCTTTCCCCGTGGACGCATCATCGAGGTGTTCGGCCCTGAGTCCAGCGGCAAGACCACCCTCGCGTTGCATGCCGTCGCTGCCGCTCAGCGGGCCGGCGGCATCGCGGCTTTTATCGATGCCGAGCATGCGCTCGACCCCAGTTGGGCCAAGAAACTGGGTATTTCGCTGGAAAGCCTGCTTGTGAGCCAGCCATCGAGCGGCGAGGAGGCGATGCAGATCGCCGAACTGCTGATTAAATCGAATGCGGTCGACATCATCGTGGTCGACTCGGTGGCGGCGCTCGTGCCCCAGAAGGAACTCGACGGCGAGATCGGGGACTCGTTCGTGGGCCTGCAGGCCCGGCTGATGAGCCAGGCCATGCGAAAGCTCACGGGTGCAATCGCCAAGAGCAAGACGACCGTGATCTTCATCAACCAGATCCGGGAAAAGATTGGCGTGATGTTCGGCAGTCCTGAAACGACCCCCGGCGGCCGGGCGCTCAAGTTCTATTCCTCATGCCGCGTCGACGTACGTCGCATCGGCACGCTCAAGGACGGCGAGGACGTGGTCGGCCAACGGGTGCGGGTGAAGATCGTGAAGAACAAGGTCGCCCCGCCATTCCGCGTGGCGGAGTTTGACATGATGCATGCCAACGGCATCAGCACCGAGGGCGACATCCTCGACCTTGCCGTCGCGGCTAAGCTCATCGACAAGACGGGCACTTGGCTGCGGTTTGGGGAGACGCACCTTGGGCAGGGCCGAGAGAAGGCCCGGCAGTTTCTCAAGGACAATCCGGCCGTTGCCCTGGAATTACGGGAAAAGATCCTGGCCAACAAGGACGCGGTCATCGCCGTTGAGAGCGAGTCGAGTGGCGGGAGCAGCAGCAGCGACGACTGAGCCCCCGACACCTGAGCCCCCGACACCTGAGCCCCCGACATCTGAATCCCCGACATCTGGTCCGGCCCGATGTGCCTGCCTCCGATTCAGTCCCCTTACCGCCCACGAGCCACTGACCCAAGCAGTGCTCGTG
>Ga0164294_10004258_pt1 | contig 12526 bp, 9 predicted proteins | sample GEODES005metaG_FD_111479 | JGI IMG/M metagenome (GOLD analysis project Ga0164294, IMG submission 111479) | Oligotrophic lake water microbial communities from Sparkling Lake, Wisconsin, USA - GEODES005 metaG | ecosystem: Environmental > Aquatic > Freshwater > Lake | place: USA: Sparkling Lake... | reverse complement strand
TCTCGATCCCATTACGGTGCTTGAAGCCTACGACGGTCTGCAGCGTGGCCCTACGGCGCCCACGCATCTTCCGCCCACCATGGCCCGTATTAAGCCGAAGCGCGTTTCACCATGGCGTTTGCCGCTGCTGGGGTTGAGCGCGGTGCTGGCCGTGATACTGCTCGTGTGGTGGTTGGTGGTGGGGCTCGGAGGCCTCGGCCCTACTGCGGACGGCGCCTCTGAAGCTGTCTCAGCCGCAGCGTCTGCCACGGAAATGACGGAACCGACTTTTGCGGAAACGCCACCTGTTCAGGATTTAAATGCCGCCGTCGCCCCGCCAGCCGCCGCGCCCGCCGCCGTGTCCGCCGCCGGGCCCGCCGATGGTGTAGTGGATGCCGGAACGGAGGGCAGCGATGGCGCCGCCGCTGGTGCCGACTTGGCGGCGCCAGCGCCCTCGTCTGCGGCGGTCACGCCTATGCCTGCGGCCGCCGCTGTTCCTGCGGGTGCGCGCACGGAACTGCTGGTGCAAGTGGCGGGTCAGTGCTGGGTGAACGTGAATGGTCCTGGTGGGCGACGTCTCTATGTGGGTATGGCCAACGCCGGCGTGCTGCGATTCGCTGGCCCGGGTCCTTGGCAGGTCCTCCTTGGCGATTCGCGACAGGCGAAAGTGTCATTAGGTGGGCGTGAACTGCCGGTGCCGACGCAGCAGAACAGCGACAACTACGTGGTCCGTTTCACTGTCACCGCCGACGGCCAGCTTCGCTGACTGGCACACCGTTTTTCGGAGCGATGAAGTCTTGAACCCGACGATCCAGCCGCTGCGCGGCATGAATGATGTGCTTCCTGCGGACATGCCTTGGTGGCATTTCTTGGAAGCCACTGCGCGCGAAGTACTAGACGCTTACGGCTACCAGGAAGTGCGCTTGCCGTTGCTCGAGCAGACGGCGCTGTTCAAGCGCGCCATTGGCGAATATACGGATATCGTCGAGAAGGAAATGTTCACCTTCGCGGACCGCGACGGCGATTCGCTCACGCTGCGGCCGGAAGCCACGGCGAGTTTGGTGCGTGCCGCCATCACCAATGGCTTGTTGCACAACCAGCGGCACCGTTTGTGGACCGCAGGCCCCATGTTCCGTGGCGAGCGTCCGCAGAAGGGGCGTTACCGCCAGTTTCACCAGATTGACGTTGAAGCCTATGGCTTTGCCGGGCCGGATATCGACGCGGAACTCATCCTGCTCTCAGCGCGGTTGTGGCAGCGCTTGGGCATCTCTCGTGTGCGCCTTGAACTGAACTCCCTCGGTACGCCGGAGAGCCGACGCGTGTACCGCGAAAAACTCATCGAGTACTTTGCGGCGCACCACGAACTGCTCGACGAAGACAGCCGCCGGCGTTTGCATGGCAACCCGTTGCGCATTCTCGACAGCAAAAACCCAGCCTTGGCCGAGTGCATTGCGGGTGCGCCGTCGCTCGCGGATTCGCTGTCCGACGAGTGCCGCGTGCATTTCGATGGTTTGCAGCAGTCCCTGACGGATGCTGGTATCGCCTTCACCGTGAACCCGCGGTTGGTGCGTGGCCTCGATTACTATTCTCGCACCGTGTTCGAATGGATCACGGATGCGCTGGGGTCCCAGAATGCGGTGTGTTCTGGCGGTCGCTACGACGGCCTGATTCCCTTGCTCGGCGGCGAGCCCACCCCCGCCATCGGGTGGGCGCTCGGCGAAGAGCGTATCGTGTTGCTCATGCAGGAACTGGGCATCGCCCCGCCGGGGGTAGAACCCGACGTGTTCGTGGTGGTAGTGGGTGACCGCGCCTCGCGCGCGGGCCTGGCAGTGGCGGAGCGACTGCGCGACTCCAATCCCGGCCTGAAGGTCCATGCGGGCCTCGGCGGTGGTGGGTTCAAGGCGCAGTTCAAGCGTGCAGACAAGAGTGGTGCCACGGTGGTTGTCATCATCGGTGACGATGAGGCAGACCGGGGTGTGGCGCAGGTAAAGCACCTGCGATTGGAAAACGCGCAGGAAACCTGCGCCATTGCCGACGTTCCCGCCCGCGTGGCGGCATTGCTCGGCGCGCAAGGCGGGAGATAGGCCGTGGACGAGTACCTGTCGGAAAAAGAACAGATCGATACCCTCAAGCAGCGCGTCCGTGAATACGGGCCCTATGCGTTGGCGGGCGTGGTGGTTGCCGTGGGCGGTCTGTATGGCTGGAAGTATTACCAGTCCTCGCAGGCGCACCAGGGCCTCGAGGCCGCAGCGAAGGTGGAAGCCGTCCTGGCTCAGTTGGGTGGCGGCGACTCCGTGGGCGCTGCCAAGGCCGCAGATGCGCTCCGCGACGGCTACGGCCGCACGCCTTATGCCGACGAAGCGGACCTGCTGGTGGCTCGCGCGCTGGTGGATGCTGGGGACCTGCTCGGCGCCATGGCTCGTGTGGAAACCGTCATCCGCAGTACGGGCGACGAAGAAATGAAGGCCGTCGCCATGCTCCGCAAAGCGCGCTTGCAACGTGCCATGGGTAAGCCGGATGACGCGCTCAAGACCGTCAATGCTGCGCTGGAAGGCGGGCAAGTCGGCGAGCTTGGCGCGTTTGCTGCCCGTTTTCTTGAGGTGAAGGGCGACCTGCTGGGCGACAAGGGTGACGCCAAGGGCGCCGCTGCCGCTTGGCAAGAGGCCCTCGCTAAGGACAAAGACGGTGTACTCGCCCGCGAGGTAGTGGAACTGAAGCTCAACCAAGCAGGCGGCAAGGTTCCGGACGCCGTTGCTGCCATCGGCGGTGCGCAGTGAACTGCGTGGCTCCTTGGGCCCGCGCGCTCGGCCTTGGCGTACTCGCCTTCGGCGTACTGGCTGGCTGCAGCAAGAAAGACAAGGACGTTGACCCACCAGCCGAGTTGGTGAAATTCGCAGCCACGGTGGACGTGCAGAAGGCTTGGTCGGTAGGCACCGGCGGTGCTGAACCCGTGCTTCGTCTGGCCCTTTCGCCGGCCGTGTCCGGTGAAACCGTTTACGCCGCAGGCCACGGCGGTGATGTCCTCGCCATTGCTGCCGCCACCGGCAAAACGCTGTGGCGCACCGATACCCGTCTGGAACTCTCCGCAGGGCCTGGCGTGGGTGCCGGGCTGGCGGTTGTCGGCACCGCCGATGGTGATGTGGTGGCGCTGGAGACCACCACAGGCAAGCAGCGCTGGAAGGTACGCCTTCCTGGGGAAGTGCTGGCAGCGCCGGCTGTTGCGGAAAGCGGCGTGCATCTGCGCGCCGTGGACGGCCGTATTTATACGCTGGCGCTCGCTGACGGCAAGCGCGTCTGGAACGACGAGCAGGGCGTGCCGCGCCTTTCGCTGCGCGGTTCTGCACCGCCGACGCTAACCCCGGAGGCCCTGCTGGTGCCCTACGACAATGGCAAGCTGCTGGCCTATGCGCCCGTGCAGGGCGACATTCTCTGGGAAGCTTCGGCCAACCCGCCTAGCGGAAAAACCGAACTGGCTCGCCTGAACGACATCGACGGCCCGGTCGTGGTCGATGGCAAGGACCTCTTTGTGGCGGGCTTCCAGGGTCGTATCGCCATGTTGGCGCTAGACAGCGGTCAAGTGTGGTGGTCCCGCGATTTCTCCGCGAGTGGTGGTCCAGCTCTCGGCGCGGACAACGTCTACGCCACCAATGCCGCTGGCACCGTGGTCGCTCTGCGTCGCAAGGATGGTGCCCCCGCGTGGGAACAGTCCGCGCTGGCCTATCGCCAAGTCACAGCCCCCGCAGTCTCCGGTGATACGGTCGTGGTCGCTGACTTCGAAGGTGCAGTGCATTGGCTCGATGCCAGCACGGGTGCGCTCGTTGGCCGTGCAAGTGTCGGAGACCGGGTGCGTTTTGCGCCCGTGGTGGCCGGCAAACTCGTGGTGGTGCAAGACGACAAGGGCACCGTCACCGCTTTTCGAACCCGTCCGGCGCGCTAAGCGCGCCGACGGCCGTCCCCTCCAGGAATACCCATGCTCCCCGTTGTTGCCCTGGTGGGCCGGCCTAATGTCGGTAAATCCACGCTTTTCAATGTCATCACGGGAACCCGTGATGCGCTCGTGGCGGACTTGCCTGGGCTAACCCGTGACCGCAAATACGGTTATGGCCGCCTCGGGCCTTGCCCGAGCATCGTCATCGATACCGGTGGTTTGGTGGAAACCCCGGCCGGTATCGAACTACCGATGGGGGAACAAACCCGTCGCGCTATCGAGGAAGCGGACCGCATCGTCTTCGTGGTGGATGGTCGCGCGGGAATCACCGCCACGGACCGCTGGGTGGTAGACCTGCTCCGCCGTACCGAAAAGCCCGTGTTCGTGGCCGTCAACAAGGCCGAGGGTATCGACGACGACCTGTTCACCGCTGAGTTCCATGCCTTTGGCCTCGGCGAGCCGTATGCCATCTCTGCGGCTCATGGACAGGGCATCCGCGACCTCATGGAGCATGTGCTCGAGGGCCTCGCTCCGCCGGAAGACGCCGAGGAAGCGGCGCCCGCGGAACGTGAAAAGCGCGTGCGCGTGTGCGTGGTCGGGCGGCCCAATGTCGGCAAGTCCACGCTCATCAACCGCTGGCTCGGCGAAGAACGTCTGGTGGCGTTCGATCAGCCCGGCACCACGCGCGACACGGTCCATGTACCGTTCGAGCGCGATGGCAATCTTTACGACTTGATCGACACCGCTGGTGTGCGCCGCAAGGCGCGCGTGGAAGGGGCGGTGGAGAAATTCAGCGTAGTGAAGACGCTGCAGGCCATCGAAGAATGCCACGTGGTGGTGGGCGTGCTCGACGCCAGCGAAACCGTGGGCGACCAAGATGCCAGTTTGCTGGGCTTCGTCGCTAGCCGCGGCCGCGCCTTGGTCATTGCCGTGAACAAGTGGGACCATATCGCGCAGGACCAGCGCGAGCACATCAAGAACCAGATCGCTTTGCGGTTGCCATTCGTGGACTATGCGCCGCTGCATTTTATTTCCGCGCGTCATGGCACGGGAGTGGGCGAACTGCTGCGTTCCATCGATGCTGCTTATGATTCGGCGATGAAAGATCTACCGACGAACGAGCTGACGCGTTTGCTCGAATCGGCGATGGTGGCGCATCAGCCGCCCATCGTTCGTGGGCGGCGTATCAAGCTTCGCTATGCGCATCAGGGCGGTCGCAACCCGCCGCTCATCATCATTCACGGTAACCAAACGGAAAGTGTGCCGGACACGTACCGCCGCTATCTAGTGAACATGTACCGCAAGGCCTACCAGCTTGTGGGGACGCCGGTGAAGGTGGAGTTCCGCGGCGAGGAAAATCCGTTCGCTGGTCGCCGCAATGAACTGACGCCGCGCCAAGTGCGCAAGCGCCGCCGTCTCATCAAGCGCAACAAGCGCTAAGTGTCGGGAGTGGGCTCGCGACCGACTAGTGGTCGCGGTTCGCCGTGAGGGCCAGTCGGTCCATCACGCCCATCAATACTGCGGACACCACGAAGGTCATGTGGAGTACGACATACCACAGGATTTTGTCGTTCGGCAGTTCCTGCGCTTCCATGAAGATGCGCAGCAGGTGAATGCTGGAGATGGCGACGATGCTCGTGGCCACTTTCAGCTTCAAGGCACCGGCATCCAGTTTGCCCAGCCAGCCTAGCGATTCGGTGCCTTCGGCATCAATTCGCGACACGAAGTTCTCGTAGCCCGAGAACATCACCATGACGATGAGGCTGCCGACGAGCGATAGATCAATCATGGCGAGGACGGTAAGTACCAGGTCCGCTTCAGCCATTTCCGGCACGTGCATCAGCAAGTGGAAGGCTTCCTGGAAGAACTTCACGCCCAGTGCTATGAGTGCAACAGCCAAGCCTAGATAAATGGGCGCCAGCAACCAGCGCGCGGCGAAGAGGATTTTCTCGAAGTATTTTTCGAACATGGCCTGGAACCTTTACGGGAACGGGACGGCGACGGGGGCGTAACCGGAAGACCTTACCGTGTGGCAGTTATTTTCGCACACTGCGCACTTCCGCAATCACACCGCCATTCGACAAAGCGACTTCGATGCTGTCGCCCGCGCTGAGACGGTCGCTGTGCGTCACCAGTCGCCCCTGTTCGTCGGTGACCAATGCGTAGCCGCGGGCCAAGGTGGCCAAGGGGCTGACGGCGTTCAGTGTCCGCATCGCCAGTGCCAAGCGCTGGCCTGAACGCGCCACCAAGGCCGGGCCCGCCACTGCCAAACGTTGGCGCAGGCTGGCCTCTTGCTGCCCGAGTGCCGCGAGGCGTCGTGCGGGTGAGCAGAGTCCCAGCCTGTGCTGCAGGTTCGCCACTTGCCGGGCCTCCCGGGCGCAGCGCATGGGCAAAGCGCCGCTCAAGCGGCGGTCTAGGTCGTCGAGGCGCTGCGCCAGACGTTGCAGTTGCGGTTCTGGTCCGGCTTGCGCCAGGCGACCGGCCAGCCAACGCACCCGATCGGCCACACGTTCCAGCCGTTTCTCTTGCGCCTGTAGCACGCGACGGGCGGCCATGACCATGCGGCGGCGCCACACCATCACGTCTGGCACCACCATTTCGGCGGCGGCAGAAGGCGTGGGGGCGCGGGCATCGGCCACGAAGTCCGCAATGGTGAAGTCCACCTCGTGCCCGATGCCGCTGACCACGGGCACGGGGCAGGCCACGATGGCCCGCGCGACCGCTTCCTCGTTGAAACTCCACAGGTCTTCCAGCGAGCCGCCACCGCGGGCGACAATGAGGACGTCTACTTCCGCGCGTCGCCCCGCCGTTTCGATGGCCGCAACGATTTGCGCCACGCTGCCTGCGCCCTGCACCTGGGTGGGGTAGATAACCACTGGCACGGCCGGAAAGCGTCGCGCCAAGACGTGCAGGATGTCGCGGACGGCAGCACCAGTGGGAGAGGTGACCACGCCGATGGCACGGGGAAGGGTAGGCAACCCGCGCTTGCGTGCCGTGGCGAACAGGCCTTCCGCCTCCAAGCGCGCCTTCAGTTCCTCGAAGCGCCGGCGCAGCAGGCCTTCGCCCGTGTCCTCGAGACTGTCCACCACGAGCTGGAATTCGCCGCGGGCTTCGTAAAGCGTTGTCCGGGCGCGGAGGAGCACCTGCTGGCCGTCCCGGGGTGGCTGGCGTACCAGGACGGCCCGCTGCCTAAACATGGCGCAGCGAACCTGTGCTTGGCCGTCCTTCAGGGTGAAATACCAGTGGCCGCTGGCGGGGCGGGAAAGGTTCGAAATCTCGCCCTCCACCCACAGCACACCCAAGCCCCGCTCCAAGGCCAGCCGGGCCGTGCCAACAAGGCGCGAGACGGTGTAGACATCGCGTGCGCTGCCGGCCGCCGCGCCTGCCACTGTGGGGCCGCCGAGGCCACCAGTTCCGGTTGCGCCTGTGCCACCCGGTGGCAGGGCGTGGGGTTCGTCGAAGGCGCTGCTAGCTGGGGGCATGGCGCTACTTTAAGGCTTGGCGGCGGGCCTGTCGCTGCTGCGCCGTTTCAAGTTGTCCCCGGGGTGGCAGAACTGTAGAATCGCGCGCTTTACTATCGTTCATTCAAGGCTCCCAATCGGCGGAGCCCGCCGCCTTCTGAAGGCAACTCTCCGGGGCATTTCCCGGGAGGCCCCGCCGCAGGGTCGCCAGACGCCCGGGGCTCATCATGCGCATCATCCAGGAAGCACTTACCTTCGACGACGTCCTGCTCGTGCCGGCGTACTCGGAAATACTGCCACGCGACGTCGACTTGTCGACCCAACTCACCCGCGGCATCCGGCTGAACATCCCGTTCGTCTCGGCCGCCATGGACACCGTCACCGAAGCCCGCCTCGCCATCACGCTGGCGCAAGAAGGTGGTATCGGCGTGGTGCACAAGAACATGTCCGCCGACGCGCAGGCCCGTGAAGTGCTGCGGGTGAAGAAGTACGAAACCGGCATCATCTCGGATCCCATCACCGTGACGCCCGACCAAACGGTCGGTGCTGTCATCGAGCTCACACGGGCCAAGGGCATCTCCGGCATGCCGGTAGTCAATGGCGCCGGCGAAGTGGTCGGTATTGTGACTGCCCGCGACCTCCGCTTCGAAAACCGTTTCGATGCCAAGGTCATGGACGTGATGACGCCGAAGGAGCGGCTCGTGACGGTGCGTGAGAATGCCCCGAAGAGTGAAGTGCTCGGCTTGCTGCACAAGCATCGCATCGAGAAGGTGCTGGTGGTAGATGCCGCTGGCCGCCTCACGGGCATGATTACCGTCAAGGACTTCCAGAAGGCGCAGGAATTCCCGCGCGCCGCCAAGGACAGCAGCGGCCGCTTGCTGGTCGCTGCCGCTGTGGGTACCAGCCCCGATACGCTCGACCGCGTGGCGCAGTTGGTAGAAGCGGGTGTGGACATGGTGGTGGTGGATACCTCCCATGGCCATTCGCGTGGCGTGTTGCAAATGGTGAAGCTGCTGAAAGCCCGCTTTGGTGACTTGCAAGTGGTCGGTGGCAATATTGTTACGGCTGAAGCCGCACTGGCTTTGGTGGACCATGGCGCTGATGGCGTGAAGGTGGGCATTGGCCCCGGTTCCATCTGCACTACTCGCATCATTGCAGGGGTGGGCGTGCCGCAAATCAGCGCCGTGTCCAATGTCTCGGCCGCCCTTGCTGGTACGGGCGTGCCGCTCATCGCGGATGGCGGCATTCGTTTCTCCGGCGACGTGGCCAAGGCCATTGCCGCTGGCGCCAACTCCGTCATGCTTGGCGGCCTGTTTGCTGGCACCGAAGAAAGCCCGGGCGAAGTGGAGCTTTACCAGGGCGGCTCGTACAAGAGTTATCGCGGCATGGGCTCGCTTGGCGCCATGGCGCAGCGCCACGGATCTTCCGACCGCTATTTCCAGGACACCACCAGCGAACTCGAAAAGCTGGTGCCGGAAGGCATTGAAGGCCGCGTGCCTTACAAGGGCAGCCTCGTGAAAATTGTTCACCAGCTGTGTGGTGGCCTGAAGGCCGCCATGGGCTATACCGGTAGCGAGAATATCGAAGCCATGCGCACGCGCCCACAGTTCGTGCGCATCACCAATGCCGGCGTGAAGGAAAGCCACGTCCACGACGTGACCATCACGAAGGAAGCGCCGAACTACCGCATCGGGTAACCAACCTGACGACGTCTGCCGCTACCTTCAGTTTCCGGGGTTTAGAAGTGACCGATATCCACGCCGACCGCCTGCTCATCCTGGACTTCGGTTCCCAGTACACACAGCTCATCGCGCGCCGCGTGCGCGAGTTAGGTGTGTACTGCGAATTACACCCTTGGGACATGACGGACGCCGAGATTCGTGCCTTCGCTCCGCAGGGCATTATCCTTTCGGGTGGCCCCGAAACCGTCACTGAGGAAGGCACGCCTCGCGCGCCAGCGGCGGTGTGGGAACTGGGCGTGCCGGTGCTTGGCATCTGCTACGGCTTACAGACCATGTCGCACCAGTTGGGCGGGCGCGTGGAAGCGCACGACTCCAAGGAGTTCGGCTATGCCGAGATTCGTGCGCGCGGGCATTCCATGCTGCTGCGCGACATTGAAGACCGCGTGAACGCTGAAGGCCATGGTTTGCTCGATGTGTGGATGAGCCACGGCGACCGTGTGGTTGAAGCGCCGCCGGGCTTCAAGATTATCGCCTCCACGCCGGACCTGCCCATCGCGGGCATCGCCGACGAAGCTCGCCATTACTACGGCTTGCAGTTCCACCCGGAAGTGACGCACACCACGCAGGGTGACCGTATCTATTCGCGCTTCGTCCACGAGATTTGCGGCTGCGGTAATTCTTGGAATCCGGGCAACATCATCACCGACGCTATCGACCGCGTGCGGGCGCAAGTAGGCAAGGGCCGCGTGCTGCTGGGCCTTTCGGGCGGCGTGGATTCGAGTGTGGTGGCGGCGCTGCTGCACCAAGCCATCGGCGATCAGCTCACTTGTGTCTTCGTGGACCACGGTTTGCTGCGTCACCACGAAGGCGACCAAGTGATGGCCATCTTCGCCGAGAACCTCGGTGTGAAGGTTATTCGTGTGGATGCCGAAGAGCGTTTCCTGCGGGAGCTCGCCGGTGTTGCGGACCCGGAAGCCAAGCGCAAGATCATTGGGCGTTTGTTCGTTGAAGTGTTCGACGAAGAGTCGAACAAGCTGGCGGGCGAGGGCGCGGAAGAACATGAGCGTGTTGGGTTCCTCGCGCAGGGCACTATCTACCCGGACGTCATCGAATCTGCAGGTGCCAAGACGGGCAAGGCCCATCTCATCAAGAGCCATCACAACGTGGGTGGGCTGCCCGAGCACATGAAGCTGAAGCTGGTGGAGCCCCTGCGCGAACTGTTTAAGGACGAGGTGCGCCGTATAGGCGTGGAGCTCGGCCTGCCGCGCGAGATGGTTTACCGCCATCCGTTCCCGGGCCCGGGCCTCGGCGTCCGCATCCTCGGCGAAGTCACGAAGGCAGCCGCGGACACACTGCGCCTCGCCGACCACATCTTCATCGAAGAGTTGCGGAAGGCCGGCTGGTACGACCAGACCAGCCAAGCGTTCGCGGTGTTCTTGCCAGTGAAGTCTGTGGGCGTGACTGGTGACGGCCGCCGCTATGCGCCGGTTATTGCCATTCGTGCCGTCGAGACCATCGACTTCATGACGGCGCGTTGGGCGCGCCTGCCTTATGAGCTGCTGGAAAAAGTCAGTCTGCGCATTGTCAATGAAATCGCCGGCGTCAGCCGCGTGGTCTACGACATTAGCGGCAAGCCGCCGGCGACCATCGAGTGGGAATAGGACGTCACCTTTGCGGAGAACGACCTCGTGAAAATGATCCGCCGCTGCCGCCATTGGGCGCTCGCGCTGACGGTGTTGATGATTTCCGTGTCGGCCGTGGGGAAAGACCCCGTGTCGGTCGCTCTTTCGGAAAAGCAGGCCTTCCGCGTAGTGACGCTGTTGGCTGGATTGGAGAACCCGTGGTCGATGGCTTTCCTGCCCGATGGCAGGATGCTGGTGACCGAAAGAGACGGGCGAATGCGCCTGGTCGGCCAGGACTTCAAGCTGGACCCGCAGCCCGTTGAGGGCCTGCCCGAGGTGGTCGCACGAGGGCAAGGCGGGTTGTTCGATGTGGTGCTTCACCCCGATTACCCGAACAACGGCTGGATCTACTGGTCGTACAACGCACCCGGGGCGGGTGGCTGGGGAACTGCGATGGCCCGCGGGAAGCTGCAGGGCAAGCGCATGACAGAAGTGCAGGTGCTGTTCAGCATGCTGCCCAAGACACGGACTGCCCAACATTTCGGTGGCCGTATCGTTTTCGACAAGGGCCACAAGGTCTATCTCACCCTCGGTGACCGGGGCGAGAAAGAGCGTGCCCAGCGTTTGGATGACCATGCCGGGTCGGTCATCCGGCTGCACGACGATGGTCGCGTCCCCGCCGACAATCCCTTCAGTGGGCTTGCCGGGGCGAAGCCCGAGAAATGGACATTGGGTAGCCGCAACCTGCAGGGCGCTGCCTTGCAGCCCGGAACCGGGGTGCTGTGGACGCATGAGCATGGGCCGCAAGGGGGTGACGAGGTCAACGTGATGCGCGCGGGCCGCAACTACGGCTGGCCGGTCATCACCTACGGTGTCAATTATGGCTTCGGCACCGCTATCGGCGAAGGGACTGCCAAGGCCGGCCTGGAGCAACCGCTGAAGGTCTGGGTGCCCTCGATTGGCCCTTCCGGCATGGCGTTCGTGGACAGCCCGCGGTTCCCGGCATGGCAGGGTAACTTGCTGGTGGGAGCGTTGCGTGGCCAGATGCTGGTGCGCTTGGAGTTGCGTGATGAAACCGTGGCTCGAGAGGAGCGTCTGCTGGAAGGCGAACTGGGCCGTATTCGCGATGTTCGCGTGGCGCCGGATGGTTTTATCTACCTGCTGACCGATAACTCGGACCGCTCTTTAGTCCGGTTGGAACCCGTCGAGCGTTGAGTCTGGTGTTGAATCTGGCGTTGAGTCCAGCGTTGAGTCCAGCGTTGTGTCTGGCGTTCGCCTTCAAGTTCGCGCAGAAGTTCTAAGGCGCGCTCAGCGCGCCGTCCAGCCGCCGTCGACCTTGAGGCTGTCGCCGGTGATGAAGCGCGCCGCGTCACTGGCCAAGAACAGCACCGCACCCACCACGTCCTCCGGCTGGCCGATGCGGCCCAGCGGAATGCTGGCATTGACGGACTCGCGGAAGGCCGCATCCTCCAGCATTGGGCGCGTCATTGGCGTCTCGATGAAGGTCGGCGCCACCGAGTTGACGCGGATGCCGGCTGGCGCGAGTTCCACCGCCATGGCCTTGGTCAGCCCCTCGACCGCGTGCTTCGACATGCAGTAGACGGTGCGCCGCGCAGCGCCGACGTGGCCCATCTGCGAACTCATGTGGATGATCGAGCCACCGCGCCCGGGGGCCGCGCGCAGCATCACGCGCGCTGCCGCCTGCGAGACGCGGTATACCGCGCGGATATTGAGGTCGATGATGCCGTCGAGCGTCGCCGGCTCGACCTCCACCATCGGCTGCGGGCGGTTGGTGCCGGCGTTGTTCACCAGCACATCGAGGCGCTCCAGCGCCTCGATGCGGCGATAGCAGTC